>SCPN01000160.1_pt1:0-310000 | contig 543447 bp, 589 predicted proteins | sample 6106831 | NCBI WGS metagenome assembly SCPN01 (sample SAMN10720447, study PRJNA508395) | human gut metagenome | isolation source: Participant 1, 0 month | reverse complement strand
AGAAGCATTGTCAAGGAACTCGGCAAAATGACCCCGTAACTTCGAGAAGGGTGCCAGGAGTGGGCCGCAGAGAATATGCTCAAGCAACTGTTTAGCAAAACACAGGTCTATGCGAAACCGAAAGGTGAAGTATATGGGCTGACGCCCGCCCGGTGCTGGAAGGTTAAGAGGAGAGGTCAGCGCAAGCGAAGCTTTGAATTTAAGCCCCAGTAAACGGCGGCCGTAACTATAACGGTCCTAAGGTAGCGAAATTCCTTGTCGGGTAAGTTCCGACCCGCACGAAAGGCGTAATGATTTGAGCACTGTCTCGACAATACATCCGGTGAAATTGAAGTACCAGTGAAGATGCTGGTTACCCGCGCCAGGACGGAAAGACCCCATGGAGCTTTACTCCAGTTTGGTACTGGGATTCGGTACTGCACGTACAGGATAGGTGGGAGACTTTGAAACTTGAACGCCAGTTTGAGTGGAGTCGCTGTTGGGATACCACCCTGCAGTATTGGTTTCTAACCAGTCACCGTGATCCGGTGATGGGACAATGCCAGGCGGGAGTTTGATGGGGCGGTCGCCTCCGAAAGGGTATCGGAGGCGCTCAAAGGTTCCCCAGAATGGTCGGAAACCATTTGCAGAGTGCAAAGGCAGAAGGGAGCTTGACTGCGACACCGACGGGTGGAGCAGGTAGGAAACTAGGACTTAGTGATCCGGTGGCATAAAGTGGGATTGCCATCGCTCAACGGATAAAAGCTACCCTGGGGATAACAGGCTTATCACTCCCAAGAGTTCACATCGACGGAGTGGTTTGGCACCTCGATGTCGGCTCATCGCATCCTGGGGCTGTAGCAGGTCCCAAGGGTTGGGCTGTTCGCCCATTAAAGCGGTACGCGAGCTGGGTTCAGAACGTCGTGAGACAGTTCGGTCCCTATCCGGCGCGGGCGGAGGATATTTGAGAGGAGCTGTCCTTAGTACGAGAGGACCGGGATGGACGGACCACTGGTGTATCTGCTGTCGGCCAACGGCATGGCACAGTAGCCAAGTCCGGAAGGGATAAACGCTGAAGGCATCTAAGCGTGAAGCCCCCCTCAAGATGAGATATCCCTCACAAAAGTGAGTAAGATCCCTTGAAGACTACAAGGTAGATAGGGCAGAGGTGGAAGTGTGGCAACACATGGAGCTGACTGTTACTAATCGATCGAGGGCTTGACCAAAGAAACTCGGAATCTGTATGAAGTTTTGAATGTACAAAAGACATTCTAAAAGAAGCAAAAGAAATATTCCTCGATAGCTCAATGGTAGAGCGCACGGCTGTTAACCGTGATGTTGTAGGTTCGAGCCCTACTCGGGGAGTTTTTAAATATAAGGCTCCGTGGTCAAGCGGTTAAGACATCGCCCTTCACGGCGGTAACACGGGTTCGATTCCCGTCGGAGTCACTAGAAAGTATGCCGATGTGGCTCAATTCTCGACAATTGAGGAGGAACGAGTCAATTGTAGGCAGAGCAGCTGGTTACAAATCAGCTGGAAAGTCACATGCCGATGTGGCTCAATTGGCAGAGCAGCTGATTTGTAATCAGCAGGTTATCGGTTCGAGTCCGATCATCGGCTTTTTGAAGGAACAAGAGTCCTTGAACAAGGACCATTAGCTCAGTTGGTCAGAGCAACCGGCTCATAACCGGTCGGTCCTGGGTTCGAGTCCCCGATGGTCCACTCAAAAGAAAGAATAAGGCCTAATGGCTCAGTTGTTAGAGCGCCGCCCTGTCACGGCGGAGGTCGCGGGTTCGAGTCCCGCTTGGGTCGTTCTGGAAGTTTAGCTCAGCTGGGAGAGCATCTGCCTTACAAGCAGAGGGTCACAGGTTCGAGCCCTGTAACTTCCACTTGCATCAGTTTCTGGTGCAGAAATGCCGGCGTGGCGGAACTGGCAGACGCGCAGGACTTAAAATCCTGTTGTAGCGATACAGTACCGGTTCGATTCCGGTCGCCGGCATTCATCGAAAGGGCACTTGACAAGAGTGTTATAATAGATGAGAAGAAGTTAATAGAATATGTGTGCGTAGCTCAGCTGGATAGAGCACTTGGCTACGGACCAAGGTGTCGGGAGTTCGAATCTTCTCGCGCACGTATCTAAGTCCTTGAAATTTATTTTCAAGGACTTTCCTGCTAACAGAATAATGAGGATAGTGGTTAAAACATATGAGTGAAGTAAAAGAAATAAAGAAACGTATCGATTTTTTGGACTACCTGAAGGCCATTTGTGTTATTATGGTAATTATTACACATTATGATTGGGGAGATAAGGATTCTCCATTTTTTACAATGCTGATCAATATGGCAGTTCCTGTTTTTATGATTATTAGCGGTTATAATTTTGCTATGTCAAATCGGAAAAAGACAGGTGGAAATTTAAAGAAAATGTATGCATGGGAGATGATAAAACCCAAATTGATCCGTTTTCTTGTGCCATTTTTTACAGTGTGTCTCATTGAAATTGTTCTTTTAGTGATCGAGGACAAGCATATTAATCCACCACGGATTTTTCTTTTAGGAGCATATGGACCTGGCAGTTATTATGTGCCGATCATGATCCAGTTATTGGTAATCTTTCCTATTATATATAAGTTGGTAGAGAAAAATGCCAGGCTGGGAATCGCATTGTCAGGCGCAGCGAATTTATTGTTCGAAATCAGCGTAAAAATATTTGATATGGATAAGTACTATTATCGCCTGAGCATTGGACGTTATTTGCTTTTGATCGCATTTGGATGTTACCTTTATTTATATCCGGAACACAGAGTGAAAAGGTACCAGCTTATCAGTATGTTTTTGATTGGGCTGGGATATATTGTTGCTGTGTTCGGATTTGATTGGGATATCATTCTGTTTGACTATTGGAAAACAACAGCAATGCCGATTGCATTTTATATTTTTCCGATTATAATTATATTTTTCCGAAGATTTTATCATATAAAATTACCGGGACTTATCGGAAATACATTGACATGGATTGGACAGGCATCGTATCATATTTTTTTGGTACAAATGGTATATTATCATTTTGAACTTGGTGGTAGAATTATGGCAAGTGCATGGTATATTGCACTTCCATTTAATATTTTGGTAACGGTCGCAGCCGGATTTGCATTTTATGAAGCTGACTGCAGGTTTATCAGGAATATGAAATGTTTAAAATACAGAGTAAAACAGAGAGTTGCGTAAAATAACACAGGAATGTTGGAAAAACAGTTTCGCATATGACTTGTAGGAGCGTAGAGCGAAAACATGAGTCTAACAAGAGTGTGATGATATAGATATAAAAAATTAGCATCGTATCTCAAAGAAGAACGAGAGCAGGAGGAAAAAATGTCTAGCAAAAAAACATTTGAAATGGTATTGACTGCATTATTTACAGCAATTATCATCATCATGGCATTTGTGCCATACTTAGGTTATATTAACCTTGTCGTAATTAAAGCAACTTTGATTCATGTACCGGTAATTATCGGCTCCATTGTTCTTGGACCGAAAAAGGGTGGATTTTTAGGATTCGTATTTGGATGTACCAGTCTTATCAACAATACGTTTAATCCAAGTTTATTGTCGTTCGCATTTTCACCATTTTATTCCGTAGGGGAAATCGGAGGCAATTTCTTTAGTGTTATTATTTGTTTTGTACCACGTATCTTAGTAGGAGTTGTTCCATATTTTGTATATGTTGGAATTAAAAAATTGTGTAAGAAAAAAGCAGCCGGAGACTGGATTGCACTTCCGATTGCAGGCGTTGCAGGTGCATTTACAAATACGCTGCTGGTTATGAATTTAATTTATATTTGTTTCAGTTCGGAGTTTGCTTCGGCAAAAAATATTGCGTTGGATGCAGTTTACGGAGTGATTTTAACGATCATTGCGACGAACGGTGTGCCGGAGGCGATTGTTGCAGCGGTACTTACAACAGCAATTGGAAAAGTACTCATAAAGTGGAGGAGATAGGCTTTGTTAACAGAAAACAGTTGTATTAGGTGTCACAGGAGGGATTGCGGCATATAAAATGCCAAATGTGGCAAGAATGTTGAAAAAAATGCACTGTAATGTTCATGTGATCATGACACAGAATGCAACAAATTTCATTACGGCTACTACATTTGAGACACTCACAGGAAATAAATGTCTGATCGATACATTTGACCGCAATTTCGAGTTTTCTGTAGAACATGTTGCAATTGCCAAACAGGCAGATCTGGTCTTAATTGCGCCGGCGACAGCGAATGTGATTGGGAAAATTGCAGGAGGCATTGCGGATGATATGCTTACTACAACTGTGATGGCCTGCACCTGTAAAATTTTGATCGCTCCGGCGATGAATCACAATATGTATCATAATTCCATTGTTCAGGAGAATATCGAAAAGTTAAAACGACATGGGTATGAAATCATTGATCCTGTATGTGGAATGCTTGCAAATGGGGATACTGGAGACGGAAAGCTTCCATCAGAAGAAACATTGGTAAGCTATGTGGTAAGAGAACTTGCGCATGAGAAAGATTTGCATGGGAAAAAGTACTGGTAACGGCAGGACCAACGCAGGAGGCCATTGATCCGGTTAGGTATATCACGAATCATTCTACCGGGAAAATGGGGTATGCGCTTGCAGAAGCTGCCATGTTAAGAGGAGCAGAAGTCACATTGATCAGTGGACCGACCGCTATTGAGCCGCCGATGTTTGTAAATGTGATTCCAATCATTTCAGCGCAGGAAATGTTTGAAAAAGTAGCGACAAACGCCACAGAAAACGATATAATAATAAAAGCAGCGGCTGTTGCAGATTACCGACCAAAAGAAGTCTGTGATGAGAAGATAAAGAAATCGGATCATGACACAGAGATTGAGTTAGAACGTACAACAGATATTCTTGCATACCTTGGAAAGAATAAAGGAAAAACTTTTTTATGTGGGTTCTCCATGGAAACAGAAAACATGTTGGAGAATTCCAGAAGAAAATTAGATAAAAAAAATCTTGATATGATTGTTGCAAATAATTTGAAGGACAAAGGCGCTGGTTTCGGAGTGGATACGAATTTGATCACGATCATCACAAGAGACCGGGAATTGCAACTAGAGTTAATGAGTAAGCAGGATGCTGCAAACTGTATTTTAGATGAGATTATCAGAAAAATTGGAAATCGTGAATAGATAAGAAAGTGGCAGGTAGATTGCATGGAAGTATTGAAAGTACAAAAAGGTCAGATCGTTGCAAAAAAGAATGACAAAGTAAAAGAATGGTATTTTATACAGGAGGGTTCTGTCATTAAGAAGTATGCATTTGTTGAACTGGAATTGAAACAGAATGGCATTGTTGGTATTCTGGAGAATGACAGATTCCTTTGTGATTATATCGCAGCGGAGGACAGTGCACTGGCTGTTTTTCCATGTGAATCGTCGGAGGATCTGCAGGGGATTTTGTCAAATGATGCAAAGATCCGAAGATATTTTTGAAGGCAGCGATTGAGCAGAGACAGCAGATGCTCCGTATACGCTGGTCTGGAAGTGAGATGCAAACAGTTTCATACGTTTATAGAGACGTTTTATAATGACTATAAAACAATCTGTAACCAGTATCAGTTAGAAGAACAGCCTTTTTCTAAAATGGACTATTTCCATTCTCTGAAATGCGTCATAAAGCAGAAAAATGGGAGATGGACAACAGCAGTAGTCTGGTGACAAATTATCTGGAAGAATATCTGAATCTGCTGGAAAAGGATGATAGTCTGTGCGTTGGTGCAATTATGGAGGCTTCTGCACAGATGCGAAGAGTTGCGCAGGGAATCAGTGAGATGGTTGCGTATCTTCTATATAATAAGGATCTGCTGATCAGTGAATCCGGAAAAGATATTTTCCAGTTATTCTTTGATCTGGCGATTCGCGCAGGGCTGAATCATGAAGAATTAGAACCAATCAATAAAGAAGTGAAACTGATCATTGAACTGGTAGAAAAATTAAAGATTTATGATCAGAGAGTCATTGATTACCGCTGGAGTGAATACCAGAATTACGAATTTGGAAGCAATGGGTTAGAGGAAGTGGCATCTGTTGGAGCTTTTTGGCGAAGACGAAGAAGAGTTTGAGAGCGATGAGGAAGAAAGCGAAGACTGCTTAGAACATATTCTTACCTACGCGGGATTTGATGAATCACAGATCGAGGATGTACGCAATAAGATCAGGGAATACCGGGAACTGCCGGATATGCTATCAACGGATGATGAGGCATACCGCATCAGAAAACAGCTGACGCCTGTTTTTTATGATGTATATTATAAGGTATTTATGCGCGCAATGCAGGAAGAGGGGCAGATAACGCCAATTCTGGAAATGTTCCTCAATTTTGGCTTTATGGATGTGCAGATGGTTGGTGAGGATAATGCCAATGCATTGTACGATCTGACAGAACATTTGGATCTATGCAATTCAGAGCATGTGTATACCATGTATGAGTGGCTGAAGGCAATTTATGAAGGACGGAAAGAGCCTTCCAAGAATGAATTTGATCTGGATTATAGCCAGTATTTATTAGAAAAACTGAAAACAAAGAAGATTACGGAAGCACAGATGAAACAACTTCAGGATAACCGGGAGCTGAAAGTAAAATATGAGATTCAGAACATGTTTACCTCTGGAAACCGTGCAACTTATGGAAAAATAACAACATTCTGTCCGATTTTAGGAGAGTATGATCTGATCAACTCTGTAGAAAGATGCTTGTGACAGCAGAGCGGTTAGAGGAAGTTATCAATCAGATCCGTAAGATCGATTTTCTGTTTTTTACAGAGAAGTATTATTTTCAGATCCGGACAAAGGAATTAACCATGAAAATATTATGAAAGAGGTATTGCCGGATATTATTCTTATGCCAAATGCGGGAACCAAGGCAATGATGTGGCAGGAGACAGCGGGAGTGAAGCGCGACACTTCAGCACGTTTTATGTTCCCTGTTTTTACTGCGGTAGATCTTGAAGATATGATGATTGAGACTATGGGTAGATATCGTTGGGAAATCTGCAGAAAGATCCGGGTGTACATTGGAATGATATCCGTGAAAAATCCCTGACGGCGGAGTATTGCGATTATATGCAGTTTTACCGTAAAAATTTTGAATTGTCTGCTGATGCAAAAGAAAAGCTGAAAAATGCATTGTTCCGCGCAAAGAATAATTACAGGGAAGTTTTTGTAAAGGATTACCAGAACTGGATCAAATATGAGTCAAGAGGAAGCTATCGTCTGAACAAGGTTTCCAGACAGATACTGATGACTTATTGTCCGTTCTCGAAAGAACTTCGAAATGAATTGAAGGCAAACCCAATGTATCAGGAACTTCTGAACCGATATGATATCCAGAGTTCCAGAAGTGTGAAACGTATTCTTGCCTTTTACGACAAGTATAAGCGTGCTGGCGGAGAATTAAATCAGGATTTAAGAGATAATTTATTATATTATCAGAAAAATCCATCGGAAAAAGATATAAACTTTTCCGATGGATTTTTTGTGTGAATATCAATAGAAAAGCCAAATGCAACCGCATCTGGCTTTTTCTGAGGGGAGTATAAATAATTAATAAGGGTATAACTATGATACGTTTCGTATCACAACGTTAGTATATCCTATCTATATTTAAAAAGCAATTTAAAAAATGTATATTTTGTGTGATTCTTCAAATAATAAAAATGCATGTGACAAAGTAATTTTACATGCAGAAAGAAGAAAATTTTGTACACAAAACAGAGGACATTTTATCATGGCAAAGAACATGGATGGTACAAACAAGAGTGAAAACCGCTACGAGCAGAACAGTTATGAGAACAGCAATGGACAGAATAAGAGTGGTCAGAACAAATCTACCAATAAGTCAACAAATAAGTCCACAAACAAATCCGCAAACAAAACTTCTGACTGCCATCACGAAGAGTAGCAGCACGGAAAAGAAATCATTGCATAATATGTAATAAGGAAAGAATCAGAGACAGATTACAGATCACACTGTAATCTGTTTCTTGTTATAAAGGGGGAAATATGGCATTTTATACCATTTATCCAAGAGATATCCAGAATATTTGTTTTCAAAAGAGGGTGCGTGTAGTTGATATCAGAGAACCTCAGGAATACAGAAAATATCACTATCCGGGTGCGGTAAATATCCCGTACAGTGATGAGGACAGCTGGTGCTGTCGTTTTTCAAAGTACCGGCCGCTGCTTTTATACTGTGAGTATGGGAGTACAAGTCTTCTTGCAGCGCGCAAGCTGGGAAAAGAAGGGTATGAGGTTTATACTGTGATTGGCGGTGCAAATGCAATGCAGGAGCAGATAAGGCGTTAGACGGGCAGAACCATTTCTCATGGGCTTGAGTGAAAAAGTAAATTCCGCACGTAAACTTAAATTCCATACGGAAGACTAAATTCTATATTTTAGGGTTTGACGAAATGCGTCAAACCCTTTAAAGTGGAATTTAACCAGACATTGTTTGTGCATTTACTGGAAAAAGGCGTACTGATAAGGCAACTGGAATCGTGCCCTGTAAGACTAAATTCCACTTGCCTGGAGGAAAAAATATGCAAGACTCTTATCCGCAGATTCATATGTAATGTCTGGTTCTATTTTTGTAATAATGCCGGTGTCAATACAATCTCATCATCTGGTATCTCAGTAAGTCCAAAGTAATCTATTACCTCTGAAGGCAGCATGAGTTTTGCAAGCTTCAAGGGTGACATTCCACCCAGGCTCTGCCGGGGAGAACTGTTGATATGGCTCATCATCAGAGTGATGTCTTCCTGAGAGTAGTCATCAAAGGAGGTGCCTTTCGGGCATATTTTACGGATATATTCATGGTTTTTCTCACAATGAGGTTTTGCCAGGAAACACATAGGATCGCAATAATAAATGCTTGTACGAATCAGGTTTTCCGTCCGCATTCCAATGCGGCAGGATTCCGAATTCACCACCTCTGTCTGTCAGGACTAAAGAGAATACAGAGAAAAATGAAAAGTTCCTAAGGAGCGTTCGATAGAGTCAAAAATGGCTTTTACATGACAGACCTCTTTACTGTCGAGAAGGTAGGCCATCATAAGGGAACAACAATCAAAGTGAAGGGTAAGTAACACTTTTTTTGAACCTTCACAGCCCAGGACAGTATCCATTTCCGTAACCCTTGTGTCAGGAAATTCCTTTAAAAAAGCCTGGTAGTCTTTGTAAGTACGTCCTTCATAAATGGTCAGATCGGCAGCTTCAGAAGAACTGCAGGAACGCACCTTATATTTCACCTTTTTAGGAAGGTCGATATTTTTCACACTAAGAGCTCCGGACTCAATGTAGTTATAAAGAGTTTTTTCAGATAGAGCAATTTCCGGATGATTGCGGAGGATCATGTAAGGAGACTGCCCCTGCAGAATGAGAGGGGTTACCAATTCATCCAAAGCAACAAGGTCAGCAGGCGAAATGTTAATACCTGCCTTGATTCCACAAGGATGGTTTTATATTGCCCGTGCAGTGGATGAGCGGTAGTAGGCTTTATCGAGGCGGCAGGGATTCTTTTACTGCAACCATTGCAGACAAAAGGGCTTTATCCAGCAAACTGTAATGGTAAGATCGAGGAATAAAGTCCTCGCAGTGAGAGTTGCAATGATTGCAGGATCTGCACATCCTTTTGCAAACAGGGGCATAGGAACCACGAATATTTTTCTTTTTCTATCTTTGCCAAAGCACATTTGTTAGCAGGTTCATTAAAACGATTGTGTTCCTGGAAAGACCTGTGCTTTTGATTTCCTTTGGAGATGGTGGTGGGATCTTTTCCTAACTGTAAGGCAATGGAACGGAGAGACAGTGTTGATCCAATCCTTTCTCAATGGAAATACGGTCATCCAGGGTCATATGTTTTGAGTAGCAGTTTTGAATTGTTCATAAATACCTCGTTTCTACTGCAGATAGGAGATATTAAAATCATAAGATAGATCTAAGAAGAGAGAAAGACTAAATTCAGCATAGATGTGGAATTTAAAATTTCATTCAAGGCCATTTCTCATGGAAATATTTTTGCAATTGACAGTTCAAAATAGAACAGATAATATTAGAATAGGTTTTAGACTTATTTTAGAGGAGATTTCAGTGAGAACATTTGATTTACTTGTGCCTTGCCACTTTGGGTTAGAGGCAGTTTTAAAAAGAGAAATATATGATCTTGGCTATGAGATCACAAAAGTAGAAGATGGCAGAGTGACATTTGAAGGTGATGAGGAAGCAATCTGCCGTGCCAACATTTTTCTACGTACGGCAGAACGTGTTATGATCCGGTCGGAAGGTTTAATGCAACGACTTTGAAGAACTTTTCAGGGAATCAAGAACCTTCCGTGGGAAGAATATATTCCGGAGGATGGAAAGTTCTGGGTGAAAAAAGCGTCTTCTATCAACAGCAAGTTGTTCAGTCCATCCGATATCCAGTCCATTGCCAAAAAAGCAATGGTGGAGCGCATGAAACAGAAATATCACAAGGAATGGTTCAAAGAAGATGGAGCAGCTTATCCGGTCCGTATTTTTTTACTGAAGGACGAAGTGACGGTGGCGCTGGATACATCCGGTGATTCTTTACATAAACGTGGATACAGAACGATGACGAGTAAGGCTCCATTGACGGAAACTCTTGCAGCTTCTTTAATTATGTTAACCCCTTGGAGAAAGGACCGGATTCTGGTCGATCCATTTTGTGGAAGTGGTACCTTCCCAATCGAGGCAGCAATGATCGCAGCGAATGTCGCACCGGGAATGAACCGTGATTTTACAGCAGAGGAATGGACAAACCTGATTGACCGCAAACTCTGGTATGAGTGTGTGAAAGAGGCAGAGGATATGATCGACACTACTGTGAAAGTAGATATTCAGGGATATGACATTGATGGAGATGTGATCAAAGCAGCAAGGGAAAATGCGAAGCGTGCGGGAGTGGAACACATGATCCATTTTCAGCAGAGAGCGGTTGCAGATTTAAGCCATCCGAAAAAATATGGCTTCATCATCACAAATCCACCGTATGGAGAGCGTCTTGAGGATAAGGCAGATCTGCCGGAATTGTATACACAGATTGGACAGGCATACCAGAGACTGGATTCCTTGGTCGATGTTTCTGATCACAAGCTATACTGATACAGAAAAGTATATTGGAAGAAAAGCGGATAAAAACCGCAAGATTTATAACGGTATGTTAAAGACTTATTTTTACCAGTTTTTAGGACCGAAGCCTCCTAAAAAACGCAATTAAGGAGATTTAAGGGTACATGAAGTATTCGAAGCGTTATATTGCCTTCACGGGTGTGCTGGCAGTTGCACTTTTGATAAAATTTAATAATTTTGGCGAACAGTATCAGACTGTGAACCGTTTCCGTGGGGCGCAGCTTGAGGAGGAGACCTGGAATCCTCTGATCGCTCAGAGCGTTAACGAAGGACTGCTCTCAGTTGTGATCGACAATAAAGAATACACGAATGAGAAGTATCAGTTTTTCATGGATTCGAATCTGGACATCATGGTTCCGGTATCTATTTTACGGGATGCATTAAACTGCAGCGCACATATTTATAATGAGGATACGCTTCTGGTAGAGAAGCATAACAGTGAGCTTTCTTTTTCTCTGAATGACGATATGATAGAGGTCAATGGAAAGAAGGAAAAAGTGGTTTCCCCGATGATCAAAAAGAACAAAGAGTATTATGTGAGTCTGAATGACCTGTCCAATTATCTGGACTATTCCTATACGTGGAATATTCAGGAAAATAAGGCACAGGCAGCAGATGTGTCGGAGAGTGCAACGATCATTCCGACAAAGTACGATCTGCGGGACAGAGCGAGGGTTTCTGCTATCCGCAATCAGGGAACGTATGGAACCTGCTGGTCTTTTGCAGCGTTGAGTGCGATGGAATCCGTTCTTTTACCGGAGCAGGATTATCAGTTTTCGGTGGATCATATGACATTGAATAATGGGTTTCATCTGGCGCAGGACGATGGTGGTGAGTACACGATGGGAATGGCATATCTTGCGTCATGGAAAGGACCGGTATTCGAAAAGGATGATCCGTATGGAGATAACAAAACAAACCCGGATCTTACGGCTGTAAAGCATGTGCAGGAGATGCAGATCATCGATGGAAAAGATTATGAGAAGATAAAGGAAGCAGTATTTAAATACGGTGGCGTGCAGACTTCAATTTATAACTCGTTAAAAGTTCGCAGTCGAAATCACCTTATTATGACCGCAGAACAAGTTCGTACTGCTATATCGGTACGGAAAAACCAAACCATGATGTTGTGATCATCGGCTGGGACGACAGTTATTCCAAGGATAATTTTTCCGTTGATCTTGAGGGGGACGGAGCATTTATCTGTCAGAACAGCTGGGGAAGCGAATTCGGTGATGGCGGGATTTTTTATATTTCTTACTATGATACGAATATTGGTACCCACAATGTCGTGTATACAGGAATTGAGGACAGTGATAACTATGATCACATTTATCAGAGTGATCTCTGCGGCTGGGTAGGACAGCTCGGCTATAACAAAGAGAGCATTTACGGTGCAAATGTTTATACTGCGGAATCCAATCAGAATCTTACGGCTGCGAGCTTTTATGCCACAGGAAAAGATTCGGAGTATCAGCTTTATGTTGTGAAAAATTTTGAAGATGAATCATCTTTGAGTAATATGACACCGGTAGCATCAGGAAAATTGAGTAATGCAGGTTATTATACAATCCCATTTGACAAACAAATTGCACTGGATGCAGGAGAGCGGTATGCGGTGGTATTATTTATCAGTACACCGGATGCAGTACATCCGCTTGCCATTGAGTATGAGGCGGATGATGCCACGGCCGATGTCGTCTTAGATGACGGCGAAGGTTATGTCAGTGCCAATGGTTTTGAGTGGGAAAATGTAAAAAATGTGGAGAATTGTAATATTTGTATCAAAGCATTTAGTAATGACCGTTAACAGGGGGTTACGTGGAAGAGAAAGCAATGAAGTTTGCAACCGTGACAGCGGTTCTTCTCATGATCATAGTGTGTGTATTGCCGAAACTTCCGGCAATCCACACATGGGCAGTGGAGCGTGAGGAGGAGCGGATCGCAGAGGCAGAACTTGCAGAACAGAAGATTACAATGAGTGATCTTACAATTAAAAATACAGAAGTGGCAGATGACACAGAACAGAGACAATTGCGTCTGAAGATTCCGGCGGGAGTAAAGGGGAGTGATATCACAATCTCAAATGACTATGTGACACAAACTGTCCGTATCGAATTGCCGCAGACAGAGGTCAGTTATTTTGAGAATGATCCATTGACAGGAAGCAGCAACCATATTGATAATCTTTCTTATGCAGTGAGCAAGGGAAGCAGTGGACTGATCGAGATCACGATGGATCAGGTTTATGAACTGGATATGGATTATGATGAGAATTATTACTATTTTGATTTTCTGACGCCGCATGAAGTCTATGACAAAGTCGTGGTTGTGGATGCCGGGCATGGTGGAAGAGCGCCGGAGCAACGAAACAGGAAATCAACGAAAAGATATTGACCTTGGAATTGTGCTGCAGCTGAAAGCGATTTTTGATAACAGCGATGAGAATATCGGTGTTTACTATACAAGAACGGATGACAGCAACCCGACTTTTGACCAGAGGGTACAACTGGCGAATAAGTCTCAGGCAGATCTGTTCATCAGCATACATAATAATTCAACGAAAAGCGGGCGGATGTCCTCGACACACGGTACACAGGTGATGTACAGTGAGTCAGATACGAAAGAGTTGGGAAGTAAGGCATTTGCGCAGATTTGTCTGGATCATGTGACGGAGGCGCTGGAGAGCAGGGATAAGGGGCTTGTGGAAGGCGATGAGATTTATATCATTCGAACCAGCGAAGTTCCGGTAGCATTGATCGAAGTCGGATTTATGACAAATCAGGAGGAACTTAATCTTCTTAACAGTACCGATTATCAGAAAAAAGCGGCAGAAGGTGTTTATGACGCTGTTCTGGATGCATTTGCGAAAGGATATTAAAAAGATGACAAAAATTATTTTTGCAACAGGAAACGCAGGAAAAATGCGCGAGATCAGAGACATTATGGCAGATCTGGATGTGGAACTTTTATCCATGAAAGAGGCAGGAATCAAACTGGATATTGTAGAAGATGGAAAGACATTTGAGGAGAATGCACTCATTAAGGCAAGAGCAGTGTCTAAGGAGGCACCTGGGGCAATTGTGATGGCAGATGATTCCGGGCTGGAAGTGGATTACCTGCACAAAAAGCCGGGGATTTATTCTGCACGTTTTATCGGCGAGGATATATCTTATGATATTAAAAATCAGGCGATTTTAGGCCTTCTGGCAGGTGTTCCAAAGGAGAAACGAACTGCCCGCTTCGTCTGTTCCATTGCAGCAGTGCTGCCGGATGGAAGGGAATTTGTGACAAGAGAGACCATGGAAGGCTATATCGGGGGTAAAATTGCAGGCGAGAATGGATTTGGTTATGATCCAATTTTTTGCGTGGAAAATACGGATGTACAACCGCAGAACTTTCGGAAGAACAGAAAAATGAGATCAGTCACCGGGGAAAAGCACTGCGCCATGAAAGAGAAACTTGCGAAGGAAAACCTATGAAAATATTAATCATCAGTGATACCCATAGAAAACATGAAAATCTTTTAAAAGTGTTAGAGCGGGAGTGCCCGGTTGATCTTTTGATCCATCTTGGTGATGCTGAGGGGTATGAGGATTATATCGCAGAGCAGGCAGGGTGCCCTGTGGAAGTGGTGGCGGGGAATAACGACTTTTTTTCCTCACTGCCACGGGAAAAAGAGCTACAGATTGGAAAGTATAAAGTGCTTATTACCCATGGACACTACTATTATGTTAATACCGGGATTGAAGATATTGAGCGCGAAGCAGAAGGAAGAGGATGTGATATCGTTATGTTTGGGCATACCCATCGTCCGATCATCGATTATCATAAGGATGTCATTGCGCTAAACCCGGGCAGCCTTTCTTATCCGAGGCAGGAAGGAAAAAGACCATCTTATATTATTATGGATCTTGATAAAAAAGGAGAGGCAACGTTTGAAATTGAGTATTTATAGGCGCAAAGACCTCGAAAAATCAGGGATTCGGGCAATTAGAAAAAAGTTGAAAAAAATGTAAAAAAAGTGTTGACATTTTCTTTGCGCTCTTATATAATAACTCTTGCGTCACGGATTGAGAGACAAAACAAAGCTTCTCAAGAGGTGAAAAGCATTGGAGATTATCCTTCGGGGTGTGGCTCAGCTTGGCTAGAGCGCCTGGTTTGGGACCAGGAGGTCGCAGGTTCGAATCCTGTCACCCCGACTTATGCGGGTGTAGTTCAATGGTAGAACACCAGCCTTCCAAGCTGGATACGTGGGTTCGATTCCCATCACCCGCTCTCCATTTCCAATTTGGTGAATGCGAATGTGTCTGTAGCTCAGCTGGATAGAGCAACGGCCTTCTAAGCCGTGGGTCGGGTTCGAATCCTTCGAGCACATTTTTTAGGAATAAGAAGACACAAGGATTTAAGCATCGGCAACAGAGTTGCTTGCAGTCTTTTATGGTGGGTATAGCGCAGTTGGTTAGCGCGCCAGATTGTGGCTCTGGAGGCCCAGGGTTCGAATCCCTGTATCCACCCTTACAATAAAGCGTTGGTTTTGTTGTTAAAATGTTGCGATAGGTGCAGCAAATTTCTTTGTTGGGCTATCGCCAAGCGGTAAGGCACTGGATTTTGATTCCAGCATTCGCAGGTTCGAATCCTGCTAGCCCAGCTTAATATGGGATATTAGCTCAGTTGGTAGAGCACTTGACTTTTAATCAAGTTGTCCGGGGTTCGAATCCCCGATGTCTCATTAGAATAAGAAAAACGTCGTTCGTATGAACGGCGTTTTTCTTATTCTTAGGAACAGCGAGAGACTTGAACCACGGACAACGTAGTTGTTCGGGTTGCTAGGCGCCAGTGGCGCCTGCTTAGCAACGACCGGAGCGGAAGCGGAGACCGAATCCCCGATGTCTGATTTTTTTACATTATCATTAAAATCAACAAAACAGTTGCAATTTATGGATAAATAAGTTATACTTGGAAAGCAGTTTTGCGGGTGTGGCGGAATTGGCAGACGCGCTAGATTTAGGTTCTAGTGTCCCCGACGTGCAGGTTCAAGTCCTGTCACCCGCAGTCTTTGAAAATAGCCGGAAAACTAAGATTTTGTAGTGAAATCAAGGTTTTTCGGCTATTTTTTATACATAATTATTTGTCCTACCTATTAGAAATTTGTCATAATTATATACGATATTGACAATGAAATAGATGAAAGATATAAAGATCTCATTGTGAATGAGTTGACATTTATCCGCGAGAATACATCAAAGATAATCAAAAATGCAGCAGTTATGTCTTAAGTTCTAAGAAGAAAATCAAAAAATCCCATAAATGAATGAAATAACAGAAAAAATTCCTATTCCTACGAAGCATAGGGTGCATTTTTGTTCAAATATGAGTATGATAGAAAGCGTACAGGAGAACAATCATATTTGGAGCGGACGATGGAAAAGGAAAAAATAGGAAAGTATATTAGAAAGAAGCGCATAGAAAAAGGTATGACACAACAGCAGCTGGCGGAGAAAATTCAGGTGACAGAGAAAGCTGTTTCACGGTGGGAAACTGGGCGGGGAGTACCAGATATTTCGTTGCTGGAACCATTGGCGGAAGAACTTCATGTGTCGGTAACGGAATTATTAAATGGAGAAGAACGGGTGCAGGAAGAGGCTGTACATGATACAAAAGCACATATGGCGGATATAGATATTACAAATGTGATTGAGTATGTGCAGGAAAATAGGAAAGAAAAGTACAATACAGGATTTAAAATCGGAATCGGGTGTTTGGTGGTTTCACTTGTGTTGTTTTTATTGTATTTACGGGAGGCATATCGTTTTCAGGGAAACTATTTTGGGACAATGATAAGAATGACTGTGATTTCGGGGATATTTTTGCTTGGAGAAATGGTGTTGGAACGCTGCTATCTGGAAAAGCTGGAGGAGAGAAGAAAGCGGAAAAAGGCAGTACTGGCGGTGCTCTTTATCTATTATGCAGTTATGCTTATGAATCTGACGTTTCTGGAAAGAACACAGACGGTTACTGACTATAATATTGTGCCGTTTCGGACAATAGGAACAGTGCTTTTAAGCGGAAATGTTTATGCAATCGTGATTAATATTTTTGGAAATTTTTTTATTTTTATGCCACTTCAATTTTTCCTGATTGAATTGTTTGAAATCCGAAAAATAAAACAGAATTTTTTGGTGTGCTTTACGATTACATTTGTAATAGAAATAGTGCAGTATATTTTTAAAGTTGGTATGTTGGATGTCGATGATATCCTGTTATGTGTGGCTGGGATGATGAGTTTCTATTATTTTTATGGGAAGTATCGTGGAAAAAACAAAAAACGGGGGATGTAGATGAAAGCAGAACAAAAATGGAAGAGTGGACAGGGAAAATTACAGAAAAAAGTTAAGAAGAGTGTTGGACTCGGTATATGTGTTTTTTTGACGCTGCTACTTGTCTCACAGCTTCATTATGAAAAGCGGATACAAAAATTTGTGTTGAGGAACGAGGAAGAACTTACAGAGTTTACAAAAAACTACCTGGCAGTGGAACAAAGGGAAAGACGACATATGTTTGAAGAGTGGAAAGAGGAAAATGGTTACAGCGTACAGTTGACAGGGTTATTTCCGGAAAACGTAGTGGCATTTTATATGGGAGGTTTTGGGCTGGCTCCATCATCTGTGTATTATGGATTTTACTATTCACCCGAAGATATTCCGGTTGGAACCGGGGAAGGTCAGCTTGTAAAAGCAGAGGGAGACAATGCGGGCTGGAGCTGGCAGGGATACGGAGACAATGGAGGAGAGATTCGAAAAATAAAACCGCATTGGTATTATTATAAATGCTGGTTTTGATGTAGAAAAGCAATCGTTCTTCACGAATGCATCATAATCCCCCACTCGCTTCTGGAACGCCACTGCTCATTCATCCAGTCGACTGCCTGCTGTCTACCTTCTTCTGTGAATGGAAAAGTGGCGGAAATTTTCTGATCGTCGGGAGTGGTTGAAAAATTATAAGGTCCAGGCCAGACGGTGGCGCGGAAAATATCGTTTTCAGCGTCATCTTTTTCTTTTTTTACAAGGTAGCGCATGCCCTTGTAACTTCCGGTAAATTTTTCTTTTTTATAAAAATTCATATTTAAAATATCTTCTGCTGTGATCATATAAAACCTCGGAATATAATTTTTTAGAAAGTAAAGTTATTATAGTCTATTTTGTGAAATTGTGAAAGGAAAAACACAAGGTTTCATTGCAAAAAATCCGGGAATATCATAGAATGGTTGAGAAGAAAACAGTATAGACAGGATGTATATACAGAAAGCAGGGGAACTATGAAATTTTCAGAAATGCCATACAAACGCATTGATATGGAAGAAGTAGAAAAAGAGTATAAGAGCATTATCGAGCGCACGAAGAATGCAAAAAGCGGAGGAGGAGCAGTTTGAGATCCACCGGGAGTACTATAAATTTACCGCAGATGTGCAGACAAGCATGGAACTTGCAATGATCCGCCATGATATTGATACGACCGATGAATTTTATGAGAAAGAAAGCGATTTTTATGATGAGGTCGGACCGATCATCAGCCAGTATGAGAATGAATATGGAAAAGTACTTTATGATTCTCCTTACAGAGACTATCTGGAGAGTAAGATTGGAAAAGTGACATTTAAAAATATCGAGATCGCAAACAAGGCTTTTGACGAGAAGATCATTCCGTTAATGCAGGAAGAAAATGCATTGAGCAGCCGTTACAGTAAGCTGATCGCTACAGCGAAGATTCCTTTTGAGGGAGAAGTTTACAATCTGTCTCTCATGAGAAAGTTCCAGACCAGCCCGGACCGCGAGTTGAGAAGAAAAGCATGGAAGGCAGTCAGTGACTATTTCCTGTCTGTTACAGATGAGATCGACGAGATTTACGATAAGATGGTGAAAAACAGAACCGAGCAGGCAAGACATCTTGGATATGAGAACTATGTGGAGCTTGGTTATTACCGGATGAACCGCAACTGTTATGACAAGGAAATGGTCGAAAATTTCCGGAAACAGGTGAAAGAATACTTTGTCCCGTTTGCCAATAAACTACATGAGCAGCGCAGACAGCGTATTGGTGTGGAGAAGCTTTCCTATATTGATACAGATGTCTATTTCACGAATGGAAATCCTGCGCCGGTCGGAACACCGGAGGAAATTCTTGCGGCAGGACAGAAAATGTACAGTGAACTGTCTCCACAGACAAAGGAATTTTTTGATTTTATGATGGAGAATGAACTTTTTGACGTGCTCGGAAGAAAAACAAAGCGTCAGGGCGGCTATATGACCTATATTCCAAATTTCAAGTCTCCGTTTATTTTTGCAAACTTCAACGGAACAAGCGGAGATGTGGATGTCATCACCCATGAATGTGGCCATGCATTCCAGGGATATCTGTTAAGAGACGAAGAGATCCGTGAGTTCGCCGATATCACAATGGAGACAGCGGAAATCCACTCCATGTCGATGGAGTACTTCACATATAACTGGATGGAATTATTCTTGGAGACCGGAAAGACGATTACCTGAAAATGCATCTGGAAGATTCCGCTGCGTTTGTCCCATACGGATGTATGGTGGACGAGTTCCAGCACATTGTGTACGAAAAACCGGAGATGACACCGGCAGAACGCAAGGCAGTCTGGGCAGGATTGGAAAAAGTTTACCGTCCGCACATGGATTACGAAGAAGATCCTTTCTTTGGGCAGGGCGGCTTCTGGCAGAAACAGCCGCACATTTTTGGCAGCCCGTTCTATTATATTGATTACTGTCTTGCAAGCGTGTGTGCGATGCAGTTCAAGGTCATGATGGATGAAGACTTTGGGAAAGCATGGAAGAATTACTATAAACTCTGTAATCTTTCTGCACGTGATTTCTTTACCAATGTGATCGTGGAAGCAGGGTTAAATAGTCCTTTTGAAGATGGATGTATGGAAAAGCTGGTTGACAAATTCGAAAAAAAGGCGTTTAATAGATAACAGATTTGGACAGGCGGATGTCTGTAAAAGTTAGTCGGGAAAATGAATAGAGACAAAGAGCAGGAAAGACCCTAATATGGGGCATCACTGCTTTTTTTTTACTATGTCAACGAGAAAAATGTTTCTTGGTAAACAAATTTCTTGTTGACAAATGTCGACTGCTTTGTATAATACATATTAAGGCAATACTCTGATATCGAGATAATACAGTACATAAGTAAAGCGATAAAAGCTTAAAGAGATATGAGGAGACAGAGGCATTGCAATAAGCTGTAATTAAGCTGTAATAAAGAAACGATGGGAGAGAAAACAGCGGGAAAATATATGATAAAACGTGTGTATAAGGAAGAAAGTGACAAAAGAAAAACTATTGACAAAATCGCAGATGCATGTATAATAGAAGAAGTGTTGTACGCGGGAAAAAGACACTTGTATCTAGTGAGTGCAATAGACGGAAAAGTCTGTTGGCACTTTTTTTGGTTGTAAAAAAATAATTTAGCACGATAACGTGGCGCAATGATAACACATTGAAATTGAAAGCCCGGATCAGAATACGTTTTTTACCGCAGAGAAACAGGAAAAATTATGATATAAGCGCATAAGCGTTTATATAGATTATTTCTACAGGAGGAAATATTATGAAGAAAAAAGTAGTAAGCCTTATGCTTGTACTTGCTATGACAGTCAGCATGACTGCATGTGGCAATAAGAACAATGCCGCAGATGATGCAAATGCTGTCGAAGACACAGAAGCCGGTACAGAATCAGGCAGCAGCGAAGAAGCAGTAGCTCCGGCTAATTATGAAGAAGTATCTGCAGAGCTGTATGACAAAGAACTCGGTGATTTTTGGGCAGCTTACCAGAAAGCTGATGAAGCTGAAACCGTTTCTGAGAAATTTGCACTTGAAGCAATCGCAGAAGCAAAGTTAATGGAATCAGGCGTTATGCTTCCATTACAGTCAAAGGGTGGTAACTATTCCATCTCACGTGTAGCTCCTTACACATTTGACTATACACTGTGGGGCAACGATATGGACAGATACCATAATGCAGTTGTCACAACAGAGCTGATCAAAGCTTCCGATGTCAGCACAATGAGAGCAAAATGGGCTGAGTTAAAAGGAACAGGTGAGTATGAAGCATGGGCAAAATCTTACTTAGAGGAGCAGGGTTACACGCTCAAAGATACTTATAATTATCAGTTATATACACAGGATCCTACCACATGGGATATTCTTGCAACTTCTCAGTCTGTAGATGCTGAAGCAATCGTGAACACATACGATGGATTAATGGAGTATGATGGAGAGGGAACTTTACAGCCTGCATTAGCAGAGAGCTATGAAGTATCTGATGACGGATTAACTTACACATTCCATCTTCGCAAAGGTGCTACATGGGTTGATTCCCAGGGCAGAAAAGTTGCTGATGTGACAGCAGATGACTTTGTTGCCGGAATGCAGCATATGATGGATGCCAGGGTGGTCTTGAGTACCTGATCGAAGGTATCATCACAAATGCATCCCAGTACATCTCCGGTGAAGTAACAGACTTCTCACAGGTCGGTGTAAAAGCGGTTGATGATTACACATTAGAGTATGATCTGGAAGCTCCTTGCACATACTTCACAACAATGCTCGGTTACAACGTATTTGCTCCAATGAACAGATCCTTCTATGAATCCATGGGTGGTAAGTTTGGTGTTGAGTATGATCCGGATGCAGCAGATTACACATATGGTAAGGATTCTGATTCTATCGCATATTGCGGACCATATGTTGTTAAGAACTTTACATCCAAGAACACAATCGTATTCCAGGCTAACGAGTCCTACTGGAATGCAGATCACATCAATATCCATACACTGACATGGGTATACAATGATGGTTCTGATGCGACAAAAGCATATAACGATGCAATCGCAGGTGTTGTAGATGGAACAGGTCTTAACACAGCTTCTGTTGCAGCAGCAAAAGCGGATGGAAACTTTGATGATTATGCATATGTAGCTCTTACAGATGCAACAACATACAGCGGTTTCTTCAATATCAACCGTAACCAGTTTGCAAACGCAAACGATACAACAAAAGCAGTTTCTTCACAGACAGAGGAAGATGCTGCAAGAACAAAACAGGCTATGCAGAACGTCCACTTCCGTAGAGCACTTGCTATGGGCTTGGATCGTGGTGCTTATCTTGCACAGCAGGTTGGTGATGATCTGAAATATGCTTCTATGAGAAACTCTTACACACCGGGTAACTTTGTTACTTTGGAAGAAGAAGTAACAGTTGATATCAACGGAACAGAAAAAACATATCCGGCTGGAACATACTATGGACAGATCGTACAGGATCAGATCGATGCTGACGGCGTGAAGATCACAGTATGGGATCCAACAGCTAACGAGGGTGCCGGTTCTTCCGACGGATATGACGGATGGTACAATGCAGATAACTCCTGGGAAGAAATGAGTCAGGCAGTAGAAGAGTTAGCAGCAGATGGTCTTACGATCGATGCTGACAACCCAATCCAGATGGATGTTGTATATGCTTCTTCCAGTGAAGTATTTACAAACAGAGCAAACTCTCTGAAACAGTCTATCGAAGCTTCTACACAGGGACTTGTCCAGGTAAACTTAATTGCAGCAGCAGATAACACAGACTGGTACTACAGCGGATATTACATGAACTATGGTTACGAAATGAACTATGACTTCTGTGACTTATCCGGATGGGGTCCTGACTATGGTGATCCTGCATCTTATCTGGATACATTCCAGCCAGAATATGCCGGATACATGATCAAATCTATCGGTATTTATTAATCGTATCTACGAAATAACAACACTGCATCGGAGCGGGGATTCCCCGCTCCCCTGCACTATTGATGAGTGAACAATTATGACAAAATATTTATTAAAACGTATATTACATGGACTGGTGTCTATCGTGATCGTTGTGGCGCTGGTCATGATCATGATCTACACAATGTTAGACCGAAACCTTGTTTTTGCAGGGGATACAAAATATTCACATACAAGTAATAATGCAAGAGTTGCCTATAAATACTCTAAATGGGAAGATTATGGTTATCTGGATTATGTCACCTACTCTGACTGGCTGAATGAACTTGTAAGCAGTGGAGAATTAACAGAGGAAGAGCGATCTGCAGTGGTTGGTTTCGGAAGAACCAAGGCACAGGATTCTGAGCAGGTCAGTGAATATGTCAAAAAATTCACAAAGTATTATAAGTCTCAGGGATACACGGTAGTCCGCAAAGACGCCGTCATGATGAACAAGAAGAAGTATGCCGACGGTGGCCAGCAGCAGCTTTTTGCGTATAAAGATGTCCCATTGGCATCCCGTATGGGAAAATATTTTGCAAATTTAATAACAATTGATGATATTAATAATGTAGAAGACATCGTAGGTGAGAGAGGTCTCACCTTTACGTTACATGATCCTGTCTATGGTGGGGAAAAATTCTCACCGGCGATCATTGGCAATGGTACAACACACAAGTATTTACTGTATTTTGATTCCAAGTTTCCGTTTGTTCATCAGAATATTGTGACGATCAATCTTGGAACATCCTACACGGTAAATCAGGGAGTGGATGTATTCAGTACGATGACAAGCCATCAGGGATCTTATATAAAATCAACTGTCACCTATCCAACCGGTCTTGTGGAGGAGAGTGCGGACAATCTGCACACTGCAACCTATATGCAGGGTTCCAGAGAATCCAGCTTATTATATGCAGACCGTTATGAGGATGATTACACCAATGTTGCAACATACAAAACAGGAAAATCCAAAGTGGGTTATTCCTTTGTGATCGGACTGATCGCAGTTATCATGTCTTATCTGATCGGTGTGCCGCTGGGCATCCTTATGGCGAGGAAAGAAAGACAGACTGGTCGATAAGATCGGTACGCTTTATATTGTATTTATTATCGCAGTACCATCACTTGCGTATATTTTCCTGTTCAAGGCGATCGGCGGAAGCTTTGGTCTGCCGACAACCTTTGATATGGAATCGCCGAGCAGACTGATGTATATATTGCCAATCGTATCGTTAGCACTTCCATCCATAGCAAATCTGATGAAGTGGATAAGACGTTATATGATCGACCAGATGAATTCGGACTATGTCAAATTCGCAAGATCCGGTGGTCTGACAGAGGGTGAGATTTTCACCAGACATATTTTGAAGAACGCAGCGATCCCGATCATTCAGGGAATCCCTGCGGCAGTGCTTGGAGCATTGACAGGAGCGATCATCACAGAGCGTGTGTATGTCGTTCCAGGTATTGGTAACTTATTAACAGAGGCTATCAACAAATATGATAATGGTGTTATTGTCGGTGGAACACTGTTCTATGCGATTTTAACAGTCACATCCCTTATTTTAGGTGATGTCCTAATGGCAATGGTTGATCCTAGAATTTCATTCTCAACAAAGGACAGGTAATTAGAAATGAGTCAGGATTTAGAAAAGTTCGGTATGCCGGAGGAAGAATTATTCGCTCCGGTAGACCACAGTGATCTGGAATCAGAAAAGATTACAGCGCCAAGATATTCTTACTGGCATTCTGTATTCCGTGTATTTTTTAAGAAAAAGATTAATATTATTATTTTGGCGATTCTGGGTGTGTTGATCGCATTTACTTACCTTTATCCATTATTTGTGGAATATGATAAGTTTGGTAACTTAATGGATGCGACAACCAAACACTTGTCACCATCTGCAGCGATCGAACGTCTGGGAATGAACATTCACTGGATCTTAGGTACCGGTGCAGCCGGACAGTCTACATTCGATGCCGTATGGTTTGGATCAAGGATCTCCATTTCCCTTGCATTTATCTGTGCAGCGATCAACCTTTCCGTTGGTGTTGTTGTCGGATCTATCTGGGGATTTTCAAAGAAAGTGGATGTTTTTATGCAGGAGGTATATAACATTCTTGCAAACATTCCATACATTTTATTGATCGCCGTTATGGTTATGTTGTTTAAAGCTGGTTTCTGGACCATGGTACTGGCGCTGACCATTACCGGATGGCTTGGAATCGCGTACTTTATCCGTACACAGGTAGTGATCATCCGTGACAGAGAGTACAACCTTGCATCCAAATGTCTGGGAACGAGTACACTTAAGATCGCAATGAAGAATATTCTTCCATTTATGACATCTGTTATTGTAACACTGGCAGCAACAGAGATCCCTTCCTATATTTCTTATGAGGTGTTCTTAGCATATATCGGTATGGGTATGTCAGATATGTCACTTGGTAGATTGATTTACGAGTCAGAAAGTGCGATGCTTACCCCTGGCTGGCAGTTCGAGTTCTGGAGCCCGGTAGTCGTTGCTTCTATCATCACGATTGTTTTATATGTCGTTGGACAGAACCTTGGTGATGCATCTGATCCGAGAACACACATGTAGAGGTTAGGTAGATGGAAGATAGAAAAGTATTATTATCAGTAAAAGATTTGATCGTGAAATTCCACGTGAGGGGCAGGGTGCTTACTGCTATCCGTGGAGTGTCACTGGATATTTATGAGAATGAATCCATTGCGATCGTAGGAGAGTCCGGTTCCGGTAAATCTGTTTTTACAAAAACATTTGCAGGAATGTTAGACAGCAACGGATTCATTGATAACGGCAAGATTATTTTCAGCGATGAGGAGCTTTCCGATACTGTCGTAAAATTAAATGACAATGCAAAGAAAGTCATCGCAGAGAATAAGAAAAAATTAGACGAGTATTCCAGACTGGAGTTTGGTGCAGACACTTATAAAGCGATTCTTGAGTTAGAGTCTGAAAAGAGAAGAAGAGCAGATTTGAGCAAGGAAGAAGCAGAAGCGTATGAAAAAGAACTCCTTGAGTTAAAACATGAGAGAACGAATACCTTCAACTTGAAACAGACTTACGATCCATCCAAAGAGAAAGGATAAGATCAAAGAGGCTGGAAAGAAAATCTCCGAATTGGATACAAAGATCAGGGCATTCGAGAAAGAGCATGAGCAGAAGGTAAAAGAGCGTGCAAATAGTCTGGCACATGATACTGCATACAATCAGGAATTTGACAAGAAGATGGCAGAGCTTAAGGCAAAACATGCGAAGGAAGTCAGCGAAGCGATCTCAGCAGAGACAGAAGCGAGAAATGAGATCCTTGCAAAAGAGGTATATCTTTCTGTCGGACGTTTTGGTTTCCGCAAGCGTATGAAGCAGAACAATGCGCTGCTGGATGCATTAAAAGAGGCAATGAAGCTTGGCGTGGATCTGAGTGATGAAGAGCAGAGAAATGCTGTTTTTGATAAAGTTACATTCCGCGTAAAATATCTGGATGAGAACAGTGAGAGATTACATGGAATCTGTATCTTAAACCTTGCAAATATCAGGGATGGAAGAGACTGGAGCCAGATCCGTGGTACAAAGATCGCTACGGTATTCCAGGATCCTATGACATCCTTAAACCCAATTATCACGATTGGAAAACAGATCACATCTGTCATCATGAAACATCAGGATTGTACCGAGAACGAGGCAAGGCTTCGTGCGCTTGATCTGATGGACAAGGTTGGTATCCCGAACCCGGAGGCACGTTTTGATGATTATCCGTTCCAGTATTCCGGTGGTATGAGACAGCGTATTGTTATCGCGATCGCCCTGTCCTGTCAGCCAAAGATCTTAATCTGTGATGAGCCTACCACAGCGCTTGATGTTACCATTCAGGCACAGATCTTAAAACTGTTAAAGGATTTACAGAAAGAGTTCAATTATACAATTGTATTCATCACACATGATTTAGGTGTGGTTGCCAATATCGCAGACCGTGTTGCAGTTTTATATGCAGGACAGATCGTAGAGGTTGGTACAGTAGAAGAGGTATTCTATGACCCGCGTCATCCATATACATGGGCATTACTTTCTTCCCTGCCACAGCTGGCTGAGAGAAATACAACTCTTTACTCGATCACAGGTACACCACCTTCGCTCTACAACAGTATCGTCGGCGATGCATTTGCACCGCGTAACCCATACTGTATGAAGATCGATACCTTAGAGGAACCACCAATGTTCAAAGTAACAGATACGCATTACGCCAAAACATGGCTGTTACACCCGGATGCTCCAAAGGTTGAAAAACCGGAAGGAATCCAGAACATTCATGAGAAACTTGTTAAAGCATTCAATATATAGGAGATTTAGATCGTGTCTAAACTAAATCGAAACACAGAAAACCAGGAGCATGCTTCTCATTTACCAGAGCATGGTCCGATTGATGAAAATGGTAAAGAAGTATTATTATCTTTAAAAAATGTAGATATTACTTTCGGCAAGGGCGATAACGCTGTCCGCGCTGTAAAAAATGCGACATTTGATATTCACAAGGGAGAGACTTTCTCCTTAGTAGGAGAGTCCGGTTCCGGTAAGACAACCATCGGCCGTGCAGTCATCCGTGTCAACCCATTGGCAAACGGAGAGATTTTGTACAAAGGTGTGCGTATTTCCGGGAAAATCCCAAAATCCCTGGATCGTGAAGTCATCCGTAACATCCAGATGGTATTCCAGGATCCGGCAGCTTCTCTGAATGAGCGTGCAACTGTCGACTACATCGTATCCGAAGGTCTGTATAACTTCCATTTATATGAGAATGAGGCAGACCGTGTGCGTAAAGTTGAGGAAATGATCAACGAAGTAGGTCTTCTTGCCGGAACATCTGACAAGATACCCACATGAGTTCTCAGGTGGACAGCGTCAGCGTATCGGTTTAGCCCGTGCAATGGTAATGGAACCGGAACTTGTTGTTGCCGATGAGCCAATCTCTGCACTTGACGTATCCATTCGTGCACAGGTATTGAACTTACTGAAAAAGTTCCAGAGAGAAAAAGACTTAACGTATTTATTTATCGCACATGACCTTTCCATCGTGAGATTTATCTCTGACCGTATCGCCGTTATTTATAAGGGTGATATTGTGGAGATCGCAGATGCAGAAGAGTTGTTCAACTTCCCACTGCATCCGTATACACATTCTCTGATCTCTGCGATCCCGATCCCGGATCCACAGTTAGAGAAAAATAAAGTGCTGTTTACTTATGATCCATCCATTCATGATTACAGTACAGACAAACCGGAGTTAGTCTGTATCGGTCATGACCACTGGGTATTTGGTAATAAGAAAGAGATTGAAGAATACAAAGCTACGCGTGAGAAGAATGTGCCTTTAAAAACAATTACGATTTTAGACAAAGATGCACCGAGACCAGAAGAACATCATGACAATGTTGCACATGATGAGATCCAGCTTCCACCACTTCACGATACAGGAAGTGCGTGGTACGCACTGCTTTCGTTCTTGCTTCCGGTCATCGGTATTATCGCAGCGATGATCTTTAAGAAACACAGACATTATCGTAACTACAAGATGTGCAAAAAGGGTGCCATTGCAGGGTTTATTGTACTTGCAGTCATTCTTGCATTGTTCCTGTTAGCACTTGCAGCAGTGTTTATTTAAGATATGGGAAGAACCGTCAGAGGTGGCAACAGAAACCATACTCCGAATGTGAGACCGGTTCAGAAGGTGGAGCTTTCGGAGAAAAATACAAGACAGAGATTGATCGCAGTGATCGTATTACTGGTCATTGCTTCAGGCGCATTTATGTATGCACTGAATGGATTGATGTCAAATGACAGCGGATGGACAAACATTGAAGTGGGTTCATCCGCTGAAATTCATTGTGGCGATGATTATATCTTCCGCTATTATGTTGGAGCAGCGGGCGTAAATGCCACCGCAGAAAAAAAAGCGCTGACGCTGCTCTACACGGATTCCATTGTAAAAGCCTATAAAATATTCAGCATGGATGAATCGTTTGAAGGGATCACAAACGTGTATGATCTTAACCGGCATCCGAATGAGACAATGGTTGTGGATGATGCATTATACCATGCTTTTGAGCTGATCGCAGAGACCGGGAACCGGGCAATTTATCTTGCGCCTGTGTATACAGAATATGACAATCTGTTTTTCTGTAATGATGACTCTGAGACAGTTAACTATGATGCTTACCAGAATGGGGAAGTGGCAGCTTATTTTTCAGAGGTGGCTGCTTACAGCAATGATCCGTCTGACGTGAACGTCGAATTGCTCGGCGGCAATCAGGTAAAATTGTCTGTATCCGACGATTACCTTGCTTTTGCAGAGAAGAATTTTATTTCGGATTTCATTGATTTTTCGTGGATGAAAAACGCTTTCATTACTGATTATGTGGCGGATGTCATGATAGATAACGGCTATACGTTAGGTTCACTGACAAGCTATGATGGATTCACAAGAAATCTGGATCAGACTTCTGCGATTACAAAATTAAATGCCGGTCCGGATACATCCGGGACAGCAGAGGAAAATGCGGATTATTCTTTCAATCTATATGACAGGCAGGGGAATATCATTTATCCTGCCGGTGTCATGCATTATGACGGGGCGGAAAGTATTGTCAGTCTGCACAATTATCCGATGTCGGACAAGGAAAAATATCATTATTATGAATTTAAGAGCGGTGATATCAGGACCCGTTATGCAGATACCGCAGACGGACTGTGTAAGTCCGCGGTCAATAATATGGCAGCTTATGCAGGACGACATCAGCTGTGCAGAACTCATTTTGAAGGTAAGCCCGGTTTACATCGCTGATACGATGGATACAGAGGCGGTAAAAAATCTCGCAGAAAACGGTATCCAGACGATTTTTGGAGAGAACAGTGTGCTCTATTACACGGATCCAGATTTAGAACTCACAGATTTATATGACAAAGACGGCGTGCATTATACATCAGAGTTATTAGAGTAAGCAGACAGGCAGTTGCGGAAAGCCGCAATTGCCTGTTTTGCTGTCTTGGATTATACTAAGCAGAGAATATGAATGTTCGTAGGTTGTGGAAGAGGAGAAGACAGACATGATTTTCGGAGAGAAGACAGAGGAACAGAAACGTGTGGCGGAACTGACGCGCGAGGTAAAAGAACTCCGCAAAGAACTGCTGGCGAGTAAACTGGACAAAAAACAGGTGGAAGTCCAGATGAAAGAATTAAAGGACGCATTAGAACTTGGTGGAAACCTGCGTCAGGGGTATGTCGATTCGCAGGAACATATGGCAGTTGCAAGGCGCGGACTGATCAATATGATGGAGGACATGAACGAGATTCCCATTGATGATGTGAAGCGTGATCTCGACAGACTGAACGGACATTTGGATCAGATTTTCCATGAGTGCAGTATCCGGGAGGATGATCCGGATTTTAAGTCCACAGCCGACGGACTCAAAAATATGGCGGCAAATATGGACAAGATCAATCTGATCATGCTGCGGAGCGAGTTGGAAAATCTGCAGGCATTGCTGGAGGATACATCGGAATGGCGGTCGCCAAATTTTTTTGCACTCGCATATTATCTACAGCATGAGGAAGAGAGCAAAGTCGGAGAGATGGAAAATGAGTTCCGCAACAGCTTTTTAGAGCGATATCTGGAGGAACATCTGATGGAATCGCTGGCTATGGAAGCCAATTACGCGGGATGCGGAGAGAAGCTGGAACATATGATACAGCACTATATTTATGCGTAAAAATCGTATAGTATGACACACCTGCATAAAAGCCATAACCACAAGTTATCATAATGAGTAAATTGCATAAGTTGACGTTAAAATACATCAATAATTTAGGTGATTCTGAATATTGTGCATAAAAAGAAAATTTGATAAGATTCTCTACAAGAAAAAGAAAGTTGAGAAGAAGAAATTAAATTATCTCAATTAAATTTAATTTTTGCTTCGCAAACAAGGAGGATTATTATGAAGAAAGCAGTGAGTATGTTTTTAGCAGCTGCATTGGCAGTTGGCACATTCGCAGGATGTGGATCATCCGCAGATACAGGAAGCACAGGCAGCGCAGCATCAACGGAGAGCGGTTCCACAGACAGCGCAGCAGCAGATGGAAGCGTATTTAAGATCGGTGGTATCGGACCTACAACAGGTGCAGCAGCAATTTATGGTTCCGCAGTTATGAATGCCGCACAGATCGCAGTAGATGAGATCAATGAAGCAGGCGGTATCAATGGATATCAGGTAGAATTCAAAGCAGAAGATGACCAGAGCGATGCAGAGAAATCTGTCAATGCTTATAACTCTTTAAAAGACTGGGGTATGCAGGTTCTGATGGGAACTGTTACAACAACTCCATGTATTGCAGTTGCAGATAAGACAGCAGAAGATGGTATGTTTGAGATCACACCATCCGCTTCTTCCACAGATGTCATTGAAAACGACAATGTATTTCAGGCATGCTTTACAGACCCGAATCTGGGAACAGCTTCCGCACAGTACATTGGCGAGAACAATCTTGCAACAAAAGTAGCAGTTATCTATGACAGCTCTGATGTATATTCATCCGGTATTGAAGCTACATTCGTAAAAGAAGCAGCAAATCAGGGATTTGAGGTTGTCGCAGAGGAAGCTTTCACAGCAGATTCCAAGACAGACTTCTCCACACAGTTACAGAAAGCACAGAGTGAAGGCGCTGATCTGGTATTCCTTCCAATCTACTACACAGAGGCTTCCATCATTTTAAATCAGGCAAACGGAATGGGTTATGAACCGACATTCTTCGGATGTGATGGTATGGACGGTATCCTTGATGTGAAAAACTTTGATACATCTTTAGCAGAAGGTTTAATGTTATTAACACCATTCGTTGCAGATGCAGATGATGAGAAGACACAGGCATTTGTATCCAAATACAAAGAGCTTTACGGCGATACACCAAACCAGTTCGGTGCAGATGCATATGATGCAATTTATGCGATCAAAGCTGCAATCGAGGAAGCTGGCGTAACACCGGATATGAGCGCATCTGATATCGGAACAGCTCTGACAGAGGCTATGACAAAGATTTCTGTAGATGGTCTGACAGGTGATGGCATGACATGGGAAGCTACCGGAGAAGTAAGTAAAGCTCCAAAGGCTATGGTGATCAAAGACGGTGCTTATACAGCAATGTAATCTGCGATAATGATACAACGAAAATAAGGGCGATCCAGTTTCCCCAGAGGGTGTCAACGGTGGCTTGGGCTGCCGTATGACACCTTCTTTTTAACAGAAAGATTGTATACAGGTATTTTATATGTTATAATCCTTGATGTGAAAAAGTAATGTTTTAACGTAGTAAATTAACAGAAAGACAGAGGTGTAGTTATGAATTTTTTATCCTACCTGATCAACGGTATCAGCCTCGGTAGTGTCTATGCAATTATCGCATTGGGATACACCATGGTTTATGGTATCGCAAAAATGTTAAACTTTGCACACGGTGATGTTATTATGGTAGGCTGCTATATTGTCTTTATGACAATGAGCGGACAGGGCTGGGGAGCGATCCCGGCAGTGGTACTTTCTATTATCGTGTGTACCGTACTCGGCATTGTGATTGAAAAGATCGCATACAAACCACTCAGAAAGGCAACGCCTCTGGCAGTTCTTATCACTGCCATCGGTGTCAGCTATTTCTTAGAGAATGCAGCATTACTGATCTTTGGCGCTGATACAAGATCGTTTACAAATGTTGTAACACTTCCGGCATTGAAACTGGCAGGTGGAGCACTCACAATCTCCGGTACAACAATTGTTACATTTCTGGCGTGCGTTGTGATCATGGCTGCACTGATGCTTTTTATCAAGAAAACCAAAGCCGGTCAGGCAATGCTTGCAGTATCTGAGGATAAAGATGCAGCGCAGTTAATGGGAGTGAATGTAAATGCAACGATCTCCCTGACATTTGCAATTGGTTCCGGTCTTGCAGCGGTAGCAGGCGTACTGTTCTGTTCCGCTTATCCGACACTGACACCGTATACGGGTGCAATGCCTGGTATCAAGGCGTTCACAGCCGCTGTATTCGGAGGGATCGGTTCCATTCCGGGAGCATTGATCGGAGGGATCCTTCTTGGTGTGATCGAGATTTTAGGCCGCGCATATATCTCGTCCCAGTTATCCGATGCGATCGTGTTTGCAGTCCTGATCATTGTGCTTCTCGTGAAGCCTTCGGGAATTTTGGGCAAACAGGTTCATGAGAAAGTGTAGGTGGCAGATATGGCAAAGTTAAATTTGAAATCAATGAAAAAAAGTACAAAAGATCATATCATTACATTTGCTATGGTCATTGTGGTTTACATAATTGTACAGACTATGATCACAACCGGCAACATGTCCTCCCTGATGCAGGGACTTCTTGTTCCAATGTGTACCTATTCGATCGTGGCAATTGGTTTAAACCTCTGTGTCGGTTATCTGGGCGAGCTTAGTATCGGTCATGCCGGATTTATGTGTGTGGGAGCATTTTCCAGTGCATTCTGCACAAAACTGTTACAGGACAGCATTCAGAATGAAGTGGTTCTGTTTTTGATTGCAATTGCAGTTGGAACTGTCGCAGCCGCATTTTTTGGATTCCTCATCGGTATTCCGGTGCTCCGTCTCCGTGGCGACTATCTTGCGATCGTAACGCTTGCTTTTGGTGAGATCATCAAAAATGTCATTAATGTTTTATATATTGCAAAAGATGAGAATGGATTCCATTTTGCTATCTCGGATGGAAATAAGATCGAGTTAAGCGAAGATGGTATCTGGCTGATCAATGGAGCAAAGGGAATTGCAAAGATTCCTCATTTATCCAGTTTTACAGCCGGTGTGATCATGATCCTGGTCATTTTATTTATCGTATATAACTTTGTAAATTCCAGAACCGGCCGTGCAGTGATGGCGATCCGTGACAACCGGATCGCAGCAGAATCTGTCGGTATCAATATAACAAAGTTCAAACTGATGGCATTTACCATTTCCGCAGCGATCGCAGGTGCTGGCGGTGTGCTTTATGCGCATAATCTTTCTACCGTTACAGCAACTCCGACAAACTTTGGATATAATATGTCCATCATGATCCTGGTATTTGTCGTATTAGGCGGCATGGGAAGCTTCCGTGGGTCGATCATTGCAGCAGTCATTTTAACACTGCTTCCGGAGGTGCTCCGTGGACTGAAGGATTATCGTATGTTGATCTATTCCATCGTTCTGATCGTAATGATGCTTTTCAACTGGGCACCAAAATGTATTGAGATGAGACAGCGTATCGCAGCAAAATTCAAAAAGCCAGCAAAAAAGGAGGCAGCATAATATGGCATTATTAGAGGTAAAAAATCTTGGAATCTCCTTTGGTGGACTTCGTGCGGTAGACGGATTCAACATTACAATTGAAAAGGGACAGTTATATGGACTGATCGGACCAAACGGTGCAGGAAAAACGACCTGTTTTAATATGCTGACAGGTGTGTATACACCAACCGATGGAACTATTACATTGGACGGAAAAGACATTACTGGCAAAAAGACGGTGGAGATCAATAAAGAGGGAATTGCCAGAACGTTCCAGAATATCCGGCTTTTCAAAGAGCAGTCTGTTCTGGATAATGTCAAAATAGGTTTACATAATCAAATGCCTTATTCTACATTGACAGGAATCCTGCGTCTGCCAAAATACCGCAAAGTGGAAGCAGAGATGAATGAGAAAGGCAATGGAACTTCTGAAAGTGTTTGATCTGGATAAAGAGGCTGATTTCCTTGCATCCAATCTTCCTTATGGTAAACAGAGAAAATTGGAGATCGCCCGTGCACTTGCGACAAATCCAAAATTATTACTGCTTGACGAACCGGCAGCAGGTATGAATCCAAATGAAACAAAAGAACTGATGGAAACGATCCATTTTGTCAGGGATGAGTTTGACATGACGGTTCTTCTGATCGAACATGATATGAAGCTTGTGTCAGGAATCTGTGAGGAACTTACGGTGTTGAACTTCGGACAGGTGTTAGCACAGGGAAAAACCAGTGATGTATTAAATGATCCACAGGTTATCAAGGCATATCTGGGTGAATAGGAGGACGTTATTATGGCAATGCTTGAGGTAAAAAATCTGGAAGTATATTATGGTGTGATCCAGGCCATTAAAGGTATTTCCTTTGAAGTAAATGAGGGCGAAGTCATTGCATTGATCGGTGCCAACGGAGCTGGAAAGACCACAACGTTACAGACCATCACTGGAATGCTTCAGCCGAAAGCCGGAGAGATTATTTTTGAGGGCAAAGATATCAGCAAAATTCCGGGACATAAGATCGTATCCATGGGAATGGCACATGTACCGGAAGGAAGACGTGTGTTTGCAGAATTATCTGTGTACGAAAATCTGAAATTAGGCGCATATACCAGAAAAGATAAAAAAGAGATCGAGGAGACATTGGCACGTGTATACAAGAGCTTCCCGCGTCTGGAGGAGCGGAAAAACCAGCTTGCCGGAACACTGAGCGGTGGCGAACAGCAGATGCTTGCTATGGGACGCGCACTGATGTCAAAGCCGAAGATCATTTTAATGGATGAACCTTCCATGGGACTCTCTCCGATTCTTGTAGAAGAAATTTTCCATATTATCCGGGAGATTTCTGCAAGTGGAACAACAGTACTGCTTGTAGAGCAGAATGCAAAAAAAGCACTTGCGATTGCAGATCGTGCCTATGTATTAGAGACCGGCAATATTGTGTTGTCCGGAGATGCAAAGGAAATGATGAACAATGATTCCATTAAGAAGGCATATCTTGGTGAATAACAGACGATGTAAATGTGGATATGAGGTACACTTTTTGGGCAGAGAGGTGTATACTGAAGGAAAGAATTGCAGAAAGGCTGGGGCAGGATATGAAAAAAACTGTAATTACAATTGCGAGAAGCTACGGCAGTGGTGGTAAGACACTTGGCAATTTACTGGCAAAAGATCTTGGCATTAACTGTTATAGCAGAGAAATCTTAAGAATGGCATCTGATGAGAGTGGAATCAATGAGGCATTGTTTGGCGAAGTGGATGAGAAAATGAAAAAGTCACCACTCCTGTTTAATATCTTAAAAAAGAATCCATATAAAGGCGGAGTGCTTCCGCCGGAAAGCAGCGATTTTGTATCAGATGACAATCTTTTCAATTATCAGGCAAAGGTCATCAAAGATCTTGCAGCACAGGAGTCGTGCATTATCATTGGCCGCTGTGCAGATTATGTTTTAAAAGACAATCCGGATGTGATCCGTTTATTTTTCTACGCACCGTTGGAGGACTGTATCAGGCGTGTCGTTGACCAGAATGGTATCTCTGCAAAAGAGGCGGAGAAGAAGATCGCAAAGATTGATAAATACCGTGCAGACTATTATAAGTACTATACGGGCAATGCATGGAATGATGCGAGAAATTACGATTTCTGTCTGGATACTTCTTCGATGAGTTATGAGAAACTGATTGCAGTGGTGAAAGACATCATCAAAATCTATCAGGAGTAAGCGGAGTTTAACTTATGAACTGCCGCCTGTAGGTGGTGTTACGGATTTTTAGATTGAATTTTATAATTTCGGTTATGAACAAAATATTGCAGTCTGACATGTTTACGAAAACATGAATGTGAAATGGACGAATATTGTGTTTCGTTGCGTTAAACATTGCGATGAACCTCTCTGATCATTTGTGTTCAGCAGAGGCTTCCACAAATGGAGAGTTTCATCTCCATAACGCAAAACGAAAACAATATTCGTCCATTTTACATTCATTATCTCATAAGTTATGAAACTGCAATATTTTGAATATACACTCCATAGAAATTCAATCTAAAAATCCGTCAATCCATGTTACGAGCGGCAGAACCCAAAGATAACCGTGAGTTCCATAACGTAAATTGCAGATTTTGTGGTGCGATTCATGATGTTGATTTTATAGGCGTCCTCCCAAACATTCACAGCGTAAATGAAAGAAAAACGGTACAAACAAATATTATTTTCTTCGTGAGCTATGAAGATGGGATTCTAACAATCATGGATTTCTTTTGCATGAGATGATTGTTCAGAAGCCCATCGGAATGTTCAGCGAACAGAAACATAATATTTCGTTTGTACCGTTTTTCTTTTTCATTAACATATAAAATTGCCTTGTGAGAGAACTCTTATATCTGCCCCCCACAGCCTATAAAAGCACCACAAAATCTGCTGCTCTATGGTAAGTTAAACTCTGGTTATTTAAACTAAGTCTTGTGAAAGAAAACAGAAACTATTATAATATTTGATAGGAGCAACGAAATATTGCAGTGCAGAGGGAGAAGGGGGAAATATGTTTGAACTGATATTTATTATTATTGTGATCGCAGTGATCGTGTCAAAGGTAAAGGCACAGAATCAGGGAGCAAATCGAAACAATACTACCTATATAAATGGAAAACCGGTAAAGAATAACCGCCAACAAGTTTATGGAGCCGGGCAGATGAACCGTCAGCCACAGAACTATAGTGCAGGACAGTCAAGCCGTCAGGCACAGCCGTACAGAGGGGCACAGTCAAATCGACAGGCACAGCCATACAGACCACAGCCGTCCGGACGTCCGGTGCAAAATCCTTGGTCACAGACGAATAGAGGAACGGCGCAGTCACGTCCACAGAAAAATCAGGATATTTTAAGCCGTGCAAAACAGAATGTGCAGGAAAATGATGAGGATCTATTAAAAGAGGCAGACAGAATGCAGCATGAGGCTGCAAGAGGAGCGGCAGATACACCGATACTGACACCGAGTGAAAAAGTTGCAATGCAGGGGGTAAAACCTGTTGGTCAGCAGATTGGAGCCGATTTTGATGATGACTGTGACATCATGCAGAAATTGAATGATCTCATGATCATGGGCTACAGTGGTAATCTGGAATTCGACAGAGATTTTATCGCAGAAGGCGTGGATATGTTGAACAGCTATCAGGAATTTGGAAACAATTTATAGATTTCTGACAGTGCAGTTCATTGGAAAAAGCAGTTTACATAATTTGTGACAGAAAAGGGGAAAACAGCGTGCGGCAATTACCAAAAAACGGAGAATTCTACCGGCATTTTAAAAATAAATTATATCAGATCATTACAGTAGCAAAGCATTCGGAGACTGGCGAGCAGCTTGTCATTTATCAGGCACTTTACGGAGATTTTGGTGTGTATGCAAGACCATTGGAAATGTTTATGAGTGAAGTCGACCACGAAAAATATCCGGATGTGGCACAGAAATACCGGTTTGAACGGGTTGAGTTATCCTCGGATGTGCCGGTAGAAGCGCAAAAGGAAACAAGTGTGCAGAGTGAATACGAGGGCGGTATCAATCCAAAGGTTCTGGAATTTCTGGATTCCGAAGACTTTGATGAGCGCTATAATATTCTGGTTGCACTGCGGGATGAGATCGATGACCAGATAATCAATACGCTGGCGGTTGCATTGGATGTTGTGATCCCGGAAGGTAACATTGACGATCGCTATGATCAGCTGAAGATGTGCCTTCGAACGAGACAGCGGTACGAGAGTAACCGTCTGAGATGAAAGAGGCAGTACAGTGTCGTTACAAAGTCATGAAAAAAGCATTTAGAAAAACAGTGCGCCTAGTGTTTGCTGAGCGTACTGTTATGATATTTGGAGGAAAATGTGACATCCTCCCCAAACCATGCAGGCGGGACGAAATGTTCTGCCTCTTCTTTTGTCTCGAATTCTACTTCGGCAAGCTGCAAAGGCGCAAGTTCCCCTTCAAAGACATCAAGTTCAATGGTCAGTTTATCGGTAAGTGGAATCAGGTATCTGCGCTTTTGGATGAGGATTCCATCAATTTTTTCTTTTAAGTGGGCAAATGCTTCTGCGTTTAACGGAAGATTATATTCCTCGCGGCACATTAGTCCTGCACCTTTGTAAGTCAATGTATATTTGTCATTTGATTTTCGGATGCGGACAACAGGATCTGTATTCAGATAACCCTGTTCAATGTGTTTACATTCGTATTGTTCCAAATTTTCCGGGAGCCGGTCAATTAAATATTTACGTTCGATTTCCATGAAGAGTTCCTTTCGTTATCATAAGATTCAGTGATACTGTAGTTATCATAGGCTAATTGTCTGCATTTTGCAATGCGTAAGTGATATTGACGTGGAGAGAGCATCCTTTTATAATAAATGAGGACAGATTATGTTTAGAAATCGCAGAAATAACGTTCTGTGGTTTGACAGTAGAAGACTATTTTCTGCGAAAAAGATAGTTTTGACACAGACAAAATGGAGGATAAACGGCATGAAAAAAGTTGGTATTTTTATGGCAGACGGATGCGAAGAGATTGAGGGACTGACAGTTGTTGATATTGTGCGCAGGGCAAAGTTAGAGATGACAACCATTTCTATCACAGATAAAAAAGAAGTGACCAGTTCCCATAATGTCACATTTTTGACAGACGCACTTGCATCAGAAGTTGATTTTGACGGATTTGATGCAATCGTTCTTCCGGGAGGAATGCCTGGAACTTTAAATCTTGGAGCAAGCGACATGGTCAATAAAGTGATTAAAAAGTTCGCAGGAGAGGGAAAAATTGTTGCAGCAATCTGTGCAGCACCGAGTGTTTTAGGGGCAGCAGGATTGTTGGAAGGAAGACATGCTACCTGCCATCCGGGATTTGAGGAAAAACTGACCGGTGCGATCACGAGTGAGGATGCAGTTGTTGTGGACGGAAACATTATCACAAGCCGTGGAATGGGAACCGCAATCGATTTTGGATTAGCAATCGTGGATTGCCTGACAGATTTTGATGAGGAAGTCGTAGAGCATGTGAAAAAAGGAATTGTCTATCGCAATTTTGAAGAAGTATAATCCTGATACAGAATATGCAAAAAGGGTTTTGCAATAAATAATTCATGACAATAGAATGTTCGTAGAGCGTGCATTCTATTGTTTTCAGATTTACATAATGATGCACAAAAAAGCCACCGCAGATCTTGGGAAGATACCTAAGATGTGCAGTGGCTTTTTCCTAATGGCTAGTTTTTCATCTGTTCTTCCTGCTTCATGATCATTTTTTTGACCATTTCACCACCAATGCTTCCAGCCTGTGCAGAAGTTAAGTCACCATTGTAACCTTCTTTTAAAGGTACTCCAATTTCACTTGCAACTTCCTGTTTGAAACGATTCATGGCCTCTTTTGCCTGTGGTACAGCCATTTTACTGGTGTTAGAACCTGAATTAGATCCGCTCATGGTTTCACCTCCATATTTTTCCCTTGTGTTATTTTAGGAGTGCAGCAACGTCAATTTTTCTGATAAATCAGAAGCAAGCCGCTGTTGTTTGTCCTAATTCTATTATTGACAGCATCTGAAAAAATATGTTGGAAATATCTGGAGATTTTGTATTAATTGTGTTGACAATTTAAAAACTTTATGATTTACTAAGTTAGTAAGCTAAATTGCATGAGAATCATAGCGGCACATTTGGTGGCGTTTACAGATGCAAAATAAGAAGAAAGAGAGGTAAGGATATGATTCAGTTTACAACAAATAACACAACATTACAAAATCATAGTAAGAATTACCTCGGTAAACTTTTTTAAGCAGCAGTTCACTGCTATGGGAATGAGAGATATGTCCGTGGTGTAATTCGCCACGGACTTTTTATGTTTTAAGACAGATCAGCGGATAAATGTGCTTCGTGGTGAAGATACTGCGGAGCGTTTTTGTTTACCGGGGATTCGCAAAACAAGGAGGATTTATGAGAAAGTTAAGCAGTTATATCGGGCGTTACTGGTATGGTTATGTGTTTGCCGTTGCAAGCATGGTCACTGCCATTGCGTTAGATATGTTATATCCGAAGATCACACAGAAGATTGTGGATGACGTTATTTTAGGCGGGCAGATGGAGATTCTGACGAAGCTGTTGACCGGAATCGTGCTCGTTGGAATCGGACGAAGCATTTTTGGTTATTGTAAGGAGTTTACGTTTGATTTTCTGTCCTCGAAAATCGGGGCAGAGATGCGGAAAGATTTATTTAACCACATTCAGACCTTGTCCATGCGGTATTTTGACGATACCAATACAGGAGAACTGATGGCGAGAGTCAAAGATGATGTGGATAAAATCCAGAATGCATTAGGTTATGTGGGAATGTTGCTGATCGAGGTGACGATCCATGTGGTATTTGTTTTATACTGCATGTTTTCCCTGAATTGGAAAATGGCATTTCTGCCGGTTACAGTCATGCTCTGCTGCGCTGTGGTGGCAATTATCATGGAGCGTAAATTGGATAAAGTTTATGAGGATATCAGCGAGGAAAACGCGGTGCTGACCACTGTTGCAGAGGAAAATCTGGCAGGTGTGCGCACGGTAAAAGCGTTTGCAAGGGAAGATTATGAGATCAAAAATTTTGTCCCACAACGAACGCTATTACAATCTGAACATCACACAATCCAAAGTGCTGGTGCGGTATTATCCGCTGTTTCAGTTTGTCGGAAAAGTGCTTCCGGTGGCAATTACCATTCTTGGAGGAATTTCTGTGATGAATGGAAATATGTCATTAGGTGCGCTGGTCGCATATGTGGAATACAGCAGAAACTGTACCTGGCCAATGGAAATGATGGGATGGCTGACAAACGACCTGTCTTCCGCAGTCGCATCATATAAAAATCAAAAGATATATGAGGTAAAACCGGAAATTCAGGATAGCCGGAATGTTGTAACGTTAGATCATGTCAGCGGAAATGTTGAGTTTGATCATGTTTCCTTCAAGCTGGATGGAAAACAGATTTTATCAGACATCAGTTTTCGGTAAAAGAGGGAAAGACGCTCGGAATTATGGGGCGACAGGTTCCGGAAAATCATCGATCATCAACATGCTGCATCGTTTTTATGACACAACGGAAGGCTCCGTCAGACTCGACGGTGTGGATATCAGAAAAATATCTTTAAGACAGCTTAGAAGAAGCGTTGCCGTTGTTTTACAGGATGTGTTCCTGTTCTCGGATACCATTGAAGAAAATATTAAAATGGGTAACCGCAGCACGATGCAGATGGACGAGATAAAGAGTGCCGCAGCGAGTGCGCAGGCAAGCAGTTTTATTGAAAAATGGATGAACAGTATGAGACCGTTATCGGTGAGCGCGGTGTAGGACTTTCCGGTGGACAGAAACAGCGGATCAGTATCGCACGCGCATTGTCAAAACACAGCCCGATTCTTGTCATGGACGATTCCACTTCGGCTCTTGATATGGAAACCGAGCATGAAATCCAGAAGACATTAAACAGTCTGAAAGACACAACGAAGATCATCATTGCACACCGCATTTCAGCGGTCTGCCACGCAGATGAGATCATTTATCTGCAGGATGGCAGGATCGCAGAGCGCACACATGAGGAGCTTCTTGCAAAGAAGGGACTGTATTATGACACTTATATGGCACAGTACGGCGGATATCTGGCATCCTAAAAGGTGTCATGCAGAAGCAGGAAACAGAATATAAAATGATACTCATAGCGAAGGCATAGCTTCGCTGGAAATACGATTTCATTTGAATATAACACAGAAGGAGGCTACTATGGCAGTCAATTCATTTCGTGAAGACGAATATATGGAAAACACCGACAAAAGAAAATTTTAAGCCGGCTGCTTTCCTATTTATTCGATTATAAATTAGCGATTGCCGGCGTTTTGGTCTGTATGGGGATTACCGTAGGAATCTCACTGGTAAACCCATTGCTGATCGAAGAGGCGATCGATCATTACATAGCGCAGTCAGATTTTAAAGGACTGATCGCACTTGGAATTTTGCGCTCGCACTGAACGTTCTTTTATCATTCTCGTAAAAGTAAGAATGTACAGTATGTCCGTGATTTCCAATAAAATATTATTAAAGATCCGACAGGATTTATACGAGCATATCCAGACATTATCTTTCTCGTTTTTTGACAGCAGACCGACCGGAAAAATTCTTGCAAGAATCATCGGAGATGTCAATTCACTGAAAGATGTCCTGACGAATATGGTCACGACTCTGATCCCGGAATTTATCACCGTCATCGGTGTTGTCGTGATCATGATGGTAAAAGACTGGCGTCTGGCACTGGCATCCTTAAGCACGATCCCAATCATGATCGCCGGTATTTTTCTGGTGCAGAAAATATCTCATAAGAGATGGCAGATTTACCGTAAAAAATCATCCAACCTAAATGCCTACGTGCATGAGGACATTGCGGGGATGAATGTAGTGCAGAGTTTTGGTGCGGAGGACGAGACAAAAGAAATTTTTGAGAACCTGACGGATGAACACCGCAATGCGTTTGTGGATGCAGTCATTTTGCAGATATGTTCGGACCGGTCATTGACTTCTGCTGGGGAATCGGAGCGATGATGCTATATCTGGTCGGCATCCGTTTCCTTGGTTTGAAAAGTATCCGTCGGACTTCTGGTGGCGTTCGGAAGCTATATTAATATGTTCTGGAACCCGATCATGAATCTGAGTAACTTTTACAATAATCTTGTCACAAACCTGACAGCCGCAGAGAGGATCTTTGATATTCTGGATACCGAACCGGACATCACGGATGCAGATGATGTAGAAGAACTGCCGGAAGTGAAAGGTGAAGTCACATTTTCACATGTTGGATTCACCTATGATAGGGGAACACCGGCGGAGACGAAGGTGTTAGAGGATGTCAATTTTGTCGTGAAACCGGGTGAGACGATCGCACTTGTCGGACCGACGGGCGCAGGAAAAACAACGATCGTCAATCTGATCAGCCGTTTTTATGATATTGAGCAGGGAAAAATCTTAATTGACGGATATGACCTGACGAAAGTGTCTATGAACAGTCTGCGCAGACAGATGGGTGTCATGACACAGGATAATTTCATTTTCCACGGAACAGTGAAGGACAACATTTTATATGGAAAACTGGATGCCACCGACGAAGAGATGATCGCAGCAGCGAAGGCTGTCAACGCACATGATTTTATCATGAAAATGGAAAAAGGCTATGACACTGAACTGAAAGAGCACGGAGCAGGACTTTCCATCGGACAGCGCCAGCTGATCGCATTTGCAAGAACAATGGTTTCCATGCCAAAAATCCTGATCTTAGATGAGGCAACTTCAAGCATTGACACGCACACCGAGATTTTAGTGCAGAGAGGGATCGAGGCGCTGCTTGCCGGAAGAACGAGTTTTGTCATTGCACACCGTCTGTCGACCATCCAGAATGCAGATCGTATTTTTGTGATTGACAAAGGCGGTATTTTAGAGCAGGGAAGCCCGGCGGAACTGATGGAGAAAAAAGGAGCTTATTATAAGCTTTATATGGCGCAGTTTGCAGAGCTGGGATAAGAGTATGGAATAATATCAGGAGCAGAAAAATGAGTAAATTGTATTTTGTACGACATGGCGAAAGCGAATGGAATGTAGCAGACAAAATTTGCGGAAGAACAGATATTCCGCTCACGAAGAGAGGTCATGAACAGGCGGTGGAAACCGGGAAAAAGATTGTGGCAGAGGGGATCAAGGCAGATGATATTTTATATTCTCCACTGCTTCGGGCGGCAGACACTGCAAAACATATCAGCGAAATGACAGGAATCCCGGCACATATGGAACCGAGGCTCATCGAGCAGAATTTTGGCGTGTGGGAGGGGACTTCACCGCGCAATGCGCCGGAATTTTTAAAGGCAAAGAAAGATTTTTTGAACCGTTATGAAAATGGTGAATCCATGTTTCAGGTGGCACATCGGATTTATGGACTTTTGGATGAACTGAAGGCACAGCCGGATAAAACGTATATCCTTGTGGCACATAATGGGATTGCAAGAGTGGTGAAGTCTTATTTTTCGGATATGACAAATGAGGAGTATGCGGCATTTGGAGTGCCAAATTGCAGCGTGACGGAGTTTTCGTTTGAGGAAAAAAAGGGAACATGCAAATGAAAATAGTGCTGGCAGCAGTTGGATTTTATGAGCGGGACATAGAATATAATAGAAATAAAATTATAAAATGTCTGAAAGAAAACAGTGGAAAAGTGGATCTGATTTTATTTGGAGAAACTTTTTTACAGGGGTTTGAGGCCTTGGACTGGAAGTATGAAACGGATCAGCATATGGCATTATCTGTCTCTGACAGCAATATTCAGACGATACAGAAAGCAGCGGAGGAGAATGCACTGGCAGTATCTTTTGGGTTCCTTGAGAAAGCGGAGAATAAAATTTACAGCAGTCAGCTTACCATCGGTGCAGATGGAAATATTTTAAATCTGTTTCGCAGGGTGTCAAAAGGCTGGAGGGAATCTTTTACGGATGAACATTATGCAGAAGGAGATATGTTTACAAAATTTGAATATCTGGGAAATACATTTTCAATTGGTCTTTGCGGCGATCTGTGGGATGAGAAAAATGTCATGCAGATAAAGAAACTTCGTGCGGATGTGGTACTCTGGCCTGTATACACAGATTTTTCGGCGAAAGAATGGAACAAGGAAATGAAGTATGAGTATGCCGCGCAGAGTAAGAAAATTGGAAGGCAGGTTTTACTTGTAAATTCAGTGAGTCTCAGTGGAAATGAAGAAGAATTGGCAAAAGGCGGTGCCGTCTGTTTTTTGGATGGGCAGATAAAAGAAGAACTTCCGGCAGGGAAAGAAGGCGTGCTGATGGTACAGGTTTGATGAATAGTTGTTACATTTTTAGATGTTTGTAACTTATCTTTTCTAAATTCTTTTGCTACAATAGGAAGTAGAAAATGTGAAAAAAATAACATACAAGGGGAAAAGGGTATGTATGTTAATGGATTTCAGTTTTCGAAAACTTATTAACAACAGATTGAAAAAAGGAGAAGAGTTATTATGGCAAACAGAATTATGTTAAACGAAACATCTTATCACGGAGCAGGTGCGATTGAAGAGATCGCAAATGAAGCAAAGGCACATGATTTCAAAAAAGCTTTTGTATGTTCCGATCCAGATCTGATCAAATTTGGTGTGACAAAGAAAGTGACAGATGTTCTTGATAAAAATGGTCTTGCTTATGAAATTTATTCTGATATCAAAGCAAACCCAACCATTGAAAACGTACAGCATGGTGTAGAGGCATTCAAAAAATCCGGTGCAGATTATCTTATCGCAATTGGCGGAGGATCTTCCATGGATACTTCCAAAGCAATCGGAATTATCATTGCAAATCCGGAGTTTGAAGATGTAAGAAGTCTCGAAGGCGTTGCTCCTACAAAGAAACCTTGTGTACCGATCATCGCAGTACCAACAACAGCAGGTACAGCAGCAGAAGTTACCATCAACTATGTTATTACAGATGTTGAGAGAAAGAGAAAATTTGTCTGCGTAGATCCACATGATATGCCGATCATTGCAATTGTTGATCCAGATATGATGTCTTCCATGCCTAAGGGATTAACAGCATCTACCGGTATGGATGCTTTGACACATGCCATTGAAGGATATACAACAAAAGCTGCATGGGAAATGACAGATATGTTCCACTTAAAAGCCATTGAAATCATTTCCAGATCGTTAAGAAGTGCAGTTGCCAATGAAAAAGAAGGCCGTGAAGGCATGGCACTTGGACAGTATATTGCAGGAATGGGATTCTCAAATGTAGGACTTGGAATTGCTCATTCCATGGCGCATACTTTGGGTGCAGTTTATGATACACCACACGGAGTTGCATGTGCGATGATGCTTCCAATTGTTATGGAGTATAATGCAGATTGCACAGGTGAAAAATATCGTGAGATTGCCCGTGCAATGGGAGTAAAAGGTGTGGATGATATGTCTGTGGAAGAGTACCGTAAAGCAGCAGTAGATGCTGTACAGAAATTATCTATTGATGTTGGTATTCCAACAAAACTGGAAGCTTTGAAAGAAGAAGATTTAGATTTCCTTGCTGAGTCTGCACATGCAGATGCATGCGCACCAGGTAATCCAAAAGATGCAAGTGTAGAGGACTTAAAAGCATTGTTCCGTAAATTAATGTAAACCGGAGTTTAACGTGACGTAGTGTCGCAGATTTTGTGGTGCTTTTATAGGTTGTGAAGGGCAGATATCAGCGTCCTCCTCACAAGAATTTATATAAGAAAGAAAAGGCGTAAACGAAATATTATATTCTGTTGTTGAACATTAGAATTTAAGAAAAATATTGGAAAGCAAGAGCTTCCAATGCTTTTAGAATCCATCTCAAAGCTCACGAAGAAATCATATTTGTTTATACGTTTTTCTTCCGCCTACTTACGAATGACTTGTGAGAGGACGTTTATATGCCCAATTTACGCTTGAATCGCACCACAAAATCTGCAATTTACGTTATGGAACTCTCGGAGTTTCATCTTTGAGTTTTGCCGCTCGTATTCTGGATTGACGGATTTTCACAATCTGGATATTGCATGCCACACAGTCTTGGCTTAATAGAAAAATAGAACTGATTTGTTTTCAGGATTTTGGGAGCGGCCGGTCCTTAGAAAGTAAACATTGCGATTTCAAAAGACAATGTCAATTGGATTTTGAAATCACGATGGATACTTTCTTAGTACCGCTGCCAGCGACAACAAGCGGAAGCGCTCCTGAAAACAAACAGTTCTATTTTTTATAGTTCTATACACTTTGTTGGCATGCAATACAACATAACCTGCGGAAATCCGTAACACCACCTACAGGTAAGCGGCAGTTCATAAGTTAAACTCCGGTTTATATCAGTCCAACCTCACGGAATACATCACTCAGTTCTGCCGGCATAGCGCCAGCCAGTGATCTGGCCAGTTCTTCCGGTGTGCATTTCCGGTAGCCAAGTACCCACTGAACGGTCATAAAGATAGAACCCTGACAGTACATTTCTAATTGAAACTGCAGATGTGGAGAAATCTTTTTGCCGGTAAGGCTTTCAATCTGATCCGTATAGAAAGCGGTGATCAACTGGAAATCATGATCGCGCAGGCAATTCTGGTCATCGTTTTTAAATGCAGCTTTGAAAAAAACAGCTTTTCTTCCTGAATATAGGTAAATTTATTTACAAGACTTTCATAGACAGATTTTCCCTCTCCCATATGTTCAAAGGACTCCAACAGAATTTTGTCAAAATACCAGTTGATGAGATCGTATTTATCCTGAAAGTTGCGGTAAAAAGTCTGTCTTGTGACACCGCATGCTTCTACAATTTCCTTCACAGTGATTTTTTCTACAGGTGCAGTTTTCATACAGCGTTTCATGGCATCTGCCAGCTCATATTTTGTTCTTTCGTTGGATTTTGTGACTGCCATAGTTTTCTCCTCATTTGTACAGACCTTTCTAGATAATCACATTTTAGCATAAATCAAGTCTGTTCGGAAAATATTTCTATATGAAAAAACAGTAAACATTCCAAAATTTTTCTAAAATGAGGTTTTATACTTGCCAGACTCCATGTTTTGAAGTATAGTACTCTTCGCTTTGCTGATTCAAAAGAGAAGAGAAGGAGACTACAAAATGACATTTTATCAGGAGTTACAGCTTAGTTCTGCCGGTTCAAAACAGTTGATCAAAAATACGACAGACAAAAAAGAAAAATGGCGTCATATTCTTATCTATAATTTTAAAGTATATCTTGTTATGGCTTTTTGTGTGGCGGTTGTCACATTGTATACAAAATTGACAGGACAGGAAAACAGCGTTGTAGGAGTAACGGTCCTGTTGGCGCTGCTTGTGCTGAGACAGGCAGATTTTGGCATACGGACGAGTCATGGATTGTTGTCCATTGTGGGAATATTTACGATCATGATGGCTGGCCCGCGACTGGCAAATATGGTATCTCCGGTGGGAGCATTTTTTATAAATTGTGTCTGTATCCTGCTTCTTATGATTTTTGGGTGTCACAATGTCATTATGCATAATCATTCCACGTTTGTGCTCGGGTATCTGCTCTTATATGGATATGATGTGAGTGGCAGAGCGTTTGCGCTGCGGGTGATTGGACTTACGGCGGGAATGCTTGTGTGCATGGCGGTTTTTTATAAAAATCAGAAAAACAGACCTTATCGCAGGACATTTAAGGATTTATTCCGGGAATTTGATGTTCGGTCTGCGAGAAACCAATGGTATCTGAAACTGACACTGATCGTCTCAAGTGCAATGCTGATCGTTTCACTGCTTGGACTTCCGAGAGCAATGTGGGCAGGGATCGCATGTATGTCAGTCTGCCTTCCATTTACAGAGGATGGAAAAATGAGGGCGGTGGACAGGGGCGTGTTTAATATGGTCGGATGTGCGCTGTTTCTCGTCCTTTATCTGATACTGCCGGAGTCAGGAAGAAGTATGATCGGAATTATTGGTGGAATCGGCGTGGGTTATTCTGCCGGATATAAATGGCAGACGGTTTTTAACACGTTTGGAGCGCTTGCAATTGCAGCTTCATTGTTCGGACTGCCGATGGCGCTGCTGCTTCGGACAGGGATCAATGTGACTGCCTCTCTTTATACAGTGGTTTGTAATGTCGTATATGATAAATTGCATGGAAAAAGAGCAGAAATCGCAGAAAACCTCGTAAAACCATAAAAAACACTGGTATTTTGCAAAAGTGTGTGCTATAATCCTAGAATGACTGCGATAGTCGTAGTACGCCCATTTTTAGGCAGAGCCAGAAAAACCGCGGGTTTATGCGACTTTGGACGTGGCTCGATTAGCGCATTAAGCGTGAAATGTACATGGATATTTTATATATATAAGGAGGAAAATCATTATAATGAGTGTACAGGTTGAAAAATTAGAAAAAAACATGGCAAAACTTACTGTTGAAGTACCAGCAGAAGAAGTAGAAAAAGCTTTACAGGCTGCTTACATGAAAGAGAAGAACAAAATCAGCATCCCTGGTTTCCGTAAAGGTAAAGTTCCAAGAGCTATGATCGAGAAAATGTACGGTGCAGCTGTATTTTATGAAGAAGCAGCAAACATCTTAATTCAGGATAATTATGCAGCAGCTATGGAAGAGAGCAAAGAGGACATCGTTTCCAGACCAACAATCGACATTGTTCAGATCGAATCCGGAAAACCTTTCATCTTCACAGCAGAAGTGGCTGTAAGACCAGAAGTAACACTTGGAAAATACAAAGGTGTTCAGGTAACTAAGATCGACACAACTGTAACAGACGAAGAAGTAGAAGCAGCACTTGAGAAAGAGCAGCAGAAGAACTCCAGAACTGTAACTGTAACAGACAGACCAGTTGCAAACGGTGATACAGCAGTCATCGATTTCGAAGGATTTGTTGACGGCATTGCATTTGAAGGTGGTAAAGGAGAGAATCATCCATTAGAGATCGGTTCCCACTCTTTCATCGATACATTCGAAGATCAGTTAGTAGGACACAATGCAGGGGATGAAGTAGAAGTTAACGTTACTTTCCCAGAGAAATATCAGGCAGCTGATTTAGCTGGAAAACCAGCCGTATTCAAAGTTAAGATTAACGAGATCAAAGCAAAAGAACTTCCGGAGTTAAATGATGAATTTGCTTCTGAAGTATCTGAGTTTGATACATTAGCTGAGTACAAAGAAGACTTAAGAAAACATCTTGAAGTTGAGAAAGAGAACGAAGCAAAACGTACAAAAGAAGATGAAGCAATCAAGAAGATCATCGACAAATCCACAATGGAGATCCCGGAAGCTATGATCGAGACACAGTGCGAGAACATGATCAATGAGTTCGCACAGAGAATCGCACAGAGCGGTCTTTCCATGGAGCAGTACATGCAGTTCTCCGGTATGACAATCGATGGATTAAAAGAGCAGGTTCGTCCAGAAGCTGAGACTCGTATCAAGAGCAGCCTTGTATTAGAGCAGATCGCAAAAGATGAGAATATCGAAGTTTCTGAAGATGAGATCAATGCAGAAATTGAGAAAATGGCAGCTCAGTACGGAATGGAAGCTGACAAGTTAAAAGAGTACTTAGGAGAAGCTGAGAAAGAATCCATTAAGAGAGATTTATCTGTGACAAAAGCAGTTGACTTAATTATGGAGAACGTAAAAGAAAGAGCAAAAGCTAAGACAAAGAAAGAAAAAGAAGCTGAAGCAGAAGAAGGAACAGAAGAATAATTCCGGCAGCGTACAGCAGACAGAGGATTGCATATAATATGCAGACCGGAAATATCACAGACTGGCTCTTATGAGCCGGTCTGTTTGAGATTTATGGCAGAATGCATTTGATGAGAAAAAAGTTCAGTATTTTTTAAAATTCGAACAAGATATTAATTTTTCATAAAACATGTTTTTTCCTATTCCAACGTCCCTGTATTTGTGGGATAATATTTATCAGTGCAGTGTATGACCGATATATTGCAATAGTGAAAGAAGTGCGGATCCCATGATAGTGCGATCCAGATCATATTTATGAAAAGAAAGGGCAGGTAAGAGATATGAGTTTAGTACCATATGTCATTGAACAGACCAGCAGAGGAGAGCGCAACTACGACATTTACTCCAGATTATTAAAAGATCGTATCATTTTCCTTGGAGAGGAAGTAAATGAGACAACAGCAAGCCTTGTGGTTGCACAGTTACTTTTCTTAGAGTCCGAGGATCCTGGAAAAGATATTCATTTATATATCAATTCACCCGGGTGGAATGGTTACAGCAGGACTTGCTATTTACGATACTATGCAGTACATCAAATGTGATGTTTCAACAATCTGTATCGGTATGGCAGCCAGCATGGGAGCATTCCTTTATTGCAGGCGGAGCAAAGGGCAAGAGACTTGCACTTCCGAATGCAGAGATTATGATTCATCAGCCATCTGGCGGTGCAAAGGGTCAGGCTACTGAGATTCAGATTGCTGCAGAAAATATTTTAAAGACAAAGAAGAGATTAAACGAAATTTTAGCTGCAAACACCGGAAAACCTTATGACGTGATCGCAGCGGACACAGAGAGAGATCATTATATGTCTGCTCAGGAAGCAATGGAATACGGACTGATCGATAATGTGATCACAAGCCGCTAATAAATAGAGACATTGGAGAATAAGAAATGACAGGAAGAAATGACGAGAGACTGCGCTGCTCATTTTGTGGTAAGACTCAGGATCAGGTCCGTAAACTGATCGCGGGACCAAACGGAGCCTATATCTGTGATGAGTGTGTAGACGTTTGCGCCGAGATTATAGACGAAGAGTTGGAGAATGATGAATTTGACGGAAATCTGGAAGAGCCTGCGGAGCAGATCAATCTGATCAAGCCGGAGGAGATGAAGGCATTTTTAGACGAGTACGTCATTGGCCAGGATAAAGCGAAGAAAGTTTTGTCCGTTGCAGTTTATAATCATTACAAGAGAATTATGGCAGGATCAGATTCAGATGTAGAATTGCAGAAGAGTAATATTCTTATGCTCGGACCAACCGGTTCCGGTAAAACACTTTTGGCACAGACTTTGGCGAGAGTGTTGAATGTTCCGTTTGCAATCGCAGATGCAACCACACTTACCGAGGCAGGTTATGTGGGTGAAGATGTCGAGAATATCCTTTTGAAACTGATCCAGGCTGCTGATTATGATATTGAGCGTGCACAGCACGGTATCATTTACATTGATGAGATTGACAAGATTACAAAAAAATCTGAGAACGTTTCCATCACAAGAGACGTTTCCGGCGAGGGTGTACAGCAGGCGTTACTTAAGATTTTAGAGGGAACGGTTGCTTCTGTTCCGCCACAGGGTGGAAGAAAACATCCGCAGCAGGAACTGATCCCGATTGATACTACCAATATTTTATTTATCTGTGGTGGTGCTTTTGATGGATTAGAGAAGATCATTGAGACACGTCTCGACCAGAAATCCATTGGATTTAATGCAGAAGTACATGCCAAAGATGAGTACAATGTAGGGGAAGTATTAAAACATGTGCTTCCACAGGATTTTGTGAAATTCGGACTCATCCCTGAATTTATCGGTCGTGTGCCGGTAACCGTAACACTGGATATGTTAGATAAGGATGCGATGATCCGTATCTTATGCGAGCCGAAGAATGCACTTGTAAAACAGTACAAAAAGCTGTTTGAATTAGACGGTGTCAGTCTGGAATTTGACAGGGATGCACTCGAAGCAATCGTGGACAAAGCGCTTGAGAGAAAGACCGGAGCGCGTGGTCTTCGTGCAATCATGGAGGCTGTTACATTAGATCTGATGTATCATATTCCATCCGATGAGAGCATTACAAAATGTGAGATCACCAAAGAAGATGTAGAAAAGAATCTTGCAATTGAAGAGAAAGAAGAAAAAGCACTTGTTGAGAAGTTAGAACAGGCTTCTTAAACAAAAGATAACAGCAGGAAAAGCTGTTACAGATAAAGGAATTATAGAAAATGGATACAATGATTATGAAAATGCCTGCAGTTGCCCTTCGTGGAATGGTGATCCTGCCGGGAATGGTAGCCCATTTTGACGTAAGCCGTGCAAAATCCATCAAGGCAGTGGAAGAGGCGATGATGGATGAGCAGAAGATTTTTCTTGTGGCACAGAAAGATGTGGAACAGGAAAATCCTGATATCGAGGACTTATTTAAGATCGGGATCATTGCTGAGGTAAAGCAGGTAATTAAGTTACAAAATAATATTGTACGCATTTTGGTAGAAGGGAAAGAGCGGGCAGAATTGTCCGCTTTTCTTGAAAATCCGGACTATCTGCTTGCGGAGATCATTCGATTTGACGAGGAAGTGGATGACGGACTGCCAGAAGAAGCGAAGGAGGCAATGCTTCGGAGCATTCAGGAGACATTTGGTAAATATGTGGTCGTCAATCCCAAAATGGGAAAAGAGCTGCAACGCCAGTTAAGTGAGATCACAGATCTGGAAAAACTGATGAATCAGCTTGCCAACAGCCTTCCGGTACATTTTGAGGAAAAACAGAAAATCTTAGATGCGGTTTCTATGACCGAACGTTATGAGGTTCTGATGGCACTCTTATTAAAAGAGATCGAGATCATAGCCATCAAGAATGATTTTCAGGCGAAAGTCAAGGCGCATGTGGATAAAAACCAGAAAGAATATCTGCTGAGAGAGCAGATGAAAGTAATCCGTGAGGAGCTTGGCGAAGATAATACGGAATCAGACGCAGATCACTTTATGGATGCTCTGGGCAAAATCAAGGCAGACAAAGAAGTAAAAGAGAAGATCAAAAAAGAGATCGACCGTTTTAAAAATATCAGCTCCAGCTCCTCTGAGAGCGCTGTGGCGCGAGGGTATATTGAAACACTTTTGGAGCTTCCGTGGAATAAGACATCCAGAGATAACAAGGATCTGAAGAATGCCGAGCAGATTTTAAATGCGGATCATTACGGCCTGGAAAAAGTAAAAGAGCGTATGTTAGGAATTTCTGGCTGTCCGCAATCTCACCAGCAAGGGCGAGAGCCCGATCATCTGTCTGGTCGGACCACCGGGAACCGGTAAAACGAGTATTGCCCGGTCCGTTGCAAAAGCGTTAGATAAAAAATATGTGCGGATCAGTCTCGGCGGTGTCCGGGATGAGGCAGAGATCCGCGGCCACCGAAGAACTTATGTCGGAGCAATGCCGGGACGTATCGTGAACGGACTGCGCAGCGCCGGCGTGAAAAATCCGCTCATGCTGTTAGATGAGATCGATAAGATGAGCAGCGATTACAAGGGGGATACGGCGTCTGCATTGCTGGAAGTGCTTGACGCGGAGCAGAATAAGAAGTTCCGGGATCATTATGTTGAGATACCGATCGATCTTTCAGAAGTGCTGTTTATTGCAACAGCAAACTCTGTGCAGGATATCCCAAGGCCGCTGTTAGACCGTATGGAACTGATCGAAGTGACCAGTTATACAGAGAATGAGAAGCTTCACATTGCCAAAGAGCATCTGCTCGCAAAGCAGATGGAGCGCAATGGGATCAGACCGGAGCAGCTCGCCATCACAGACAAAGCGATGGCAAAGATCATCAGTGGTTACACAAGGGAAGCTGGTGTGCGTAATCTTGAACGTAAGCTTGGTGAGATATGCAGAAAAGCAGCAAGACCGCTTTACGAGGGAGAAAAAGAGAAGATTAAAGTTACAGAACAGAATCTTGAAAAGTTCCTCGGCAAAGAGAAATACAGTTTTGATAAGAAAAATGATACGGATGAAGTAGGAATCGTCCGTGGACTTGCATGGACAAGCGTTGGTGGAGATACTTTAGAGATTGAAGTCAACATCATGCCGGGAAAAGGTGAGTTCCAGCTGACCGGACAGCTGGGAGATGTGATGAAGGAATCTGCACAGGCGGGAATCAGCTATATCCGTTCTGTCAGTGAAGAGTATCATATTCCGAAAAAGTTTTTCCAGGAGAATGACATCCATATCCACATCCCGGAGGGTGCAGTGCCGAAGGATGGACCGTCTGCCGGAATCACGATGGCGACAGCCATGTTGTCGGCGATCACGAAGACACCGGTCCGCGCTGATGTCGCAATGACAGGTGAGATTACACTTCGCGGCCGTGTGCTTCCAATCGGTGGACTGAAGGAAAAAACACTGGCAGCCAAAAATGCAGGAATTAAGACCATCTGTGTGCCAAAGAAGAATGAGAAGGATATTGATGAGATTTCACCGGAGATCAAAAAAGGTCTGAAAATCGTGTTTGTGGAGCAGATGAAAGACGTGCTGGATGTGGCGTTTGTAAAGAAGTGAATTAAGAAGAGGAAAAGACAATGGTAATTAGAAGTGTAAATTTGGAGACTGTCTGTGGTATCACAAGTAAAATACCGGACAATCCATTTAATGAAGTGGCATTTGCAGGAAAGTCAAATGTAGGAAAATCATCCATGATCAATGCGCTGTTAAACCGCAAGTCGCTCGCAAGGACATCGGCGCAGCCGGGAAAGACGCAGACCATCAATTTTTACAATGTCAATGATGCCATGTATCTGGTCGATCTGCCCGGTTATGGATATGCAAAGACCTCTGCCAGCGAGAAGGAAAAATGGGGAAAAATGATCGAGAATTATCTTCATACCTCTAAAAAACTGCAGGCAGTCTTTTTGCTGATCGATATCCGTCATGATCCGTCTGCAAACGATAAAATGATGTATGACTGGATGGTTTATCAGGGATTTACACCGATTATCATCGCCACAAAGCTTGATAAGATCAAACGAAGCCAGATCCAGAAGAATGTAAAAGCAATCCGCGAAGGTCTGAAAGTAAAGCCGGGTACGGTGATCATTCCATTCTCCTCCGAGACGAAGCAGGGAAGAGATGAACTCTGGGAGGTTATCGATTCCTTTGTTCTGCCACAGGAGGAAACTGAGGAAGAAGATAAATAACAGTTCGCAGAATGCCTGCGGCCTGTGGCCTGTAATGTAAAAATGACATTGCACTGCAAAATCGTTCATGGTAAAATAATAGTATAAGTGTCAGACAAGACAAAAAGCACCCGGAGATACTTTCCGGGTGTTCTGCGAATATAAAGGTGCATCGGAGGATGGTAGAGATGAAAAAGAAGAAAATTGTGATTGCTCTTGGACATGAAGCTTTGGGAACAACACTTCCTGAACAGAAAGAGGCAACGAAACGAACAGCAAAGGCAGTGGCAGATTTTATCCGTGAAGATTATCAGGTTGTGATCACACACAGTAACGGACCACAGATCGGTATGATCCATACTGCTATGAATGAATTTTGTAAATTATATCCGGAATATACTGCAACACCAATGTCTGTATGTTCTGCGATGAGCCAGGGATATATCGGTTACGATTTACAGAATGCGATCCGTGCGGAATTATTGAACAAGGGAATCTATAAACCTGTTTCTACGATCCTTACACAGGTTGTGGTTGATCCATATGACGAGGCGTTTTACAAACCAAGCAAAGTCATTGGACGTGTGCTGACGGAAGAGGAAGCAGAGGCAGAGGAGAAAAAAGGAAATCACGTTGTCAAAACAGAAGGCGGGTACAGACGAATCGTTGCAGCGCCAAAGCCAATGGATATCGTGGAGATCGATGCAATCAAAGCATTGTCCGATGCTGACCAGATCGTAGTTGCCTGTGGAGGCGGCGGAATCCCGGTATTAATGCAGGACAACAACTTAAAAGGTGCCAGTGCTGTTATTGAAAAAGACCTTGCAGCAGGAAAACTGGCAGAACTGCTGGATGCAGACATGCTTGTTATTTTGACAAGTGTTGACAATGTATGCTTAAATTATGGACAGCCGGATGAAAAACCATTATCAACCATGACTGTTGCAGAAGCAAAGAAATACATGGAGCAGGGACAGTTTGGTGAGGGCGATATGCTTCCTAAGATAGAGGCAGCGATCAACTTTATCGGTGACTCTGCGATCAGATCTGTTCTGATCACAAAATTGAACAAAGACGGTTCAAATATCCATGGCGGTATGGGTACCATGATCACAAAATAATGTTTTGACATAATGTTTACAAAAGAGCAGGTTTTTACAAAAGAAAGCTTGCTTTTATGTTTATTTCGTATAATCTCTCGTAGATGGAGTCGCCGTACCAAAGAAGAAACTTAAAATTTATTATACATTTTCACAAGAATACGAATAAAAACGAAGAGAAGAGTCTGTATTATTGTGAAAAGTGTATAAGTTTTAAGTTTTCGGAGATTGGTCCGCCGGCTCCGTGCTGATTTAAGGAGATTGTTAAAACTATAACAGAAATCAGGAGAGGCATACGCATTTCGAATGAATAAAAATCAGCAGGAACACTTGAAAAATGAAACCATAAAAGAAAGGAAGAATTTATGACAAGAAGAACAAAAATATCTGTACGTTAGGACCATCCACCGACAATGAAGCGGTGATGAGAGCATTGATCGAAGAGGGAATGAACGTTGCACGTTTCAATTTTCGCATGGACCGCATGATGAGCAGATGGGAAGATTAAAATGCTCCGCAAACTGCGCAAAGAATTGGGAAAATATGTTGCAGCTTTACTTGATACAAAGGGACCGGAAATCCGTCTCGTAGAATTTGAAAAGGAAAAACAGAGTTAAAGACAGGCCAGACTTTTACACTGACAACCGATGATATTCTTGGAACTGATGAGCGCGTATCTATTACTTACAAAAATCTTGCAGATGACGTAAAGCCGGGCGATCATATTCTGATCGATGATGGTCTGGTAGGTCTGGAAGTTGTAGAGATCAAACCGGTTGCAAAACCAGTGAATACCAAGGTCAACGCAAGAGATATTGTCTGTAAAGTGTTAAATGATGGTGTGATTTCCAATAAAAGGTGTGAACGTTCCGAACGTTGACCTCACGATGCCATTTATCAGTGAAAAGATTACGGAGATATCTGTTTTGCGGTAGAAAATGATTATGATTTTATCGCAGCTTCCTTTGTCCGTACCGCAGAGGATGTTATGGAAATCCGCAAAATCCTTGCGGAAAAAGGCGGCGAGGATATTAAGATCATTTCCAAGATCGAGAACATGCAGGGTGTCCGCAATATCGATGACATCATCCGTGTGTCCGATGGTATCATGGTGGCGCGTGGTGACATGGGTGTTGAAATCCCGTTAGAAGATGTTCCGGTTATGCAGAAAATGATCATCAAAAAGTATGTGAGGCTGGAAAAATCGTTATTACAGCAACTCAGATGTTAGATTCCATGATGAAACATCCAAGACCAACAAGAGCAGAGTCCACAGACGTTGCAAATGCTATTTATGACGGAACGAGTGCGATCATGTTATCCGGAGAGACTGCTGCAGGAATGTATCCAATTGAAGCTGTAAAACAATGGTCCGTATTGCAACCCGCACAGAGCATGATATCAACTATTTACAGAGATTCAGACAGCGCAGGACCATGTGTAACCCGGATGTGACAAACGCAATCTCACATGCAACCTGTACGATGGCTGGTGATTTAAGTGCAGCGGCAATCGTGACGGTAACGAAGTCCGGACGTACTGCGAGAATGATCTCCAAATACCGTCCAAACTGCACGATCATTGGTGAGTGCCTGACAGAAAAGGTATGCCGTCAGTTAAACCTTGAGTGGGGTGTAGAACCGATTCTTATCACAGAGGAACAGGATGCAAGCCAGTTGTTTGAGAAGGCAGTTGATGTGGCAGAGATGGCAGGATTTGTTTCCAAAGGGGAATTAGTCGTCCTGACCGGTGGTGTTCCACTTGGGGTATCCGGTACAACGAACCTCATCAAAGTACAGGTTGCAGGACATATTCTTGTGACAGGAAAAGGGCTAAACGGAAAGAAAATTTCCGGAAATCTTTGTGTGTGCCACAGCAATGAAGATTTAAAAAGCTTCAAAGACGGTGATATCATCGTCGCAGCAGACACCACAAATGAAATGATGGCACAGATGCGTCAGGCTTCCGCACTGATCGTAGAAGCAGAGGGTGCAAACTGTCATGCAGCAATCGCAGGGTTAAGCCTTGATATTCCGGTTCTTATCGCAGCTAAAAATGCATTGGATGTCTTAAAGACCAGTGCATATGTTGAAGTGGACTGCGAGAGCGGGGTTGTAAGTGCGAACTAAACCGGAGGTTCATTTGCGTAGTGTCGCAGATTCTGTGGTGCTTTTATAGGGCTTGAAGGGCAGATATAAGCGTCCTCTCGCAAGTCGTGATTTTATAGGTTTATGAAAAGAAAAACGGTACAGACGAAATATGATGTTCCTGTTCGCCAGGCATTCCGATAAGCCTCTAAAGAGTCTTATCTCCATGGCTCACGAAGGAAATCATATTTGTCTGTACCGTTTTTCTTTCATTTACGTTGTGTGTCCAGCGAAGCTGGACCACACTAGCCGGTGTAAGTCCGGTCACGGTAATCGCCAGTGAGCCGTGTAGCTAAACTCGGTGCGTTGCAGTAATGCAGGGTACTAAGCGAGTGGATAAAGTAACCTTGGTAAGAGGGGCGAGCAATTATGCAGACCGTAACATAAAGTGAATTCTGCCGTATCGTTAGAAAGGTCTCTGAAAAGAGAGCAAAGGGAAGCTGAACCCTGGGCGTATGGGTGAAAGCCATGGAACGTGCGAAGAAACTGGAAAGCAGCACGGAGGAATCCCTCGGTATATAGGAAACGGTATGTATGAAAAGTGTGGTTCGGAACTGGAGAGACCCTACCCATCACCGAAAGGTAAAAAGAAAGCGTATAAGCTTGGCGAAATCGTATTTCTGATGGGAGGGAGTCGGAGAGGAACATAGTACCAATAATGACTGTGCAAGAAAACGCAGTCTATGGGAAGGTTCCTTGCTTCATTCATGTTTGTAGAGAGGGTAAGAGTGAGAGAATGTCATGCAGACTAACAACTCCAAGGGAAAAAGTTCGACAACTTCAAAACAAACTATATCTGACAGCCAAGAAATGTGATAGCCGAAGATTTCATGCACTTTACGATAAGGTATATCGTGATGATGTACTTTTTGAAGCATGGAAACGGGTAAAAGCTAACAAGGGTTCCAGTGGTGTAGATGGTATCGGAATCGAAGATATTGAAGAGATGGGAATTGAAAAATACCTGTCAGAAATCAAATCGGAACTGATGGATGGAAAGTATAAACCATCCCCAGTAAAGCGAGTTATGATACCAAAACCAGACGGAAGTGAAAGACCTCTTGGAATACCAACAGTCAAGGACAGAATTGTGCAGATGGCTGCCAAGATAGCAATAGAGCCAGTATTCGAAGCTGACTTTAGAGATTGTTCCTATGGATTCCGACCGAAAAGAAGTGCCAGGCAAGCACTGGAAGTGGTAAGGAAAGCGTGTAACAACAAGGGCTATTATGTAGTAGACGCAGATATTGAGAAGTTTTTTGTATAACGTAAACCAAGATAAACTGATGAAACTGGCAGAGCAGAGAATATCAGACCGTAGGATATTGAAGCTGATAAGACAATGGTTAGTATCAGGAGTATTATACGGAAATGTACTGACAATTTCCGAACTGGGAACAAGCCAAGGTTCAGTTATATCTCCGTTATTGGCAAACATCTACTTAAATACACTGGACAGACTGTGGGAAAAGTATGGACTTACTCACGGTATTCTTGTAAGGTACGCAGATGATACAGTCATCATCTGCAAGAATAAGAAAAATGCAAATCACGCACTGAACTTATTGCAGTACATCATGGCAAAACTGGATTTAAAGCTACACCCAGTAAAAACAAAGATTGTCAGCATGTGGGACGGAAAAGAGGGATTTGACTTTCTTGGAATGCACCACAGAAGAATGACAACGGAAACAAGCAAAGGACAATTGTATAAAGAAACTTATCAGTACCCGAGCAGGAAAGCCATGAAGAAGATGAAAGCAGAAATCAAAAAGAATGTAAACGGTCGAAGTCTGTTAGTTGCAAAGGAAGAGGATTTAATAAAGAATCTAAATCCGAAAATCATAGGTTGGAAGAATTATTATTCCACCAAAACAAATGAGACATGGATGCAGGAATTAGACTGGTATATTATCTGCACCTTTACAAGATGGTATAACAAGAAACACCAAAGGCGTAAACATATGTCAAGAGTGGGATTTGTTAGAAATAGCATTTACGAAAAAGGATTAAAGAAAATGGCTAGAGCATGACGTAATGCTGTAGAAAGAAGAATGTCGGAAAGCCGTGTGAGGGAGAACCTCATGCACGGTTTGATGAGGGGCGGATGAAATTTTCATCCGCCTACTCTACACGAATGACTTGTGAGAGGACGCTTATACATGCCCAATTTACGCTATGAATTGCGCCACAAAATCTGCAATTTACGTTATGGAACTCACGGTTATGGGATGAGTGCCTATACAAGGAGGTGTCGATTAAATTCAGTTATTCTCAATGCCTTGCGATTCGCCAATGATAAAGGGCACACCTCCCGGAGTTTCATCTTTGGGTTCTGCCGCTCGTATTCTGGATTGACGGATTTTCACAATCTGGATATTGCATGCCACACAGTCTTGGATAAATAAAAAATTGAACTGATTTGTTTTCAGGATTTTGGGAGCGGCCGGTCCTTAGAAAGCAGACATTGCGATTTCAAAAGCCAATGTAATTGGATTTTGAAATCACGATGGATACTTTCTTAGTACCGTTGCCAGCGACAACAAGCGGAAGCGTTCCTGAAAACAAACAGTTCTATTTTTTATATTTCTATACACTTTGTTGGCATGCAATACGACATAACCTTAGGAAATCCGTAACACCACCTATAAGCGGCAGTTCACAAGTTAAACTCCGGTTATTCGCATTATGAGATGAAACGGCAATTTTGGAATTGACATTCTGCACAGAGTAGCTTACACTATGGCTACATCAAAGTCGCAGACAAAACAATACGCAGCTATTAGTAAGTATAACTGCTTTTTTCTTATCGTTCCTGTTTGCAAATCCAAAACCAGTTTTCTGGTGATGGAATATATCTCAAGTATCATAGCCGTTTCGGCACGAGATTCCATTTTGATGAACATTTTCAATGCAAAAGATTTCTATTGTGTATTACTGATGTGTATTTGGGGGCATTTCGTGATAAAAATAGTACATACGCATTGAAAAATACAGAAAATTCAACTATCATAAAGGGGGAAAATGATTGAACACAAACGATGACAAAATCCAATGGCATCCAGCTTTTGATGCAGCGCTGCAGATTGAGCTGGAAGATGAAGCAGAGTATCTGGAATTTGAGCCGGAACATTTGCTTTCAAAGAAACCAATGCAGATTGATGTGTTGGTAAAGAATGAGAAGGATGTAAAAATCAAAAAGAATATCGGAAGAATCTTTCGGCAGTATAATATTATTGAGTACAAATCACCGGATGACAAACTGAATATTGATGATTTTTACAAAATATACGGATATGCCTGTCTCTATAAATCCGAAACAGGTGACGTAGATCAGATACCAGCAACGGAACTGACCATTACATTTGTATGTTACCATTATCCGGTGAAAATGCTGCAAAAGCTGAAATATGACAAAAAAATGTCAATAAAAAATATAGAAAACGGTATTTACTATCTGATTGGAGATTTGATTCCAATACAGCTAATCATCATTCCAAAACTATCAAAAGAAAATAACTACTGGCTGAACAATCTCCGCAATGATTTGAAATCAGGTGGTGAAATCCGGAATTTTATCGAACAGTATGGAAAGAAAAAAGAATCAAAATTATATCAGGCACTTGCAGATACGATTATGCGTGCCAACTGGAAAGAATTAAAGGAGGAAAGGCGAATGTGTCAAGCATTACGGGAATTATTTGCGGATGATTTGCGTGAATCAGAATTGAAAGGCAGAAATGCTGGAAAACGCGAAGGAAAAATAGAAGGAAAAATGGAAGCCAAAATTGAGCTTATTATCAAGAAGTATAAAAAAGGCTGTAGTGCAGAAGAAACAGCAGATATGCTGGAAGAACCGATAAATTTGATGAGACAGATCTATGAGATGCTTGACCAGTATACGCCGGATTATGATGTTGAGAAGATTTATAAGGGACTTCTTGAAAAAGCAATATTGCCGGTATGATAAAATCGGTTTGAAACTAGTATAGCTAAAAACATTGTTTGTCAGTTGTTAAATTTTGATTTATTTTATGGGAGATGCAATAATGTCAGATAATATATCTATAATTGGTGGAGCAGACGGCCCAACATCTGTTTTTGTAGCAGGAAAACTTGGAATGAACTGGCTTAGTACGTTTGGGCTTGTTTTAGTGATTCTTCTTTTAATTCCGAATATTATATATGCAGTCCGGGTGAAGAATCAGAAAAATAAATGTACCAATAAATTTATGAATATTCTGGAACAGATAGGACGTTATGGATGTATGTTTCTTATGATATTCAATATTGGCATAGTTGAATCTGGATTTCCTTCCATAAATGCGTTTATTATTTATCTTGTTGGAAATACAGTGCTAATGCTCTCATATTGGATTATCTGGATGCTTTACTTTAATAAACAGACTTACCGGGAGCAAATGGCATTGCCTGTTATACCGACTGGCATCTTCTTACTAAGTGGTATAACAATGTTACATTATTTTTTGATTATATTTGCAGTAATATTTGGGATTGGACATATCTATGTTACAAGCAGGAATAAGGTATGTTAGAACTGAATTTGTTTTGCAAAGATATTGAAAACCGGAGCCAACAACGTAATTTGGCAGATTTTGCGGCTATATTTAGAACATAAGCAGGGCATATCTCAGTGTCTATGCACAAGTCATTCATAGTGTAAATAAACGAAAAATCGTACTGACAAATATGATTTCCTTTGTGAGCTTTGCGAACAGGAATATCATATTTCGTCTGTACGATTTTTCGTTATAATAGCCAATAATATTGACTTGTTCTAGTTATCCCATAATAATCTTAACGTGAACCTCTTTTTTGCCAGCGTCCACAGGGATAAGATTTCCCTCAATTGCATTGCCATCCACGGTAACGGAAGCAACACCTTTTTCTACATGATCCGGGTTTTCAACCTCAATGTGGTAAGTCGTGCCACGGAAATCACGTTTTGCGGTGAAGCCGTCCATAAAGGAAGGAATACAAGGATCTACGATCAAACCATCATAATCAGGGCGGATACCGAGGATATACTGGGAAGCATTTAAGAATGTCCATGCAGCAGTACCGGTCAGCCAGCTATTTTTTGCCTCTCCGAAGTTTGGAGCGTCTTTACCGGCAATCATCTGGGAGTATACATATGGCTCTGTGCGATGAATTTCACTGATATCTTCGATATATGCCGGACAGGTTCTTGTGTAGACCTGCCATGCACGGTTTCCACGGCCAACAACAGTTTCTGCAATGGAGATCCATGGGTTGTTGTGACAGAAAATACCGGCATTCTCTTTGTATCCTGGTGGATAAGAAGAGATTTCACCGAGCTCAACATGATATCTGTGATAAGGTGGCTGCAATAATACAATACCGTATTTGGTATCCAGATATTTTTCAACAGATTCCATTGCTTTTAAGCAGTTGCCTTCTTTTAAGCCAATCTCTGCCATGACACAGAAGCCCTGTGGCTCAATGTAAATCTTGCCATCTTCGCATTCTTTGGATCCGATTTTGTTTTTATAATGATCGTATGCACGCAGGAACCACTCTCCGTCCCAGCCGGCATCCAAAACTGTTTTCTTCCATATCTGCAATGGCTTCTTCTGCAAGAGCAGCCTCCTCAGCCATGCCACGGTGTCTGCAGATTTCCACGTAATCTTTTCCATAGCGGACGAACATTCCGGCAATGAAAACAGATTCTGCATTAGGACCTTCCGATGGTCCGAAGGTCTGGAAAGATTCGCCTGGCTCTGTTGAGAAGCAGTTTAAGTTCAGGCAGTCGTTCCAGTCAGCACGTCCAATCAGAGGAAGTTTGTGTGGACCACGGTGATCCATGGTATAGTGGAAGGATCTTCTCAAGTGTTCCATAAGATCCGTTGCCTTGGAATCATCGTTGTCGTATGGTGTGCGCTCATCCAGAATGGAGTAGTCTCCGGTTTCTTTGATGTAAGCTGCAGTTCCGGCAATGAGCCACAGTGGGTCATCGTTAAAACCGCTTCCGATATCAGAGTTCCCTTTTTTGGTGAGTGGCTGGTACTGATGATAAGCACTGCCGTCTTCAAACTGTGTGGAAGCGATATCTAAAATTCTCTGACGTGCGCGGTCTGGAATCAGATGAACAAAGCCCAAAAGATCCTGACAGGAATCACGGAATCCCATTCCACGTCCGATGCCGGATTCGTAATAGGAAGCGGAACGGCTCATATTAAAGGTTACCATACACTGATATTGGTGCCAGATGTTTACCATGCGGTCAAGCTTTTCCTCTTTGGAAGAAACAGTAAAATGGCTGAGTAGTTTTTCCCAGTAAGCTTTCAGATCGGCAAGTGCCTGGTCTGCTTTTTCTGTTGTGTTGAATTTTTCTAATAATTTTTCAGCAGGAGTGCGGTTGATGATACCATCTTCCGGTCTGCCAACCCATTTTTCTGCTGCCGGATTTTCCACATAACCGAGAACAAACACATAAGTTCTGGATTCGCCCGGGGCAAGGGTTACATCTAACTGATGGCTGCCGACCGGAGCCCAGCCGCTTGCAACAGAATTTTTGCAGGAGCCGGATACGACAACTTCAGGAGCCGAATTTTCACCGTACGCACCAAGAAATGCATCACGACTTGTATCAAATCCGGCAATCGGAGCATTGACGGAGTAAACAGCGTAATGGTTTCTTCTTTCCCGGTACTCGGTTTTATGATAGATGGCGGAACCATGGATTTCAACCTCTCCGGTGGAGTAGTTACGCTGGAAGTTTGTCATATCGTCCATTGCATTCCAGAGACAGAACTCTACATAAGAAAAAATGGAAAAATGCTTTTCTTCTTTACTGTGGTTGGTCATGGTCAGCTTATTGATCTCGCAGGTGCTTCCAATCGGAACGAAGTCTGTCAGCTCTGCGGCAAGATCATTTTTGCTTCCTTTAAAAATGGAATAACCGATACCGTGATGACATTCATAGGAATCCAGATCAGTCTTGGTTGGCATCCAGCCCGGATTCCAGATGGTATTTCCTTCTTTAATATAGTAGTAATGTCCGTTGCTGTCTCCGGGAACATTGTTGTAACGGTATCTGGTAAGACGTAACAGCTTTGCATCTTTATAAAAGCTGTAGCCGCCGCATGTGTTTGAAACTAATGAAAAGAAATCTTCACAGCCGAGGTAATTAATCCAAGGCAGTGGTGTTTTTGGGGAAGTGATGACATACTCTTTTGCATTATCATCGAAATATCCGAATTTCATATAAATCCTCCTTGTTTTGCGAAGCAAAATGCGACTGTCCATACAGGAGCAGAGGATTTGGCCTCCTTGTTTTGCATATTACTTAACGAAAACGATTAAGTAAATATTCCTTATCTAAAATTATATCTTGCAGAATTATAAAAATCAACAAAAAATCATTTAAAATAAGCAAAAATAGCACTTTCAACAAAAATTACAGCCTAATATGGAAGAAAGCAACAAAAGAGGGTTAAGCTGGATGATTAAACTTAAAATACGAAAACGTATAAGCTTTTGCTGCACAAACTGTTAAATAACGAGAAGTAATCATAAAAAATGCACAAAAAATTAGAGAAAAAAATGTAAAATTAGCCGAAATGTCAAAAAACTATTGCAATCCACTTGTATAAGAGCTATATTAAAGGTGCGAAAACGATTAAGTAAAAACTTCGAAAGACTTAAGCAGCAAGACAACAGGTCATACATAATAAAGTCTGGAAGAAGTACCTGGAGGATTCAATGGTATCTTTAAAAACAATTGCCGAAAAGTGTGGAGTATCAACTGCCACTGTCAGTAAGGCATTAAATGATCAAAAAGATATCAGTGAAGAGACAAAGAGTCGTATCCGGACAGTAGCAGAGCAATTAGGATATTTTCCGAATGCAGCAGCAAGATCACTTAAGACCAACCATTCATACAACCTCGGAGTTCTATTTGAAGAGGAAGCAGGAAGTGGTTTACAGCATGAATATTTTTCAGGAGTATTAAATGGTCTGAAAGTTCAGGCGGAGAAGCAGGGTTATGACATTACATTTATCAATACCTGTTTTGAAAACCGGAAGATGTCTTATCTGGAACATTGCAAATACCGGAATTTTGAAGGAGTTGCAATTGTGTGTGCGGATTTTAACGACGCTGGCGTCATGGAACTGATGAATAGCGAAGTACCGGTTGTTACCATCGACTACCTGCATCACAACTGCACGGCGGTCAGCTCGAACAACATTCAGGGCATGGAAGATCTGGTCAGATATATTTATTCTCAGGGACACAGGAGGATTGCTTACATCCACGGACAGCAGAATGGTTCGGCAGTTACCAAAGACCGGTTGACCAGTTTTTACCGGACAATGGATGAACTGAAGCTGGAAGTCCCGGATGAGTACATCCGCACAGCAGATTACCTGGAGACAAGGGAAGCGGCAAAACAGACGAAGGAACTTCTGAATTTGGAAAATCCGCCAACCTGTATCATTTATCCTGATGACACCGCACTGATCGGTGGAAGAAATGTCATTATAGAGATGGGACTTCGGATACCAAAAGACATTTCGGTAGCAGGATACGACGGAACAAGGATGTCACAGCTTTTGCATCCGAAGCTTACCACAATTAAGCAGGACACAGAAGAGATTGGCAGAGAGGCTGCAAAACGGCTGATCGGATCCATTGAAAAACCAAAAACAACTCTCATAGAGAGAGTCGTTATAGAAGGAATCCTCATACCGGGACAATCGGTAGGAAAGATTCCGGAACAAAAATAACAATGCAAACAAGGCGGAAGCCAAAAAATTAAGGAGGAGGGTTTTCTATGAAAAAGAAAATCATTAGCGCATTATTATGTGCATCCATGGTAGCAACTATGGTAGCAGGATGTGGTGGATCATCAGACACAACATCCACAGACAACAGCAACTCAGGTGCAGCAGCACCGGCAACAGAATCTGGATCTGATGCAGCGGAGACAGATACAACAGGTGATGAGGGAAAAGTTTTCAACATTTATTGCTGGAATGAAGAGTTTAAGAGCCGTCTGACAGATCACTATCCTGGATATGAGGAAGTGGATGCCACAACTGGTAAGATTGGGGATGTTACCGTAAAATGGAATATCACACCAAACGATGACAACGCATATCAGAACAATCTGGATGCGACATTATTAAAACAGGAATCAGCAGCAGCCGATGACAAGATTGACTTATTCTTAGTAGAAGCAGACTACGCATTGAAATATGTTGATACAGATTACACAATGCCAGTCGCAGATCTTGGAATCACAGATGCAGATCTTGCAAATCAGTATCAGTATACAAAAGATATCGTTACAGATTCTAACGGCGTATTAAAAGGTGTTTCATGGCAGGGCTGCCCGGGTGTATTATTCTATAACCGTGATGCAGCAAAAGAAGTTCTTGGAACAGATGATCCTGACGAAGTTCAGAAATATGTTTCAGACTGGGATACTTTCAATGATACAGCAGAGACAATGAAAGCTGCCGGATATAAGATGACATCTTCCGTCAATGATACTTACCGTGTATATTCTAACAACGTTACTTCTAAGTGGGTAGAAGATGGCAAGATCAATATTGATGATAACATTATGAAATGGGTATCTGACTCAAAAGAACTTTATGATGCAGGCGAGACAGAAACATATGAACTTTGGAGTGATGACTGGAAGAAAGGCTTCTATCCGGAAGGAAAAGTATTCTGCTACTTTGGACCGGCATGGTTCGTGAACTTCTCTATGGCAGCTGACACCGAAGGATCTATCGGTTACAACGGTGGATGGGGCGCTACACCAGGACCTCAGGGCTTCTATTGGGGCGGTACATGGATCTGTGGAGCAACAGGTACAGATAACGCAGGTCTTGTAAAAGATATCATCTTAAAGATGACAACAGATGAGACAATCATGAAAGATATCGTAGTAAAAGATGATGATTTCGTTAACAATAAACCAGCTATGGAAGCAATGGCAGCAGATACAAGCTACCAGAGTAAAGTATTAGGCGGACAGAACCCATTGTCTATGTACTGTGCAAGTGTAGAAAAACTTGATTTAAGTAACCTTTCTGCATACGATCAGGGATGTAACGAAGAGTTCCAGAACGCAATGAAGAACTACTTTGAAGGCAATGCTTCACTTGATGATGCACTTGACTTATTCTACAAAGCAGTTGTTGAGAAATATCCGGACTTAACATACTAAAATAATAAGCCGCGCCTGCCAGACCGGCGGGTGCGGCTATCTTTATATCTATCTCCGGACGGAGAGAAAGCAGTCAGCGGCGTAAAGCGCAGAGCTGACAGCAGATTTGCACAAAAAGATGTCCGTGAAGGGATGCTGTGAACTCTGTGAAAAATAAAAAGAAGGGGGCAAGAGGCGTTATGAAGAAGAAAAGCAGTAAAGCAGTCAGATATAACAAATGGGGTTACATTTTTCTGATTCCTTTTATTCTGGTGTATGTTGTATTCCAGCTTATACCACTGTTTAATACCATTTATAACAGCTTTTTTGAAAATTATTTATCAGGTCTGACACAGATCGGACCAAACTTTGTGGGACTGGAGAACTACAAAACGCTGTTTACACAGGGCGATATCTGGATTTACGCAAAGAATACCATGATTTTATGGATCATGTGTTTTGTGCCACAGATTATTTTGTCATTACTGTTAGGTGCATGGTTTTCTGATGTGCGTTTGAAATTAAAAGGAAGCAGATTTTTCAAGACCGTGATCTATCTGCCAAACCTGATCATGGCATCCGCATTTTCCATGTTGTTCTTTACACTGTTCTCAGATGGTGGACCGATCAACTCGATTTTAATGCAGATCGGAATCATTTCAGAGCCATATAAGTTTCTGGCAAACACAGGAAGTGCGAGAGGGCTGATCGCCCTTATGAACTGCCTGATGTGGTTTGGTAATACGACTATTCTTTTAATGGCAGGCATGATGGGTATCGATACTTCCCTATTTGAAGCGGCAGAAGTGGATGGAGCAACTTCCACACAGGTATTCTACAAAATTACATTACCGCTGCTCCGGCCGATTTTAGTATATGTTGTGATCACATCACTGATCGGTGGATTACAGTTATTCGATGTACCACAGATTTTGACCAATGGTACCGGTGATCCAATGAGATCGACCATGACATTGATCATGTTCTTAAATAAACATCTGTACAGCAAGAACTACGGAATGGCTGGTGCAGTATCCGTAATCCTGTTCATCATCACCGCAATTTTAAGTCTTATTGTCTTTAAGGTAACTGGAAACGATAAGAGAAAAGCATGAGTAGAATAGAAAGGTGAGGTGTTATTATGAACGAAAATAAAAATCTGAAAAAAGGACTTGGAATCCATGCAAGAAGATTTATCGCTTATGTAGTCCTGATTCTTGTTACATTTGCCTGCCTGTTCTGGTTCTATGTGCTGTTCATTAACGCGACCAGATCGAACGGTGAACTGCAGGCCGGATTTACACCACTGCCAAGCACACATCTGCTGGAAAACTGGAACAATCTGGTACACGGAACACTTCCGGTATGGCAGGGTATGATAAATAGTCTGATCGTATCGGTACTGTCAGCAGCGTTATGTACTTATTTTTCAACCATGACGGCTTACGCGATCCATGCATATGATTTTAAACTGAAAAAATACATCTATGCATTTATCTTAGCAGTTATGATGATCCCTACACAGGTAACTGCACTTGGATTTGTAAAATTAGTCGGTACATTAAAAATGGAAGATACATTTATCCCATTGATCGTGCCAACGATCGCTGCACCGGTAACATTCTTTTACATGAAACAGTACATGGAAAGTACATTGCCGGTATCTCTGATCGAGGCAGCCAGAATTGATGGCTCCGGTGAGTTCCATACATTTAACAATATTGTACTTCCATTAATGAAACCTGCCATTGCAGTACAGGCAATCTTTACATTTGTAAGCAGCTGGAATAATTATTTTGTACCGGCTTTGATCTTACACAATGACAAGAAAAAGACACTGCCAATCTTAATCGCACAGCTTCGTGCAGCTGACTGGCTGAAGTTTGATATGGGTCAGGTTTATGTGATGATCGCATTTTCTATCTTCCCAGTTATTATCATTTATCTGATCTTATCCAGACACATCGTACAGGGTGTTGCCCTCGGCAGTGTAAAAGGATAAATTAGAATATAGCTACAAATGAAAAAACCTTCCCTGAGAACCGTCGTGATTCCCCATATCACGGCGGTTCTCCTTTGATGTAGCAGAAAAAGATTACAATATTAAAAAACATCAGAAAAATTATCTGAAATAATCAAACATAGGCTCTTTTTTTCCAGTTGCTAATGTGCTATAATAGGCACAGATTTTGGAAAAAAAGAAATGGTTGAGAAGTGAATCTGCACAATCCTTTCAGAACGGAGGAAGACATGACAGAAGGCGGTTTTTTAGTTTTCATGGGAATTTTATTACTTTTGGTTGTCATCGTTGTTGTGATAGCGGTTGTTTCATCTGTGGCAGGTGCGGCAGCAGCAATCGTTGATGATGAAGACAGCGAAGATGAATAGAACAGGGTGAGAACAGAATAGTGGGGCGGTACTTTTGTGCCAGTCCCCTTTTTGCAGGTCTTATGGATACTGCGAAATGTCCCGAGATCGAATCATAAGAAAGGAGACAGAGATTATAATGCAGTTACTTACATTTTTGTTAAATGGAGTGAAGTTTGGTATTCCTGTCAATGATGTGGAATCCATTGAAACAAGAATGAATGTGGTGAATATTCCAAATTCACTGCCACAGGTTCATGGGATCATGAATCTGCACGGAGAAGTTATTGCAGTGTACAGTCTGGCAGAACAGTTTCATTATCCGGAACAGGAAATCAACAATATCATCGTTGCATCCATGAATGGTACAAAGATTGGGCTTGAGGTTGGAAACGTGGATGAGATTATTGATGTCCCGGATGAGAAGGTTATTTCCATGCCAGTCATTATGAAAGCAGTAGAAAATTGTTTTGATGAGGTTGCTTCCTATGCAAAAGAACTGATCGTTCTGATTGAGGTATCAAAGCTGATGCCGGAAGCAGAGCAGCAGGCAATACAGAAATTGGTAGAACAACAGTCATAAACAAAAAAGAGTAAAGCCTCTGTTATTATATATTGGAAAGATACAGTCTCGTGGGATGGAGTACCGATAGGTACTCCATTTTTGCGTAAATAGGAAATTTTGTTCCATTTCTAAAATAATTCTAAATTCTGTCCGATTTTCCTTGCATTTTGATGAGAGAGGAGTAAACTGATTTTTGCCGACCGACCGGTCGGTTTTGGCTTGCGGGAATGCAATAGCCAATCAGACATATAATTTTTCAGGAGGAACGAGAATGATCCCAAAGTATAGTGTAAAACGTCCGTACACAGTGTTAGTGGCTGTTGTACTGGTGATCGTTTTAGGAGTTGTTTCGCTGACGAGGATGACAACAGATCTGCTGCCGGCAATGAATCTGCCGTATGTGATCGTTGTCACAACAGATGTGGGGGCAAGTCCGGAGGAAGTGGAAAAGGATGTGACATCGCCAATCGAAGCGGCAATGGCAACGACTTCCAATATTAATAACGTAAGTTCCATGTCCTATGATAACTATTCTATGGTTATTTTGGAGTATGAGCAGAGCACGAACATGGATTCTGCTATGATTGAGATTCAGCAGCAGCTGGATCAGTTGACCGGACAGTTCCCGGATTCAGCGGGCTCACCGGTCATTATGCAGATCGATCCTGATATGATGCCGGTCATGATCGCATCTGCGGATGTGGATGGTATGGATCAGGCAGAGGTATCTAATTATGTGGACAATGAATTATTACCACTGCTTGAGAGTATCGAGGGTGTGGCATCTGTGACGGCAACAGGAGTGCTTGATACGGATCTTCAGGTCACTATGAACCAGGAGAAAATAGATGCTTTAAACGAACAGATTCTGAGCAAAATAGATGCCCAGTTTACAGATGCACAGGCAGAGTTAGACAAGGCATCTTCCCAGATCGACAGTGGGAAAAAGAAGCTTTCCGATAGTGAAAAAGAGATGGGAAGCCAGCTTGGAGCAGGTGAAAATGAGATCATTAATAATAAAATCCAACTGTTTAACACCGAAGCAGATCTGACCACACAATTATCAGATCTTCAGAAATCACAGTCGTCCATGGATGGTGCAATCAAGTCGTTACAGTCAGCTTATGATGGAGCAACGCAGTTACAGAGCGCGATTGACGGTTTACAGAAAGCAAAAGACGGTGTCAGCCAGGCGAAGAGTGGGGCAAAGCAGTTATATCAGGCGCACGATGGTGTAATGGCAATTTTAACAGCAAAAAATCCAATGACAGGTGCAGACATGACAGTGGAGGAAGCGCTTGCAGCAGCGGTTCAATATGGTCAGATGACACAGGAACAGGCGAATCAGTTGGAAACAGTGATTTCAACTTTACAGGCAGATCCTAAAATGTTAGAAGCATATAAAAATGCGGCCAGCGAATCCGATTTCATCGCCTACATGGAATCCACAGCCATTGCCCAGATCAATGCACAGGCAGGGACTTCCTATACAAGTGAGAGTGACATTGCCAGCCAGATCGTGACATTACAGTCCAAACTGGATGATATCAATGTGATGCTGACGAGTCAGGCATCCTCTTTTGCAGATGCAGGCGTGACGCTGACTTCTTACAAAGACATTCCGGCTGCAATCTCAAAATTGAGTGAGAGCAAGACACAGATTGCGGCGGGAATTGCGACAATCGAGTCCGCCCAGACACAGGTGGCAGACGGTAAAACATCTTTAGATGACGCATTAGTGACTTTAAATGAATCCCAGATATCCGGTATCATGGAGATGAGCAAGGGATATGCGGATCTTGCTGTTGCAGCAAATAAGATCGAAGAGGGACAGAGCCAGTTAGATGATGCAAAAGAGCAGGCAAAAGATTCAGCGGATCTGAACACGATCCTTACAATGGATACCTTAAAAATCTTCTGACAGCACAGAACTTCTCCATGCCGGCAGGTTATGTGACAGAGGGAACGAGCAGTATCTGGTGCGAGTCGGAGATGAGGTGACATCAAAGCAGATCTTGAAAATCTCGTTCTGATGGATCTTGGTATGGATGGTATCGAGCCGGTCAGACTGTCAGATGTGGCAGATATCGAATACATTGACAATTCCGGAGATTCCTATTCCAAAGTGAATGGAAATCCGGCGGTAATGCTTTCGATTGAAAAGCAGACCGGCTATTCCACCGGAGATGTGACAGACCGGTTATTGGATAAATTTGACAGTTTGGAAAAAGAAAATACAGCGTTACATTTGAGCGTTCTCATGAATCAGGGATTTACATTGACATGATCGTGAAATCAGTCGTAGAAAACATGATCGTGGGAGCCATCCTTGCAATTATTGTATTGTTATTATTCTTAAAAGATAAAACCTACACTTGTAATAGCATGTTCGATCCCGCTCAGTGTTGTTTTGCAGTGGTACTGATGTACTTTACGATATTACGTTAAACATTATTTCACTGTCGGGTCTGGCGCTCGGAATTGGTATGTTGGTGGATAACTCCATTGTCGTGATCGAGAACATCTATCGATTGCGGGAGAGGGATATTCCATCCGGAAAGCAGCCGTGGAAGGTGCTTCACAGGTGACAGGAGCGATCACAGCTTCCACACTTACAACCGTCTGTGTATTTGCACCGATTATTTTACAGAGGGTATCACAAGACAGTTATTTGTTGATATTGCGCTGACAATTGCATTTACGCTTGCAGCCAGCCTTCTCGTGGCATTGACTTTCGTGCCGATGATGGCAGCAGGATTATTAAAAATACAAAGAGATCAGGCATAATTTCTTTGACAAAGTAAAAGATTCTTATGGAAAAATTTTAGCTGTATGTCGTTTCAAGCCGGTCGTATTTATCGCGGTGATCGTTTTGCTGGGAACAAGTGTTGTGGCAGCATTCTCCAGAGGATATTCTTTCATGGATATGAATATGGAAACGAACCAGATCAGTGCGACGATTTCAGCAAAAGAGGATCAGACACTAACGTTTGACGAACTGACAGAAATGGCAGACGAAGTCGTGGAAAAAGCATTGACGATCGATGGCATTGAGACCATTGGTGCCATGGCAGGTGGAAGTGCTCTTTCCATGATGGGAAGTTCTACAGACAGTATTTCCATGTATATGATTCTGGATGAAGAATCTGAAGTGAGCAGCGCAGATGTAATCGAACAGTTGGATGAACTGACAAAAGACATGGACTGCGAAGTTGCAACAGACACCTCCGCTTCTGATATGACATCACTTATGGGAAGTGGACTGACGATCAATGTAAAAGGAAATAATCTTGACAAACTGCAGGAACTTGCAGGCGAAGTTGCAAAAGTCGTAGAGAACACCGAGGGAACTGTGGATGTGGATGATGGACTTGCCAATACGACACCGTCTTTCACCATTTCTGTAGACAAGGAAAAAGCTGCGAAATATGGCATGACCGTTGCACAGGTATTCCAGCTTGTTTATGGGGAGATGACATCGTCAACCTCCGCAACAACGATCTCTACCGATGTAAATGAGTATCAGGTTTACGTACAGAGCGAGGAACAGTCCGATGTTACATTGGCTGATATCAAAAACCTGACCTTCACTTATACAGACAGAGAAGGAAACGAGACAGAAACAGCACTTTCTGATATTGCACAGTTTGAGGAAGGTTACACCTTAGGAACGATCAACCGTGATGCGCAGACCAGATATATCAGTGTGACCGCAGGAGTGGATGATGACCATAATGTCAGTCTGTTAAGTAATGAGATCCAGAAAGAGTTAGATAAGATCGATCTGCCGGAAGGATACTCCATTGAGATGGCAGGTGAGGACGAGATGATCGCAGATGCGATGAATCAGTTGTATCTGATGCTTCTTTTGGCAGTTATCTTCATTTACCTTGTCATGGTAGCACAGTTCCAGTCACTGTTGTCGCCGTTTATCATTATGTTTACAATCCCGCTGGCATTTACAGGCGGTCTGTTCGCACTTTACTTTACCGGCAACGAAGTCAGCGTTGTGGCAATGATCGGATTTGTCATGCTTGCCGGAATTATCGTAAATAACGGTATCGTTATGGTAGACTTTATCAACCAGCTTCGCCGTGGCGGAATGGAGAAAAAAGACGCCATTATCGAATCCGGAAAAACGAGACTCCGTCCGATCCTTATGACCGCACTCACCACGATCCTGTCCATGTCCACGATGGCAGTCGGACTTGGAGAAGGTTCAGAAATGATGCAGCCAATGGCGATCGTAACGGTTGGCGGTTTGTTATATGGTACACTGTTAACTCTGATCGTTGTTCCATGTATTTATGATGCATTCAACCGCAATAAGAGCATGGTCGAGGAGGACTTATAATGGACGAGCAGAAACTGATCCACGATCCATCACAGAAAGTACTTGCCATGTATCAGGCAGTCATTGAGTTCATTAATGAAGGCTGTGATATCAACACTTTAAAAGTAGCTGATATCACAGGCCGGGCAGGCATTGGAAAAGGAACAGCATACGAATATTTTTCTTCAAAGGAAGAGATAATCTCTTCTGCAATTTTATATTATGTGAAAGTCTGTTTTGAAAAACTTCAGGTAATATCTACAGGTGGAAGAACATTTCAACAGAAAATTAACGAGGTCATGGATTTTATTGATGAGCATGTAAAAGAAAAGCAGGGAGTCTTTTTCCTGATCAAAATGGTGCTGGAATCCTATGAGATACCAAAGAATCTGAAAGATGAGTATGAGCGTATGAAACACCAGTGCTGTGATAAGGAGAAAAAAACGAGATTATCGACTGCATTGTGGAGGAGGGTGTCCGCGAAGGTCTGATCCGGGAGGAGAATGTTTTCCTGCGAAGAGCCGCGGTCGAAACCCAGCTTTCGGTCTATTTTATGTACCGCATCGCAGCAGAGAAAAAAATGGAGCTTGACCTTGGAGGCAGATTTTCTGAGAGAATATGTCTATCAGAATATGTTGAAATTATTAGGATAGAAAGAAGGAATGAATAAATTAAAATCACGTATATAAAAAAATCAGTTGACAAATGCCACTTTAGCTTTTATGATGAAAAAAGATATAAAAAGGTGATGAGAAAGAGGAGTACACACAGACACCTGAAAGAGAATGACATTCACCGGCTGAGAAATGTCACCAGAACATGTTGTGTGGAAGGTAGCTTTTGAACCGTCGCGCAGAACCTGTCTGTTGCAGATAAGTGGCAGAACTTGCAAGTTGATCATGCGGAGAAAATTTTCGTATATCGCCAGAAGCAGCAGAAGTAAGCGAGAACGATTTGTCCCCGTTACCGGACAGTGGCTTAGGAATGAGCCGGCAGAGATATGTTGTTTTTACAACATAACAAAGGTGGTACCGCGTTGACACGCCCTTTGCATCCGTAAGGATGTGAAGGGTTTCTTTATTTTTACAAAGAAAGGAAAAGACAAATGAAGGAATTAGCAAAGACCTATGACCCAAAGGGCATTGAAGAACGTCTCTATAAAAAATGGGAAGACAACGGTTACTTCCATGCAGAAGTAGACCGCACAGCAGAAACCATTCACCATTGTGATGCCTCCACCAAACATTACAGGACAGCTTCACATGGGACACGCATTAGACAATACCATGCAGGATATTCTGATCCGTTACAAGAGAATGCAGGGTTACAATGCATTATGGCAGCCTGGAACAGACCATGCTTCGATTGCAACCGAAGTAAAAGTAATCCAGTCCTTAAAAGAAAAAGGAATCGACAAGGCAGATCTTGGAAGAGAAGGTTTCTTAGAGAAATGCTGGGAGTGGAGAGAGGAATACGGTAACCGTATCATCAACCAGTTAAAGAAAATCGGATCTTCTGCTGACTGGCAGAGAGAACGTTTTACCATGGATAAAGGATGTTCTGATGCCGTACAGGAAGTTTTTATTAAATTATATCAAAAAGGATATATCTACAAGGGTTCCCGTATCGTAAACTGGTGCCCGGTTTGTAAGACATCCATTTCCGATGCGGAGGTAGAGCATGAGGAGCAGGACGGATTCTTCTGGCATATCAATTACCCGGTAGTTGGCGAGGAAGGAAGATTCGTAGAGATTGCAACGACAAGACCGGAGACTTTATTCGGAGATACCGCTGTTGCTGTAAACCCGGATGATGAGAGATACAAAGACATCGTTGGAAAAATGTTAAAACTTCCGATGACAGACCGTGAGATTCCGGTGATCGCTGATCCATATGTAGACAAAGAGTTTGGAACCGGATGTGTGAAGATCACACCAGCCCATGACCCGAACGACTTTGAGGTTGGAAAACGCCACAACCTGGAAGAGATCGTTGTCATCAATGACGATGCAACCATGAACAAGTTAGCAGGAAAATATGAGGGAATGGACCGCTACGAGTGCAGAAAAGCATTAGTAAAAGATTTAGAGGAAGCGGGACTTTTAGTAAAAGTTGTTCCACATTCCCACAACGTAGGTACACATGACCGCTGCGGCACAACCGTTGAACCAATGATCAAACAGCAGTGGTTCGTGAAAATGGACGAGATGATCAAACCGGCAGTTGAAGGCGTAAAAAACGGAGATATCCAGTTACTTCCAAAACGTATGGAGAAGAACATACTTCAACTGGACAGACAATATCCGTGACTGGTGTATTTCCAGACAGTTATGGTGGGGACACAGAATCCCGGCATACTACTGTGATGAGTGTGGCGAGATGGTAGTTGCGAAAGAAGCACCTCATAAGTGTCCGAAATGTGGATGCACCCATATGACACAGGACCCGGATACCTTAGATACCTGGTTCTCCTCTGCTTTATGGCCATTCTCAACACTTGGCTGGCCGGAAAAAACAGAAGACTTAGATTACTTTTATCCAAATGATGTTTTAGTAACCGGATATGATATTATCTTCTTCTGGGTAATCCGTATGATCTTCTCCGGTTACGAGCAGATGGGCAAAGCGCCATTCCATACCGTATTATTCCACGGTCTGGTACGTGACTCCCAGGGACGTAAGATGAGTAAGTCTCTTGGAAACGGTATCGATCCGTTAGAGGTTATTGACAAATACGGTGCTGACGCACTTCGTCTGACACTGATCACAGGCAATGCACCTGGTAACGATATGCGTTTCTACTGGGAGAGAGTAGAGTCTTCCAGAAACTTTGCCAATAAAGTATGGAATGCTTCCCGTTTCATCATGATGAACTTAGAGGGCGCAGAGATCAAAACCCCTGCTCTCGATGAATTAAAGGCAGCCGACAAATGGATTTTATCCAGAGTGAACACACTTGCAAAAGATGTGACAGAGAACATGGATAAATTCGAGATGGGTATCGCCGTACAGAAAGTTTATGACTTTATCTGGGATGAATTCTGTGACTGGTACATCGAGATCACAAAAGTTCGTACCTATAACAAAGAGAATGATCCGGCATCTGCAAATGCAGCATTCTGGACCTTAAAGACGGTACTGACAGAGGCATTAAAGCTGTTACATCCATTTATGCCGTTTATCACAGAGGAAATCTTCTGTACGCTTCACCCGGAAGAAGACACCATTATGCTCGCAAAATGGCCGGAATACAAAGCAGAATGGAACTTTGCAGCAGAGGAAGAGATGGTAGAGCACTGCAAAGACCTTGTAAAAGGTGTTCGCAACCTCCGTACTGAAATGGATGTTCCACCATCAAGAAAAGCAAAGATTTTCATTGTATCTGACGATGCGAAAATCAGAGACACGTTTGAATCAAACAAAGAAGTTTATGTAAACCTTGCAGGTGCAAGTGAGATCGCGCGTACAGGCAGATAAGACAGGAATCGAGGAGGATGCTGTTTCCGTTGTAATTCCTGGAGCAACACTTTACCTTCCACTGGAAGATTTAGTAGATTTTGAAAAAGAAAAAGAACGTCTGTTAAAAGAACAGGCACGTCTGGAGAAAAGAACTCGCGCGTTCCAAAGGAATGCTTTCCAATGAGAAGTTCTTAAGCAAAGCTCCGGAAGCAAAAGTGCAGGAAGAGAAAAAGAGAAGCTTGCAGGCTATGAGCAGATGATGGCTCAGGTCAAAGAGCGTCTTGCACAGATGAAATAGAGCAATAACCGTCCAGTCTCCCTTAGCCGGTGGCGTGGACGGTTATTTTTATGGCAGGGTGTGTCATTGGTTTGTTCAACGTGCACAAATTACAGAGCGAAAATGTGCGAAAAAGGAGAAAACTTGCTTGAAAAAAAGACGGAAACGAGTATTATATAGTATATATACGATTCTTTGTAGGAAGAAGGGAGTTGGAAGGATGGCATTACCAAATATTTCTACACCAAAAGTGAAGACTGTGAATAAAGACTTAGAGGCATGGATCAGACTTCCGTGCATTAGAAGAAGGAGAACATTATACGATCGAATATCTGCATGATGTATTGCGGGTGAACCAGATTACTTATGGAATCGATGAAGCACAGCTTCAGAAAATCCTCGATGAGGAGAAATCTATGAACAGGACGTACTGGTGGCAAGAGGAGTACCGGCAGTAGAGGGACAGGATGGATTTTATGAATATAAGGTGAATATGAACCTTGAGAAAAAACCAAAGATACTGCCGGACGGATCGGTAGATTACTGGTCCATGTACAGTGTACAGTCGGTTCAGAAGGATCAGGTCATTGCAATATATCATCCGGCTGTAAAGGGAACAGACGGAATCGGAGTTTCCGGAAAGCCGATTGCCTGCAAGGTTGCCAGAGAACAGGGAACACTTCGCGGAACCGGTTTTGGACGAAGTGAGGATTTCCTTACCTATTTTTCGCTGATGGATGGGAAGATTGATATTGAGAATGATAAGATCAGGATCCAGCCAATCTATGAGGTGAGCGGAGATGCGAATCTTACTACCGGAAGCATAGATTTTACAGGAGATATTGTGATCCACGGCAGTGTGGAATCCGGAGTTACGATCAAGGCAACCGGAAGTATCACGATTGATGGAAACGTGGAAGCCTGTAATCTGGAAGCCGGTAAGGATATCATTTTAAGAAGTGGAATGGTCGGAGGGAATAAGGCACATGTCAGAACCAAAGGAAATCTGTATGCAAAGTTTATTGAGTATACAGTCATCCAGGTAGAGGGAGATATGGAGGCAGACGTATTGCTCAACTGCACAGTTGCGTGCAGAGGATCTATTCTGATCCAGGGCAGAACAGCGAAGATCATCGGTGGAGATGTCAGCGCAGTCAAGGGAATCAAGGCAACCACGATTGGAAATGACGCAGAGATGCGGACAGCTGTGACCGTTGGAGTAAGTGCGGACTGTATTTCAAGACTGAATCTGCTGAAGAAGAAGATGGATATTACCAAAATGGAACTTGATAAGATCGAACAGGGACTTGCCAAGTTCGAAGAGATGCAGAAGGAGCGCGGAGTAAGCTATAAGGAAGATCCGAGAAGAGTGGCACTCTTGCGTACCAGAATCCAGAATACGGCTACACTTGCAGGAGATGAGGGCGAAGTGAAGCGGCTTGAGCGCATGATTTCAGATGGGGCGAATGCAACGGTCTGTGTGACAAGAGATGTATTCCCTGGGGTATCCATAGCGATCAGGGATCAGGTTTTAAATGTGAAGAACAATGCAAAATGCGTGGAGTTCTATCATCTGAACGGAAAGATCTGTACGAGAACAGCTGAGGATTAACGGACAATAACAGGCAGAAGGTAAAAAAGATAAGATAGCATTTCAGGAGAAACGGGTTACAACCGTAAATTTCCTGAAATGCTATTTTTATATTTTATATTATTGACGAAAAACTACTTTATTTTAATGGAAATTTCATAATTTGACATTGAAAGTGAATTCTTCCTATATTATAATCAATCAGTGAGAAAGAAATGATCAGCCAGTCTGCAGTTAAGCATGTACAGGCGGATCAGGAGAGAAATGATCAGTCAGTACAGGAAAGGTACGGGAATTAATATGATAAATTTTGAAGAAGAATTGAAAAACTTTAAACCAAGTCTGGAAGTGGAAGAGGCAGAGCAGGCAATCTATAATCATGAGCTGACAGACATGACGGATGTTATGCAGGAAATGCTGCAGGAATTAAAGCAGCAGAACAGATAACAGGTAGATCACATGCACAGTGGCATGACAGATAGAGAGGTTTTTCATGAGATGTTATAATTGCGGTGCAGAGCTTGGCAAGGGAGATAACTGCCAGAACTGCGGAACGAATGTAAAAGTATACAAAAAGATTTTGATGGCATCCAATGCCTATTACAATGATGCATTGGAGAAAGCCGGTGTCAGGGATTTGTCAGGGGCAATTGAGAGCCTGAAAATCAGTCTGCGTTTTAATAAATTAAATATTGATGCAAGAAATTTGCTTGGATTGATCTACTACGAGATGGGAGAAGTGGTGACTGCCCTCACGGAGTGGGTGATCAGTAAGAATTATCAGCCGAAGGATAATCTTGCGAGCAGGTACTTAGATGAAGTGCAGAAGAATCAGGCAAGACTGGATTCTGTCAATCAGACGATCAAGAAATACAATCAGGCATTGCTTTACTGCAAGCAGAACAGCCGTGATCTTGCAATCATTCAGTTGAAAAAAGTATTGTCGCTGAATCCAAAGCTGGTGAGTGGACATCAGCTTCTGGCGCTTTTATATATTCAGGAAGGACGCTATGATCTTGCGAAGAAATCACTGCGGAATGCCGGAAAAATTGATGCCAATAATACTGTGACACTGCGCTATCTGAAAGAAGCCAATGCAGCCTTAAGAGAGCAGAATCCGAGCAAGAAGCAGAAGAATGATGAACTCATTTCCTATCAGAGTGGCAATGAGACAATCATCCAGCCAAAATATCTGAAGGACAATTCTGCAGTCGGTACGATCATTAACATGGTGATCGGAATCGCAATCGGAATTGCAATCACCTGTTTCCTTGTGGTTCCTGGCGTGAGAAGAACCGTGATGAACAATACGAAAGCAGAAGTGCTGGATGCAAATAATACGATTTCTTCCAAGAATCAGACGATCACAAGCCTGCAGAGTCAGGTGGATGACCTTACCAGTCAGATTACGGATGCGAAGAACAGCGAGGAAGAATCTGCCAACAAACTGGAAAGCTATGACAAACTTCTGACTGCATATGAGACATACACCACAGGAGACATTGAGAAGGCAGGAGATGCATTGAGCAGTGTCAATGTGGATGACCTGAGTGCAGATGCAAAGAGTATTTATGATACCATCAATGCACAGGTGAATGCCGAATACATGGCTGCATTATATAAGGAAGGTTATGATGCATATTCCGGCAAAAAGTATGACGATGCCGTGAGTGCACTTTCCAAAGTCGTCGAGATGGATGAAAACTATGAGAATGGAAATGCACTGTACTATCTTGCACAGGCATACCGCAAGAACGAGGATATGGAAAATGCCAAAATCTATTATCAGAAAGTGGTAGAATTGTATCCAAATACAGAGCGCGCTGCAAACTCACAGAACTATCTGGATCAGAGTGAGACAGACACCGCCCGTTAATAAAAAGACAAACTGATATTAAAAAGTACGAAGGAGATCGAACCGGAAATTCCGGGGAGACTCCTTCTTTTTTTATTCATGACAATAAAATGTCTGCGGAGCGAGCATTCTATTGTTGAAAATCATAAGCAGAATGGAAAGAGAGGAACAAGAGCATGAAAAGCCAGTATATTATGGAAAAAGGATGTTTAGTTGTCTATGTGCCGCGTGAGTTAGACCATCATCAGGCAAACCGCATCCGCACGGAGACAGATCTTCTGATCGACACCTACCATGTCAGACATCTTGTGTTTGATTTTACAGAGACAGAGTTTATGGACAGCTCCGGGATTGGGGTGATCATCGGGCGGTGCAAAAACTTAGGCTACTCCGGTGGGGATGTGAGTGCGTGCCATCTGAACGAGCGCGTGGACAAGATATTTACCGTATCCGGGTTGAAAAAAATCATTCAGGTAAAAGAATAGGAGATAGTGGAGGAAGTAAAAATGAGCAGTCAGAACGAGATGAAACTGATATTTGATGCCAGGTCGGTGAATGAAAGTTTCGCCAGGGTGGCGGTGGCGGCATTTATAGCAGAATTAAACCCAACGTTAGACGAGATTGCGGATATCAAGACGGCCGTGTCCGAAGCGGTGACGAATGCGATCATTCATGGTTACCATGAACCGGAACAGAAAGTGGAACTCCTGTGTCAGATTTGTGGGGATGAGGTTTCCATCACCGTTTCGGATACAGGAGCAGGCATTGCGGATGTGTCAAAAGCGATGGAACCTTTTTATACGACAAAACCGGAGTTAGAGCGTTCCGGGATGGGATTCTCTTTTATGGAAGCGTTTATGGACAGGCTTGAGGTAGTATCCGAGCCGGGAAAAGGGACAAGCGTACATATGGTAAGAAGACTGGGAAATCAGGAAGGCTAGCCTATGGTGCGACAGGCGGAACTGATCAGACAGGCACAGGATGGGGATAAAAAAGCCAGGGACAAAGTCGTTTCGGACAACCTTGGATTAGTGCACGCAATTGTCCGCAGATTTGAAAAAAGAGGGCATGACAGGGAGGAATTGTTTCAGATCGGATGTATCGGGCTGATCAAGGCGATCGATCATTTTGATCTGTCGTTAAACCTTGCATTTTCCACTTATGCAGTGCCTATGATCACAGGGGAGATACGGCGTTTCCTGCGTGACGATGGCATGGTGAAAGTGAGCAGGAGTTTAAAAGAAAATGGATACAAAATCAGCAGGGCAAAAGAAGTTCTCACAACAGAGCTGGGGAGAGATCCGAGTCTTTTGGAGCTGTCTGCCATGACAGAACTTGGCACAGAGGAGATCGTGATGGCATTGGACGCTAACCGTGGGGTGGAGTCCATTTACCAGCCGGTCTGCGGCTCAGATGGAGATGAACTTTTACTCATTGACCAGATTGGAGATCAGAGCGATGTCTATGAGGAGCCGGAGAAGGAGGCTGTTTTAAACAAAATGGTGATCAGGCAGCTGATGGATACGCTCGACGAGACAGAACAGCAGATCATCCGGCTGCGGTATTTTGAAAATAAAACGCAGTGCGAGGTGGCAGGAATACTTGCAGTGACACAGGTGCAGATCAGCCGGAATGAGCGTAAAATCCTTGCAAAACTCCGGGCAAAACTGGAGTTATAACGTCATTTGCCGGAAAGAAAATCTTGAAGAGCGAAACCATCAATGATATAGTGAAAGGAGGAAACTCAAACAATAACCGGCAGTGATAGCAGACTGACAGAGCGTCAGGAGAGAGGAGTACAAGAGCAGATGAATGGAACACAGATCAGTGATACACAGAGGAATAACAGAACCGCATTGACAGGGCATACCATAGAAGCGTTGATCGTGGTCGTCTTTATGCGTGCAGATTTATCAGGGGAGAGCGGAGTCTTGGATATTTTCTGGTGATCACGGCATTGGCACTGATCCCAGTCATGCTGGGACAGTTTTTCTTTCAAGGACAGAGAGACAGGTATGATCAAACACACGGTAGGAATCGGATTTGCCATTACGTATTCCTTCATGGTGCTGACGACCGAGGAAGCGAACATTTATGTGCTTGTCATACCGATGATTTTACTTGTAAGTGTATTTAATGATGTAAAATTTTCCGTGCAGATCAATATAGGAACGGTTATCTTAAGCCTGATCATGACGATTGGTGGAGCTTTTACCGGAAAGTTCGGTTATCAGGGCAGCGATGAAGCAATCGTGCAGGTGACAGCCATGATACTTGTCGCAGTGTATTCTATCTATGCAGCGCAGACATCGAATGCAAACAATCAGCAGAAAATGGAGAATATTAAGGAAGCGCAGAGCAAGACAGAACTTTGCTGTCCGATATTTCCAATATGTCACAACAGATGCAGAGTGGAATGGAAGATATCTATGGAAAGTTGAGAACCTCAACAGTGCTTCTAAATTGACTAAAGATGCAATGTCAGAGGTTGGCAGTGGTACGACGGAAACCGCAAACGCTGTGCAGACACAGATGCAGCAGACAGAAGCAATCCAGCAGAAAGTTGAGATGGTCAGCAGTGTTGCGGAACGCATTAACCAGAGTATGCAGCAGACTTTGCAGGTACTTGAGAGCGCAGGAAAAGATATGGATGTGCTCGTATCACAGGTAGATCATTCCGTAGAAAAGGTGACAGCGTTGCAGGACAGCTAGAGACATTAGACAAATACATTGAAGAGATGCATTCCATCGTGGAGCTGATCTCCGGTATTACCTCGCAGACAAGCCTTTTAGCTTTAAATGCAAGTATTGAGGCGGCAAGAGCAGGTGAGGCAGGAAGAGGATTCTCTGTTGTTGCGACAGAGATTTCCGGTATGGCAACACAGACCAAAGAGGCAACGGTACATATTACAGAGTTGATCGAGAATATTTCCAATGCGATCAGCGAGGTGGTTTCGGTGGTGCGCGAGATGATCGGTGCAATTAATGAGGAAAAACAGTCCACAGAGAATACTGCCAATAATTTTTCGGATATCCAGAGCAATACGCTTGATATCCAAAGCAACATGGAGCAGTTAAACAGCAATATTGAGGAATTGAAAACTGCAAATGAACAGATCGTGCATTCGATTGAAACAATCTCGGCAATCTCAGAGGAGGTATCTGCACACGCAAATGAGACAATGAGTGCACAGGAAGATAATTCGGATGTACTGAACAAGATCACGGATCGTATGCAGCAGTTGATCGAACTTACAAAGCAGGAGGCATAATAACGTGAAAGCTTACGATAATTATATTTTTGATTTATATGGAACGCTGGCTGATATCCATACCGAGGAGAATGATCCTCTGGTATGGAAAAAGCTGGCGCTTTTTTATGGCTATTATGACGCCGATTATTCATCGGAAGAATTGAAAGAAAGATATGCTGCAATCATTGCAGGCGAGGAGTCTAAGATGAAATCTGAGAAAAAAGATGATGCTCATGAAGCACATCCGGAAGTTCAGATTGAAGAGGTCTTTCAGAAGCTTTTTGAGGAAAAAGGCGTGAAGGCAGATCCTACACTTGCCGTTCATGCAGGGCAGTTCTTCCGGATCCTCTCTACCGATTATGTAAAACTCTATGATGGAGTGACAGATTTGTTAGAAGCATTAAAAAAGAAGGGCAAAAAGATTTATCTGCTTTCGAATGCACAGCGCATTTTTACAGAGTATGAGATGCACACGCTTGGAATCGCAAAGTATTTTGACGATATTTTTATCTCTTCAACCTGTGGGGTAAAAAAACCGGACAGCAGATTTTTCAATTATTGATTGATAAATATAATCTTGATATAACAAAAGCATCATGATTGGAAACGATGGCATAAGCGATATCGCAGGAGCTAAGAGTGTCGGACTCGATACCTTTATATTCATTCGAACATTTCTCCAAAGCTGCCGGAAGAGACCGTCATATTACCGGATGGCACCGAAAAACGGAAGGTCATGCCGGATGCAGACTTTGTGTTAGATGGAATGGACATGGAGAGAGTCAGGAGCTACTGCTGGGAGAATAAGAGGAGATTATCAGCGCAGATTACCTTCCATCCACAGTTCACAATTTTTCACAAAATATTAGCACTCACCTCTTGACAGTGCTAACAACTCGTGATATAACATACTCGTAATAAAGGAAAACCACTGCGAAAGAAATTTCGTAACTGACAGAAGACGTTCCAGCCAGCAAGGTGGGAAGGTCTTTTCTTTCCATCAGAAAGTTTTTCAGAAGGTTTTTTTTTCACATAGATCACAGAGATAAATACGAGGGAGGTAAGCGTATGAACATTCAGAAATTTACTCAGAAATCAGTAGAAGCCATTAACGATTGTGAAAAGCTCGCCTATGAATATGGAAATCAGGAGATCGAGCAGGAACACCTTTTAGTCGCCCTGTTACGTCAGGAAGATGGACTGATTCCAAAATTAATAGAGAAAATGGAGATCCAGAAAGAACATTTTGTGGATAACGCAGAGCGCCATTTAGCTGCCCGTGTAAAAGTATCCGGCGGACAGGTTTATGTAGGACAGGATCTGAATAAGGTACTTGTCCATGCAGAGGATGAGGCAAAAGCAATGGGAGACGAATATGTTTCCGTGGAACATTTGTTTTATGCCTGATCAAATATCCAAATAAGGCAATGAAGGAAATCTTCAAGGAGTATGGAATTACCCGTGAACGGTTTTACAGGCGTTGTCAACGGTAAGAGGAAACCAGAGAGTGGTATCCGATAACCCGGAGGCAACTTATGATACATTGGAAAAATATGGTTACGATATGGTAGAACGTGCGAGAAACCAGAAGCTTGATCCGGTCATCGGACGTGATGCCGAGATCCGTAATGTGGTTCGTATCCTTTCCAGAAAGACAAAGAATAACCCGGTTCTGATCGGTGAGCCGGGTGTCGGTAAGACGGCTGTTGTTGAAGGACTCGCACAGAGGATCGTCCGCGGTGATGTCCCGGAGGGATTAAAAGACAAGAAATTATTTGCACTGGATATGGGCGCACTGGTTGCAGGCGCCAAATATCGTGGTGAGTTTGAGGAACGTCTGAAAGCGGTTCTCGATGATATCAAAATTCCGATGGACAGATCATCCTGTTTATCGATGAACTTCATACCATCGTGGGAGCAGGAAAAACAGACGGTGCGATGGATGCAGGCCAGCTGTTAAAACCAATGCTTGCCCGTGGTGAGTTACACTGTATCGGTGCGACCACCTTAGATGAGTACCGTGAATATATCGAAAAGATGCTGCTTTGGAGCGTCGTTTCCAGCCGGTACAGGTGGATGAGCCGACCGTTGAGGATACCATTTCCATCCTGCGTGGCCTGAAAGAGCGTTACGAAGTATTCCACGGTGTAAAATTACAGACTCGGCACTGGTATCTGCGGCAGTGCTCTCAAACCGTTATATTTCCGACCGTTTCCTGCCGGATAAGGCAATCGACCTCGTGGATGAGGCGTGTGCCCTGATTAAGACGGAACTGGATTCCATGCCGACAGAGCTGGATGAGTTAAACCGTCGTGTCATGCAGATGGAGATTGAGGAGACAGCTCTGAAAAGAGACGGATCGTCTGAGTCAGGAGCGTCTTGCGGATCTTCAGAAGGAACTGGCAGAACTTCGTGATGAATTTAACACAAAGAAAGTACAATGGGAAAACGAAAAGAAATCGGTTGAAAAGTCCAGAAACTTCGTGAAGAGATCGAGCAGGTCAAGAATGAGATCAAGACTGCACAACAGAATTATGATCTGGAAAAGCGGCAGAACTGCAGTATGGAAAACTTCCACAGCTGCAGAAACAGCTGGAAGTTGAGGAAGAGGAAGTTAAGAATAAAGATCTTTCGCTGGTACATGAGAACGTCAGCGAGGAAGAGATCGCACGTATTATTTCCCGCTGGACGGGTATTCCGGTCGCAAAGCTGACCGAGAGTGAACGTAACAAGACACTGCATCTGGACGAGGAGCTGCATAAACGTGTCATTGGTCAGGACGAGGGTGTCACAAAGTGACAGAGGCCATCATCCGTTCCAAAGCCGGAATCAAAGATCCGAGCAAACCAATCGGTTCGTTCCTGTTCTTAGGACCTACCGGTGTCGGTAAGACAGAACTTGCAAAGGCTCTGGCAGCCAGTCTTTTGATGACGAATCAATATGGTGCGTCTTGATATGAGTGAGTATATGGAGAAATATTCCGTGTCCCGTCTGATCGGAGCGCCTCCGGGATATGTCGGATATGATGAAGGCGGTCAGCTGACGGAGGCAGTCCGTAGAAAACCGTATTCGGTTGTCCTGTTCGATGAGGTCGAGAAAGCACATCCGGATGTATTCAATGTATTATTGCAGGTGTTAGATGACGGACGTATCACAGACTCGCAGGGAAGAACCGTTGACTTCAAGAATACGATCATCATCATGACATCGAACCTCGGATCAGCCCATCTGCTGGAGGGCATTGATGAGAATGGTGATATCAATCCGGCTTGTGAGGAAGCGGTCATGAATGAACTTCGTGGACATTTCAGACCGGAGTTTTGAACCGTCTCGATGAGATCATTATGTTCAAGCCTCTGACAAAAGACAACATCGGCAATATCATCAATCTGCTGATGAACGATCTGAACAAACGTCTTGCTGACCGTGAGATTACGGTAGAACTTTCAGACAGTGCAAGACAGTTCATTGTTGATCACGGATATGATCCGATCTATGGTGCAAGACCTCTGAAACGTTTCTTACAGAAACATGTAGAGACATTGTCTGCAAAGCTGATCCTTGCAGATGAAGTGAGAGAGGAGATACCATTCTGATCGATACCGAGGGCGATAAGCTTACGGCAAGAGTAAAATAATGATATAAAATAAGAATGCGGCTGTCACACAGGACATTTTGTGTGGCAGCCGTATTTTGCATGTTTTCAACTGTGAAGTAAAGCTGAAAAGAGAGTTTCGAAGCTATGTTACTTCTGCAAAACGCGAGAAGCTTTCCAGACTGTGTTTTGTAATCGAAAACACCCAGATCATAAAGTTTTGTTCAAGCGCCGCATCTTTGGAAAAGTGCCGAGGTTTAAATGTTTACTTGGTGCGAAAACAAAAGCTTTTCCTTCTTTCCAGTTTGGCGGTAAGGTCAATGGACGCCTGATAATTGATGTGGCGATGGTCGATCCCTTCTATGGTCTTTGGGTATTTGTGAAGCATCCGTTTATAAATCGGGCGATGGGCTTCCGGCTGTTTTACAAAGTCCCTTGGATTGGATAAAATCACAACAAGTTTGTCGCAGCCATCATCTAAAGCGTGCTGCACCGGAATAGAATCCGCAACGCCGCCATCATAGTAGTAATGGTGATTAACCTGAACCGGACGACAGAATCCCGGCAGGGCGCAGGTTGCCATGAGTGTGCGGTAATCGTCGCGCACAATATCGTATTTGGAAAAGTAAGTGGCTGTTCCGGTGACGGCATCCGTGGCAGGCATATAAAATTCTGCTGGATTTTCATGATTGCATCGTAATCAATCGGGTCTTTGCCGTCAGAATTGGTCAGTGTTCCGTAAATGTATTGCAGACCGAACAGACTCCCGGTTCGAATCAGACTGTGTACACTTAAATACCGGGGATCACTTAAATGTTCCGTATAAAAACGGAGATTTCTTCCACGTTGTCCTGCAAGATAGGACAGCGTGTTTGCTGCACCCGCAGATACGCCGATACAGTAGTCAAACTGAATATGGTCATCTAAAAATTTATCTAAAATTCCGGCGCTGTAGGCACATTTCATGCCACCGCCTTCTACAACAAGTCCTATTTTCATAATTCACACGTATCATCCAATTTTTAGATGATAATTGGATATTTCCTTTCTTCCAGTCATAACTTCGTTAAAATTTTATCACATTTGAAACAATTTATAAATACCAAAAACTCGGCAAAAACAATCATGATGCGCTCTTGCGTGATGAGACAGAAAATTATATAATAACAGACAGGTATGTTTTATTTCCGGCAGGAGGCCGGAATAAGAACGATGGCAGTATAGAAATAAGGAGATATTTTAATATGGAAAATAAGAAACCAAAAATCATTTTAACAGGCGACAGACCAACAGGAAAGCTTCATGTCGGACATTATGTCGGCTCTTTAAAAGAAGAGTGGAATTACAGAATTCCGGGAATTTGATAAGATTTTCATTATGATTGCAGACGCGCAGGCACTCACTGATAATGCGGACAACCCGGCAAAATCCGTGACAATATCATGGAAGTTGCATTGGATTATTTATCCGTAGGGCTTGATCCTGCAAAATCCAATATTTTTATCCAGTCTCATGTGGCAGAACTGACAGAACTGACTTTCTACTATATGAATCTGGTGACAGTATCCCGTCTGCAGCGCAATCCAACGGTAAAAGCAGAGATTCAGATGCGTAATTTTGAGACAAGTATCCCGATGGGATTTTTCAACTATCCGATCAGCCAGGCGGCCGATATCACTGCATTTAAGGCAACGACTGTTCCGGTTGGGGAAGATCAGCTTCCAATGTTAGAGCAGACGAAGGAGATCGTGCACAAATTCAATGCAGTGTATGGAGAGACTTTAGTGGATCCTGAAATCCTGCTTCCATCGAATAAAGCATGCTTGAGACTTCCGGGTATTGACGGAAAAGCAAAGATGAGCAAATCCTTAGGCAACTGTATTTATCTGTCAGAATCCGAGGCAGATGTGAAGAAAAAGTCATGTCCATGTTTACAGATCCGGATCATATCCGTATCGAAGATCCGGGAAAGCTGGAAGGAAATACCGTATTTACTTATTTGGATGCGTTCAGCAATGAAGGACATTTTGCAGAGTACTTACCTGAATATGCAAATCTGAATGAGTTAAAAGATCACTATAAACGCGGTGGATTAGGCGATGTCAAAGTGAAGAAGTTTTAAATAACGTTCTTCAGGAAGAATTAAGCCCAATCCGCGCAAGAAGAGCCGAGTATGAGAAGAACATCGAAGGTGTTTATGAGATTTTGAAAAGGCAGCGAAGTGGCAGCAGAGACAGCAGCCCAGACATTAAGTGAAGTCAAAGCGGCCATGAAGATCAATTACTTTGATGATCCGGCTTTTCTGGAAGAGCAGATTCAAAAATTTAACGAATAGGAAGAAAGAAAATGGCATTTACCCATCTCCATGTGCATACAGAGTTTTCCCTTCTGGATGGCTCGAATAAAATAAAAGAATATGTTGCAAGAGTGAAAGAGCTTGGCATGAACAGTGCAGCGATCACAGACCATGGAGTGATGTTTGGTGTCATTGACTTTTACAAGGCTGCGAAGGCAGCAGGTATCAATCCAATCCTTGGCTGTGAGGTGTACGTGGCACCGAACTCCCGATTTGACAGAGAGGCAGCGCATGGGGAGGATCGTTATTACCATCTGGTGCTGTTAGCTGAGAATAATGAGGGCTATCAGAACCTGATGAAAATTGTATCCAAAGGGTTTGTGGATGGGTATTATTACAAACCCCGTGTGGATATGGAAGTATTACAGCAGTATCACAGTGGAATCATTGCGCTGAGTGCGTGCCTTGCGGGAGAGGTACAGCGCTATCTTGTAAAAGGACTTTATGATGAGGCAAAAAAAGTTGCCGAAAAGTATGAAAACTGCTTTGGAAAAGGAAACTTTTTCCTGGAATTACAGGATCATGGAATCCCGGAGCAGCAGATGGTCAATCCACAGCTTGTGCGGATGAGCCAGGAGACAGGCATTGAACTGGTTGCGACAAACGACGTACATTACACCTACGCGGAAGATGCGGAGGCACACGATATCCTGCTCTGTATCCAGACCGGAAAGAAATTGTCTGATGAGAACCGTATGCGCTACGAGGGCGGCCAGTATTATGTGAAGTCAGAGGAAGAGATGCGGAAGCTTTTTTCCTTTGCAAGTCAGGCAATCGACAACACACAAAAGATCGCAGACCGCTGTCATGTGGAGATTGAGTTCGGTGTGACAAAACTGCCACATTTCGAGGTGCCGGAAGGTTACGACTCATGGACTTATCTGAATAAGCTGTGTCATGAGGGACTGGTAAAGCGTTACCCGGACCGCCATGAGGAACTGCTTCCGAAGCTTGATTATGAGCTTAATGTCATCTGGAAAATGGGATATGTTGATTATTTTTTGATCGTATGGGATTTTATCAATTATGCGAGAACCCATGGGATTCCGGTAGGCCCGGGGCGTGGAAGTGCCGCAGGAAGCCTTGTTTCTTATACCACAGGTATCACGAACATTGATCCGATCAAGTATAATCTGCTGTTTGAGCGTTTCTTAAATCCGGAGCGAGTTACCATGCCCGATATCGATATCGATTTCTGTTATGAGAGACGAAGCGAAGTGATCGATTATGTCGTGAAAAAATATGGCAAGGATTGTGTTTCGCAGATCGTGACATTCGGTACGCTGGCGGCAAAAGGTGTCATCCGTGATGTGGGACGGGTGATGGATCTGCCATATAGTTTTTGTGATACTATTGCAAAGATGATCCCAAATGAACTGAATATTACGATTGAAAAAGCACTGCAGATGAATCCGGAGCTCCGTGGCATGTACGAATCGGACGAGAATGTACGTACACTGATCGATATGTCAAAACGTTTAGAGGGACTGCCACGGCATACTTCTATGCATGCAGCGGGCGTTGTGATCTCACAGAAAGCGATGGATGAGTATGTTCCACTGTCGAGGGCGTCCGACGGAACAATCACGACACAGTTTATCATGACGACCATCGAGGAACTTGGACTTTTGAAAATGGACTTCCTTGGACTTAGAACGTTGACGGTCATCAAGGATGCCGCAGATCTCGTATATAAGAACCATGGAATCAAAATCGATGTCAATCACATTGATTATAATGATCATACCGATCCGGATGCAGTTCTTATCGACTACAATGATAAAAAAGTATTAGACTACATCGGAACCGGAAGAACCGAGGGTGTGTTCCAGCTTGAAAGTGCCGGAATGAAAAACTTCATGAAGGAGTTAAAACCGCAGAGCTTAGAGGATGTCATCGCCGGAATTTCCCTGTTACCGTCCTGGACCAATGGACTTTATTCCAAAGTATATCAAAGGAAAAAATGAGCGCGACAGTATTACTTACGAATGCAAAGAATTAGAACCGATCTTAGAGCCGACCTATGGCTGTATTGTTTATCAGGAGCAGGTGATGCAGATCGTGCAGGAACTTGCCGGATACACGATGGGACAGGCGGACAATATCCGTCGTGCCATGAGTAAAAAGAAACAGTATGTCATTGATGCAGAGCGTCAGAACTTTGTTTACGGCAACGAGGAACAGGGAATCAAAGGCTGTATTGCAAACGGTATCAGCGAGCAGGCAGCGAATAAGATCTACGATTCCATGGTGGATTTTGCAAAATATGCATTTAATAAATCACATGCAGCGGCTTATGCAGTGGTTTCCTACCAGACAGCGTATTTTAAATATTACTATCCGGTAGAATTTATGGCAGCGCTGATGACGTCCGTGATCGATAATACCAGAAAAGTTTCCGAGTATATTTTTACCTGCCGCCAGATGGGAATCAAAGTGCTTCCACCGGACGTAAACGAGGGGGAAGGCGTCTTTACCTCAGTTGGAGATAACATCCGCTATGGACTGTATGCAATCAAGAGTATCGGAAGACCGGTCGTGGATCTGATCTTACAGGAGCGCACAGAGAATGGAACATATAAGACTCTGCAAAGTTTTCTGGAGCGTGTTTCCTGCCGGGAAGTCAACAAACGTGCGGTGGAAAACCTGATCAAAGCGGGGGCGTTAGACGGCCTTGACGGAAACAGACAGCAGATGATCACTGTTTTTTCCACAATTATGGACAACCTTGCCTCGGAGAAGAAAAAGAGCATGTCCGGTCAGATGACACTCTTTGATCTCGTGTCGGAGGAAGAGAAAAAGGACTATGAGATCCGTCTTCCGCAGCTTGAGGAATACAGTAAGGAAATCAAGCTTGGTTTTGAAAAAGAGGTGCTCGGCATTTATCTGACGGGACATCCGCTGGAGGAATATGAGGAACGCTGGCGCAAGAATATTTCGGCGGTCACAACGGATTTTGTCCTGGATGAAGAGACAAATGAGGTGAAGGTAAAGGATAACCAGAAAGTCACAGTCGGCGGAATGATCACAGAAAAGACGATCAAGTACACGAAAAACAATAAAGTCATGGCATTTCTCACATTAGAAGATCTTGTCGGAACTGTGGAGGTGATTGTGTTCCCGAACAGCTACGAAAAGTACAGCTCCTTATTAAATGAGGATGAAAAGGTATTTATTACCGGACGTGCCAATGTAGAGGAAGATAAAAATGGAAAGATCATCTGTGAGCAGATCACTTCTTTTGACAGTGTAAAAAGGGAACTCTGGCTTCAGTTTTCCACGAAGGAAGAGTTTGAGGCGAAGGAGCAGGAACTTTATGGAAAGCTTCATGATTCGGATGGAAGAGATTCGGTTGTCATTTACATTTCATCCATAAAAGCAATGAAACGACTGCCAAATAACTACAATATCTGCATAAATCAGGAGATTGTGAACAATTTGACGAACTTTCTGGGTGAAAATAATGTAAAAGTTGTAGAAAAGAGCATTGAAAAGAGAGCGTAAAGATATTAAAATAGTGTAGATTAGATAAATAAATATCTGTAAATGGGTAAACAGATATTCAATGGGTATATTTATTTTTAGGAGGGAACTTATAAAATGGCAAAAGAGATCAAGACAATCGGTGTACTTACCAGTGGCGGAGATGCACCTGGAATGAACGCAGCAATTCGTGCAGTTGTAAGAGAGGCAATTGTAAAAGGATTAAAGGTAAAAGGAATTAAGAGAGGATACGCAGGACTTCTTCAGGAAGAAATCGTAGATATGGAAGCAAAGGACGTATCTGATATTATAGAGCGTGGTGGTACGATTTTACAGACAGCACGTTGTATGGAGTTTACAACACCGGAAGGTCAGCAGAAAGGTGCTGAGATCTGTAAGAAACATGGTATCGACGGAATCATCGTAATCGGTGGTGACGGATCTTTCAAGGGTGCCCAGAAGTTGGCAGCACTTGGAATCAATACGATCGGTCTTCCGGGAACCATCGACTTAGATATCGCATGTACTGAGTACACCATCGGATTTGATACCGCTGTCAACACAGCAATGGAAGCGATTGATAAAGTACGTGATACCTCTACTTCCCATGAGAGATGTTCTATCATCGAGGTTATGGGACGTGGCGCCGGATACATCGCTTTATGGTGTGGTATCGCAAACGGAGCAGAGGATATCCTGTTACCGGAAAAATATGATTACGACGAGCAGAAGTTAGTAAATAACATCATCGAAAAACGTAAACATGGCAAGAAACATCATATCATCGTAAATGCCGAGGGTATCGGACATTCTGCAAGCATGGCAAAACGTATTGAGGCAGCTACCGGTATTGAGACACGTGCTACCATCTTAGGACATATGCAGCGTGGTGGTTCTCCGACAGCAAAAGACCGTGTATATGCTTCAACCATGGGAGCACTTGCAGTAGACCTTCTGTGTGAGGGAAAGACAAACCGTGTCGTTGGATATCGTCATGGCGCTTTTGTTGATTTTGATATTGATGAGGCTCTTGCAATGAAGAAAGAGATTCCAGAGTACGAATATCAGATCGCTAAGAACTTATCCATCTAATTTGGAATCATTACGAAATACAGGAAAGAATTTAAAACTCCACGGATTTTGGTTCGTGGAGTTTTTATGACATATAAGAAAAAGATTTGTTTGGAGAAAAGTATGATCACAAGTACAAGCAATCAGCAGATGAAGAATCTGATGCTTCTGATGAAAAAGGCAAAAGCGAGAAACGAACAGGAACTCTTTGTCGTAGAGGGACGGAAAATGTTTCAGGAAGTTCCGGAAGAGTGGTTAAAACAGGTGTATGTGTCGGAGAGTTTTTTTGCAGAGAATGATAAAATGCTTGCAGGCTATACCTATGAGATCGTATCAGATTCTGTATTCAAAGCGGTATCAGATACGCAGACACCGCAGGGGATTCTCTGTCTGGTCAGAAAGCCACAGTATCGTCTGGAAGAACTGTTAAAAGGGGCAGACACGCATCTTCTGATTTTAGAGAGCATCCAGGACCCGGGAAATCTTGGGACGATGCTGCGCACCGGAGAGGGCGCAGGAATCAGCGGTGTGGTCATGAATCATACAACCGTCGATCTTTTCAATCCGAAAACGATCCGTTCTACGATGGGAAGCATTTACCGCATGCCATTTTTTGTGACCAGAGATCTGACAGAGACCATCTGTGAACTGAAAAATGCCGGGGTAAAAACATATGCTGCCCATCTGAGGGGAACGATGCAGTATGATGAGCCGGACTATACAGGAGCCACTGCCTTTATGATCGGAAATGAGGGGAATGGTCTGTCGGATGAAACCGCTGATCTTGCGGATGCTTATATTAAAATTCCAATGTGTGGACAGGTGGAATCTTTAAATGCTGCCATTTCAGCATCGCTTTTGATGTATGAGACAAACCGGCAGCGGCGGATAAGAAGTATGTCGCAGGATAGAATGAGTAATATTAGGAAAGTGGAAGAATGAGAATCTGGTTTAAAATGATGAAAGACAATCATCTGCTTCGGGATACAACCATCACAGACGAATCGGATGATACACGTACCCATAAAATTTTCAGGGCAATCGATGAAGTGTGCTATGCATTTGATCTTGGAAAACCAATCTGGCTCGATGTCAATGTTGCTGAATTCAAACGCCATGCAAAGACAAGATTTACCCGGGACAGTTTCATTGAGTCGATCGATTTTGATTTTCTGGAGATGCATGTGATCGAGGAAGATTAACGGAAGAAGCTGGATGGAAGAAATGCATGCATTCGAAGAAGATTAACGGAATAGATATGTGTATAGGAGATGTAGGAGGAGCGTTGCCGTGATAGAAGGGGATATCAGACGGGAAAAAATCATTGAAATAATGTCAAACCAAAAAGAACCGGTCAGTGGTTCAGACCTTGCAAAAAAATTCGGCGTGAGCCGTCAGGTGATCGTGCAGGATATTGCTCTTTTGCGTGCTACCAATAAGAATATTTTAAGCACAAACAAAGGTTATTTCCTTTACAATCCGGGAAAAGGTCCGCAGAAGCCAAAGAGAAGCTTTTGTGTGCAGCACACGACAGAGCAGATGCAGGATGAATTATACACGATCGTAGATTACGGCGGAAAGGTGTTAGACGCTGTGGTGGAGCATGACATCTATGGTCAGATCACGGTGGATCTGATGCTCTGCAACCGCATGGATGTGGATGAATTTATGGAGCGCATCAGAAAGAGCAAAAGCCAGCCGTTAAATGTGCTGACCGGTGGAAAACACTGGCACACAGTGGAGGCAGACACGGAACCGATGCTACAGGTCATCGGTGAGAAGCTGCGTGAGAAAGGATACCTTCAGGAATAGAAAAGGAATAGAAAAACAGTAAAGTTTTGAAATAACTCCCCATATCATAGAAAAGTATGGTATACTTAAGGGAGCATGAGTGTTGATGGATAAAAGTTTTTCATGCACGGGGAATATATTGTTGGAGGAATATTATGGATAGACCATTTACCTTAAGTGAAGGGTAGATAGTTGGAATACAATTATTTTTTATACCGGTCAGCGTTGAAGGAGGTCAGTACCAAAGTTGAGATCTTAAATGATGAATTTCAGCAGGTACACCAGTACAACCCGATTGAATATATTAAGTCCAGAATCAAATCACCGGAGAGTATTGTCAAGAAGCTGAAACGATATGGATACGAGAGTTCCATTGACAATATGGTGGACTATATCAACGATATCGCAGGAATCCGCATTGTTTGTTCATTTACGTCCGATATTTACAAGCTTGCGGAGATGATCGGTAAGCAGAATGATCTGACGGTGGTATCCGTGAAGGATTATATCAAGCATCCGAAGGAGAGCGGTTATAAGAGCTATCATATGTTAGTGACCGTACCGATTTTTGTCTGACCGGGTGGTTGATACCAAGGTTGAGATCCAGATACGGACGATGGCAATGGATTTCTGGGCAAGTTTAGAACACAAGATTTATTATAAGTTCGAGGAAATGCACCACAATATATCAGCAGAGACTTAAGGGAATGTTCGGAGATCGTCTCTATGCTGGATGCCAAGATGCTGCAGCTGAATGAGGCGATCATCGAGGCACGTGCAGCGCAGGAGGAAGATACGGATGCAGTATAATTACAGTTTTGAAGCGGCTTCACTATTATTTATGTTATTAATATTCGTACATTTTATGGTAGTGTGGCAGTTTCCGACTGAAAAGACAAGGGTATTCCGTGCACTTTTGATCGTATGTATCGGAGAGAGTGCGTTTAATATTTTATCATCGATAGGACTGGCAAACGCTGGAGTCGTTCCGCAGATCGTGAACGAGATACTTGCGTTTGTCTTTTCGTTTGAAGGCTTAAGCTCTTTGATGATCTATAAGTATATGGTTGTGATCAGTGAACTGGACCAGAGACAGAAAAAGTGGGCAGTTTCAGCTGCAATGATCCCTGCGGCATTCTTTTATTTTTCTGCTCTTAACACCGTTCATCGGGTTTTACTACTATTTTCAGGATGGAGTGTATCATCAGGGCAGAGGAGCAAATTTCGGATATTTTATATCATGCTGTTTTTTATTGAATCTTGTTATGTCGATCGCAAGGCGGAAGATCATTAATGTGGGAGAAATACATCATCTATTTTATACCGCAGCGGCATTGATTGCCATTTGGGTGCAGTATTACCATCGGGAGATACTGCTGACCAGCCTTGGAAATTCGGTGATCGTCATAATGATCTATCTGTCGATGCAGAATCCAAACGATTATTTAGATACCGTGACAGGAATCGGAAATGAGGCGGCATTGGAGCTGCAGCTGAAGGACGAACTGATGCGGAATCAGGAAGGAACGGTCATTATTATCAGAATCCGTCAGTATCAGCAGATGGGAATGCTGTTTGGGGCAGAAAACTGCAATATGCTCATGGCGGAGCTGGGACAGTATTTTTCCATCTGGGTGGTAAGTTTCACGTATTCCGCAGTGATGCGGATACCTTTGTGGTCATGACAGACAAAGACCGGTATCAGGAGATGGTAAAGTCTGTTGAGGGGCGTTTTTCTGAGGAATGGAAGATAGAAGAAAACCATATTCTGCTGGATCACACCGTTATGATCATGCATTATCCGAAGGACTTTACGACAATCCCGGAATTTTCGGAATCAGAAGTTACCTGTTGTCCGTTGCTTCCGGCAATGTGGGGAAAGAGCCTGTGATTGAGACGGATGCGCAGATGATCGAGGGATATTACAGACAGAATCAGATTGAAATGATCTTAGAGCGCACTCCGTGAGCGTTCGATTCAGGTGTACTACCAGCCGATCTATTCGCTTAAGGAAAAAGAATTGTTTCCCTCGAAGCATTGGCACGTCTGTTTGACGGGGAACTTGGATATATTCCACCGGCTGAATTTATCCCGATCGCAGAAAAAACGGTGACATCATACGTATCGGCGAGATCGTGTTAGAAGAGTGCTGTAAGTTTTATCTAAACATGTATTATCGAATATGTCTCTTGGAATCCGCTCGATCCAGATCAATATTTCGGTGGCGCAGTGTATGCAGCAGAATCTGAAAGAGGCAATTCTGCCGATCCTGCAGAAGTACCATATCCCAACCTCCATGATCGTGCTGGAACTGACGGAGAGCACTGCAATCAATGCACCGGCGCTTATGGAACATCATATGAAAGAATTGGGAGATGCGGGGATCTCTTTGCGATGGATGATTATGGAACCGGAAATGCAAACTGCTCTTATCTTATGCGGTTTCCGTTCCAGGAAGTGAAGATGGACAGAGACATGACATTGGCATATTTTAATAATGAGACAGCCAGAATTGTCATTGAAAATGAGATCAGGACGATGCAGAAGCTTGGCATCCCAATGGTTGTCGAGGGAGTGGAAAAGTTAGAGCAGAGTGAGGAGATGGAGCGCCTTGGCGTGGAATATATCCAGGGGTATTATTATGGAAAACCATTGCCGGAAATGGAATGTCTGCGGTATATCCGCAACTTCAATTCGGCGCCGGAAGATTATGGAAGGTAAAAGATAAGTTTTATGAATATTATCAGTGTAACAGATATCACGAAGACATATACAGAGAGGAAGCTTTTTGAGAAAGCGTCTTTCTATTTGCAGGAAAGAGAAAAAGTGGGTGTGATCGGTATCAACGGAACCGGAAAATCAACTCTGTTAAAAATTGCAGCGGGCATTGAAGAACCGGATGAAGGACAGGTGATCCGTGCAAACCATATCGTGGTGCGTTATCTGCCGCAAAATCCGGTATTTGATCCGGAATTGTCAGTGATTGATACGGTGTTGGCGCAAAGTAGTCAGAATTTTGTCGGAGGAACATCAGAGCAAAATCAAAATGCAGGAAATCATGCAGAACATGTGGAACATTGGAATTTAGAGAGTGATGCAAAGGCAATGATGACAAAGCTTGGCATTACGAATTTTGAACAGAAGGCAGGGGAACTCTCTGGGGGACAGCGCAAACGTCTTGCGCTTGTGGCAGCACTTTTAGTGCCGTGCGATGTGCTGATCTTAGATGAGCCGACCAACCATCTGGATTCCGCTATGGCAGACTGGCTGGAAGATTTCCTGAAAAAGTGGCGCGGGGCACTTATTATGGTAACCCATGACCGCTACTTTTTAGACAGTGTCTGCAACCGGATCGTGGAGGTGGATAAAGGTTCCATCTACAGCTATGATGCGAATTACTCCGGGTATCTGGAACTTAAGGCAGAGCGCGAGGAGATGCAGCAGGCGAGTGAGCGGAAACGCCAGAATATCCTGCGGAAAGAATTAGAGTGGATCCGCCGCGGCGCAAAGGCACGTACTACCAAGCAAAAGGGCAGAATCCAGCGCTATGAGAAACTTAAGGATCAGGATGCACCGCAGACAGATGGAAGTGTGGAGATCAGCTCGATCAGTTCTCGCATGGGAAAGACAACGGTAGAACTTTCGCATATTTCCAAAAGCTATGATTCGAGAGTACTGATCCGTGATTTTACTTATATTTTTCTGAAAAATGACCGGATCGGGTTTGTCGGGGCAAATGGAAGCGGTAAGACAACCCTGATGAAGATCATTGATCAGAGAATCCAGCCGGATGAAGGAACTGTAACCATCGGGCAGACAATCAAAATCGGATATTATACGCAGGAGATTGAGAACACAAAAGATGCTGGAATTGCCTACATGGATCCAAATGAGAAAGTGATCGATTATATTAAAAATACAGCGGAGTTTGTCAGGACGAAAGATGGTCTGGTGTCAGCGTCCAATATGTTAGAGCGCTTTTTATTCCCATCCTCGCAACAGTACAGTCCGATCGGAAAACTTTCCGGTGGAGAGAAGCGCAGATTGAACCTGTTGCGCGTGCTTATGGAGGCACCGAATGTCCTGATTTTAGATGAGCCGACAAACGATCTCGATATCCGGACACTCACGATACTGGAAGATTACCTTGACAATTATGATGGAATCGTGATCACCGTCTCCCATGACCGCTACTTTTTAGACCGTGTCGTAAACCGTATTTTTGCCTTCGAGGAAGATGGAAAGATCTGTCAGTATGAAGGTGGGTACACAGATTATGTAAACCGATTGGCAGAGGAAGGAAAAGTGCCTGCGGGACATATTCTGGATGCGAAAAACGATACGACAACTTCTGTGGAGAAAGAAAATCAGACTTCTTCCATGGATACCTGGAAGAGGGAGCGTAAACTGAAATTCAGTTATAAAGAACAGAAAGAATATGAGACGATCGAAGATGATATCGCTGCACTGGAACAGAAAATAGAAGAGCTGGATGCGCAGACTTTAAAATTCAGCAGTGATTTTGTGAAATTGAATGAGATCACAAAAGAAAAAGAACAGACAGAACAACTGCTCGAAGAGAAAATGGAGCGCTGGGAATATCTGGAGGATCTGGCGGCAAAGATCGCCGGACAGCAATAAAAAATACAAAACGTTAATCTTTATGCACAAGCTTTGAAAGCCCGTTAAAGAGGCTCTGTGGAAGCGCAAAACCAAAGATAATGCCAAGCACGATCGAACCGGCAACTTTCACAGTACTGATTCCGTACTGTGAGAACCGGCTCATATCTCCCATGATAAAGTAATAGGAGGTATAGTAGATTCCGGCACCCGGAACAAGTGGGAAGATCCCGGTGAGCAGGAACACCGTGACCGGAGTTCGGCGCACTGCCGAAAGAATCCGTGCAACCAGTGTCAGTGCAAAGGTGGCGATCAGGTTTGCGATGGCATTGTCTGTGTGATACTGTAAGCAGATCAGGTAGACAATCCAGCCGAGGGCACCTGTCAGACCGCAGAAAAACAACTGTTTTTTTTCAGCAGAAAATAATACAGCAAAAGAGAGTGTCGCAGCTAAGCTGACAAGAAACTGAATGATCATCGAAGTAATGCACCTCCTGTGACAAGCTGGTAAAGCGTGATAACAGCGCCCACGCCAACGGCAATACTAAAAGCAGTTAAGATCGCATCGATCATATGGATCGCACCGGATAAATAGTCTCCGTTGAAAAAGTCGCGGATGGACGTTGTCAGTGCGATTCCCGGTACGAGCGGCATAATATCTCCAATGACAACCTTATCCTGCAGGATCGGTATCCCTGCGGAGAGCACGATCAGGCTTAAAAAAGTGACAATGCCGCTTCCTAAAATATTAGTGATAAATTTGGATTCCAGATGCCTGTCGGAAGCGATCAGGAAAATCTGTAACACGAGTCCGATAAAAAATGCAACAAAAGAATCTAAGGCAGTTCCTCCGAACAGATAGCAGAAACCGGCACTGCCAACTCCACAGAAAAATATCTCCACCCAGTTTTTTTTTTGGAATGGATTTACATTCTTCTAAACGCACCCAGGCATCCCGCAGGAACATTCATGGGAACAGATCTCTGGAAAGCTGATTTAACGCAGCAATCCTTCCGAGATGGGTAGAGCCGAGCGGTACATGACGGATCATGCTGCAGGCATCTTCTTTATTTTCATTTGCACTTGCAAAATTCCATTGGAAAGCACATAGACATCACAGTCTGTAATCTCATATGCTTTTAAAATATGAAGCACCGTATCTTCCACGCGGTAAACTTCCGCACCATTGCGGAGCAATGCATCTCCGGTTTCGACAGCCAGAGTCAGAATTTCTTTCGTTACTGCCATAATTATCCTCTTTTATCAGTGTATCAGATAATTGCAAAACTCCCTGTTAATGTTATGAGGAATGTGGAAATTTGACAAAATTTTCACATTCTAATTTACGTTATCTAAGAGTTTTGCAATTATCCTGAATAAACGTTGTAGTCCTATGAAAAGGTATCATGTTTTAAGGGAAAATGAAATAAATCAAAGATAGTATGTATATTTTAAAGCAATCACATACATAATAAGAAGCATAGTAATGCAATATAGTATGCAGGAATGATCGGTGTGCGTACTGAAAAAATAGCTGACGCATTTATCAAACAGAAAGGACGAAATTATTATGAATTGTAAAAGTATCGGATCTGTCTTATGCTTCTTGTGCTTGCACTGCTGGCAGGAACAGCGTTTTATTATATGACAAACGAGAAAGAGGCAGGAGAGCCAAAGGATGGGATGCTCGTACAGGAAGTTATTTCAGAGGAAAGCAGGAACTACGCATGAGTGCAGGCAATACGCTTTATTTAAAGATTGGAAAGAATATTGTCGTGACAGACCGCCGTGTGACACTCGGTGATGTGGCAAAGATGGAGTGCACGGATCAGGCGGCACTGCGCCAGATCAGGCAGAAGAAGTTATATTCCTTCCGGGCGGAGGATGAGCAGAAGAAAAGAATACGCTTGTTGTGTTTTCCGTATTAAAAGTGATCGAATTGATCCATGAGGACTACCCGAATCTGGACATCAGCAATGAGGGAGAATCAGACTTTATCGTAGAGTATGTGAAGTCCCCGGAAAACCGGTGTGGATGAATTGTCTGAAGACAGTGATTTTGTGTATCCTGATTTTCTTTGGAGCGGCTTTTACGATCATGGCTTTTAACAATGACGTAGGTGTGACAGATGTTTTGCAAAGTTTTATCAGCAGATCACGGGAACGGAATCAAATGGCATCACAGAACTGGAAATCTGCTACAGTATTGGACTAGCCGTTGGGATTATTGTGTTTTTCAACCATGTGGGACACAAGAAAATCACGCATGATCCAACACCGATCCAGATCGAGATGCGGAAATATGAGACAGATCTGGATACCGCTTTCATCAATAACGCAGAGAGAAGAGGACACAGTGTTGATGTGGATTAAACATTTATTTCTCGGATTTATCGGACTTGCCTCCGGTGTCGGAGTGGCAGCGGGAACCTTTGCATTTATCATAGTCATCGGTGTCGTGCCAAGAATGATTGCAAAATGCAACCGGGCGGAAAATACCATTCTTTTGAAAATATGATCGTGCTTGGTGGGATTTTGGCACAATTATGTCGGTATTTACAGATATCAGCCTTCCGGTCGGGCACTGGCTTTTGTATGTATATGGTTTCTGTGCAGGTATTTTGTGGGATGTATTGCAGTGGCACTGGCAGAAATCTTAAATACGTTCCCGATCATTTTCAGAAGATTCCAGATAAAGAAGGACTTTCCTGGATCATGCTGTTTATGGCATTTGGAAAATGTGCAGGAGCGTTCTGGTATTTTGGACATCACATGACACCGCCCTGATGCAGAAAGGACAGTCTGGAGAAAACATTTTCACAGGCATTTGTCAGAAGGACAGCACAGAGACATTGTTATATGGTCAGCATGGTATTTGACGAAAACGTGATTATGGCATAAGATAAAAATAAGAACAGTCAGACACAGCCCAAAGCAGTGGGAGTATGTCTGCACAAGACGAAAGAGAGAATGACGGATATGGTCACATCCATCGCACGCCAGAGCGTGATCTTAAAATGTAATATGCAGAAAGCAGTAATGCTTGGAAATTATGAATTTTATTACGGAGCAGGGTTGCCGGAAAAATCGGGGATTTGAGATTCCAGATGATATAAAACCGCTGGAACTTCGGGAACTATTAGACAAAAATTAGACCAGATCAGCCCCAAGGATGAAAAAGAGACTTATCTGATCCATATTTTAAAAGAATTCCGTCCGGATGAACTATATGACGGGCAGATGAAGGAACTGCTTTTATGGGGAAAGGGAGAACAGTATCTGTGGAGTGTCAATATTCCACAGTGACATCCTGCTGGGACATCAGAGGGTCTGATACTGGTCTCTTCCGTTTCCTTTGGCGGAGTACATAGCTTTATCAGCCGAAATATAGAGTTCTTCCATCTTAATATCTGGATGATCGGCAAACGAGATTCCAATGCTCGCAGAAATATTGCTCCATTCTTTTTTCATGGTGGAGAGTCCGCGGATGACCTGACACAGTTTTTCTGCAACTGCCATGGCATTTTGTCTGTCTGTGACATTTGAGAGGTACACAACAAATTCATCGCCACCGATGCGTCCTACAATATCATAACTGCGGACAGATGTGCGGAGCGTGTCTGCAACCGCAATTAAGAGAGCATCCCCTTCTAAATGTCCATAAGTATCATTCACCTGTTTGAATTTGTCCAGATCGATACTGATCAGTGGACGTACACAGCCAGGATTTCTTGCCATCTTCCTACATCTGTCTTGTAATATGATCTTCGGCAGCCCTCCGGTTATAAAGACCGGTGAGAGCATCTGTCTCCGACATGATCCGGATCTCTTTGTTTTCCGGCTATGGATCAGCAGAATACCCAGCAGCAGTGAGAGCAGGGTCATACTGACTGCCAGAATAATCGGAATGGAAATGCGCGGATAAGCATAAACAAGGGTAAAGAGGGATGGATCCTCCTATAACTGCAGTTCTGAAGGATAATGGAATCCAGCTGTTCAGAGGAAATACACGCCAGTCCCTTATTGATAATGCTGAGCAGTCTTGGATCGCACTGGTCAGACAGACCAAAGGAAACATCCTCTGTCATGGCAGTGAGCGTTGTGGAGGACAAATTACGGTATTTTACCTGCGAGAGCAGATAGTTGGCACTATAGTTGTCGGCATAAGTACAGTCTGCACTGCCGGACAGCACAGCCTGAAAACATTCCTCAATCGTATCATAATAGACCACATCCTCAGTATCGTATTCCGGATTGTCCAGAATGGAATTTGTGAGATTGAAGCTGTTCGGCAGTGCAACGATATCCCTCTCATGGCTCTGTGGTTTGCTATTCCGTACAACCACAATGGACGAGTTCAGATAAGGGTTGTCAGAAGCGCATGATTCTGCTCAGCCCATGAATAATCGTGTGCCAGTGCCGTAAGCATATTGATCTCATGTGACCGAAGCTTCGACAGGGCATCGGAGAAACTGTCAGACTTTATATACCGGAAATGCAGGCCGGTATACTGGCTGACAAGATCGAGAACATCCGCAGCGATGCCGGAAACGGTCTGTGTATTCTCATTGTAAAATTCAATCGGTGCTTTGAAGGGTCACAGGTCACTGTAATCTCCGGCGCTGTGGAAAGATAGTCTAACTCATCCCGGTAAATTCGCAGCGGTAATTCCGGATATCCCGCTGGTAAGTGGTGTAGAGGTCGTGATCAAAGTTGGGATTGACGTCTAAGATCACAGCCTGGGCACTGTTTAAGTCTTCCATGATCGGATTTCCCTTAAAAGTCACAAAATAAAGAGGAAAAGAAGGAAGGCTTGCAAGAATCTTTTCTCCGAAGGGTGGGAAACATTTGTAGCATAAATGGCATCCACAGTGTTGTCCTCAAGCGCTTTTCCAGCTGTGCTGTGTTTCCAAAGTATTGTTTCTCAAAGAAAAATGGTGTGCAGCCGCATAGTCATCCAGAGCGTCTAAATGGTTACAGCTTGCAAGAACGCCAATGCTCATTCCATCGAAATCCGCATAGTCGTTATAGTAATAGGTATCGTTATCCTTCAGCGCATACAGTTCGTAATGGGTTGTGACCGCCGGCTGTGCAGAAAAGTCAAGAGTGCTTGTCCGGAAGGAAGAATAGTCTACACCGCAGACAAGGTCAATATTTCTGTCATTTAAGGATTTCAGGCATGCTGAGTAATTCATCTGGATAAATTCATATTCCCATCCGGTATACTGGCTGATCTCCCGGAGGTAGTCCACGAAGTAACCGCTGTAGTTTCCGTTCTCATCACACCCTGATAATTAGCTAGTGTGTAAAACCTACCCGGATGACTTTTTCCATCGCGGGCATAGCAGTTGACAGGGGAAAATAGTGAGAAACATCAAGGTTGAAAGAAAGAGACAAATATATTTTTTCATGGCATGCTCCATTTACTTCATTGTGGTCGATCCGCAGCGTTTTCCTGAAACAGTGTATGCCGACAGATTCTATCAACATTATACTACAAATGGTAAGTGATTCAATGCATAATGTAATCTAATTCCATTAGGGTTACTTATATTAAACAAAGAAAAAATAAGAGATACTTATTCTTTGAAAGTAAGAAAAATATTGGCTGGTTCATGGAATTACAGAACCTGTGTTATGCATATTTTACAGTAAAAGGCAAGATAAGAGAGAGGATTTATGCCGGACAAAAACAGGAACATAAAATATGTGGATACAGGAGGCACAGAAAATGGCAGATAAAGAGACAGAGCAGATAAAGAAACTGAATCAGACCGTGCACAGCAAGGATACGAGAGCGCGATCAGGCATATAACGAGTATGTGAAGCAGGTGACACCGACACACAATCTGATCTTTCACATGGTAAAGGCTTTTTACCGGTGGGATCATCTGCTGTATTGGGCAGTTCATTTTAAATACGTGCGAAAATTATGGACTGGACAAAGACACCTCCGGAGGCTGGTGCAGCATGCTTCTGATCCTGCTCAGCGTGATCCTGACGGGATTTAACATTTATCCGTCGATCGCAAACTGGGAGGCGCGGGGCGCTTGTGCCGATCACAGGTTTTGCCAACGGTGTGGCTGCCCGGCGATCGAGTTTCAGAAAGAAGGGCAGGTTTTTGGAATCGGATGTAAGATTTTTACGATCGCCGGTCCTGTGATCTTATATGGGATAGTTTCAAGCTGGGTACTGGGGCTGATTTACTGGATGTTCTGGTAAGAAGCGTATTCCGGTCTTTTCCGGGGAAAAAATGATCGCTGGACCGGATGCCGTTTGCCGCATGAATGACGAAGAATAAAACGCTCCGCAGGAGTACAGCAGCCTGCGGAGCGTTTTTATATGATATTAATCATACAGTGGAGTGCCATGTTTGATCCTGCGCACAATCTTAACACCAAGAATCCAAAACATGGAGATCACAATGTAAAATGTAGAGGCAAGACCAATAATTGATCCAATAATTGCAAAAATAATTAATCCGATATTCATAATAACTTAGTTCCCTTCTTTTTCATTTCCAGAATCTGTTTTTTCATCGTGATTTTCAAACCACCACATAAAAATAGCAGCACCGATGACAGCAGCCGTTAAAACTGCAAATAAAATATGTTCAACCATAAGAACCATACCTTTCTGATACCTGCGCATTTGGGGCGCAGATATCCTGTAAATGGGATTTTTGCGTACCAAAATAAGACCGCGGATAAAATGTGCGGTAAATCAGTAGGAATTATATGGTTTCATTATTTTTCTTGCCATCCTTCTTGTGGATATAACGAACGATGACATGATTGCCCGGTGCGTGATAAGTCTGACTTAAAACGCTGCATGCAAAAATGACGGGAAACAATTGTGAAAGAAGTTCCACAATCAGAAACAGACAGTTGACCGCTCGGTTTGTGCGTGTGTTTATGCGTCTGCCTTCCTGACGGAGATATGCATTGGCTGAGAGCATACGCTCCGTGGTATCGGTGGAAAGCTGCTCCGGTAATTCATCAACACCGGAATTTACAAAAACACTGTCTGTGTGATGGAGAATTCCATACATCAGAGAAGAATCTGCCTGTGTGCTGCCACAGCACATTCCGAGGAAAAACATAGAGAGGATGAGTATGAGACTGATATATTTTTGTCTGACAGACCGCATGCTATCTTTTTCCTCCTTCCTTCTTCTGACTAAAGTACCTGTGAGATTTTCCTGTTTGTACTTTACCATATGAAAAATCCGAGATTATTTTACCGCAAAAAGGTGAGCCAGACAATAGAAAATATATTTTTCCATGAAAAACAACTTTTCTTGTCTTTTAAGAATATTATGGTAAAATGAAGAAAAACAGCTTTGATCCGAAAATCAGGCTGGAAGTGAGAGAGGAACGGTTATGAACCGCTTATTTGATCCATCTGTCAATGTTGGACTGAGACAGTTTTATGTGCTGGGAGCAGCAGGAAGTATTGGAAATCTGTTTGGATTTGTTGGAAATGTGTATATTTATGGACTCAGTGCGCCGACAATTTTTTGTGCCCTGTGTACATTGGTCATATTTGGAATGACATTCTGGGGCATCCGTTCAAGACATGTGAAGCGTGCAGCCTATGTCATCATTACACTGATCACTTTTTTCGAGTTCCCGATACTTTATTACATTTACCAGACAGGAACGATCGTGTATATGGTGCTCGCCATGGTGGCAATTGCAACCTTTCTTCCAACAACTGCGGCAGTGATCTTCGGATGTCTCGCTTTTCTGGTGGATATGTCAGCGGTCATCCTTGCATATTATCATCCGGTGGATGTGGAACAGGTAACGGCTGAGAGTGAGTTGAATTCTACGATCTGCTCGTTGATGATCGTACTTATCAGTGTGTTTACGATCACGATCCTTTTAAATGTGCAGCAGAAAAAGCAGGCGGAAGAACTCACAAGTCTCAGCAGACAGCTGGAACAGGCGGCAGATCATGATGCGCTGACCGGGTTATATAACCGGAGATATCTGAACCGCTATCTTGAGCGGCTGGCACAGAAAGGGAAGAAAGACGTTTATGCGGCACTGATCGATCTGGATTTTTTTAAGAAGGTCAATGATGAATACGGACATGCTTTTGGAGATGAAGTGCTCATTGAATTTGCGAGGATACTGGAACGTAATCTGATAGCAGATGGAATCGCAGTGAGGTTTGGTGGAGAAGAGTTTATGCTGATCCTGCCGGATGTGACGGAGGAGGAGATTCGCCATATGCTGGCGAAAATGAGCGCAGACTACAGACTGTTTGGAAAACAGAAAAAGAACCGGGCATTTACATTCAGCTGTGGTGTGGAACAGTTTGCAGACGGTATGGATGTTTCGGACGTTTACCGGCAGGCGGATGAAAAACTTTATCTCGCAAAGGAGAGAGGCAGAGACCGTGTGATCATCAACAGATAAAAACAGAACATGATAAAATTTATCAATAAAATACGTTAGGCTTGTGTAACTGATATAAAGCGAATTATAATCGGTACGAAACACAGGAAAACATTGTGTTTTATGAAAAAATCATAATACGAAATGAAGACAGCGGAAGAAGAAAACTGCTTTCATGAAATACAAAAAGGAGGATTTTATCATGGTAGATTGGAAGAAAATTGCATTATTTGCAGGAGGTACATTATTTGGAACAGCTGGTGTTAAGATTTTAGCCAGTGATGATGCGAAGAAAGTATATACACAGTGTACAGCAGCGGTTTTAAGAGCTAAGGACTGTGTAATGAAAACAGTGACAACTGTTCAGGAGAATGCTGGTGACATCTATGAAGATGCAAAGACGATCAATGAAGAACGTGCAGCAGCAAAAGAGGCAGCAGTTGTTGAGGACGCAGAGAAAGCAGAGGAAGCTGTAGAAGAAGCTTCCGAGCCAGCAGAAGCATAAGAGGTGGATTCGTAAAGAGGCTGTCGCACAGGAAACGTGTGGCAGCCTCTTCCTTAAGTAAGAGGAAACAGATTGACATATGTGGTCTGGTAAGTACAGACCGCATAACTGGAAGGATGTAAGAATAATGAAATTTATGATAAAGCACGAGGCAAAAGGAAGAATGCGTATCCACGCAGTACAGAACCGCATGAGTTATGCACAGGCAGATACACTTCTTTATTTTTTACACAGCCAGAAAGAAGTAACATTTGCAAAAGTTTACGACAGAACCTGCGACGCAGTGATCTCTTATGTAGGTGACAGACAGACGATCATCGAATTACTCCGTGGTTTCCACTACGAGGATGTGGAAGTACCGGAAGGTCTGATCGAGAATTCGGGAAGGGAGTTAAACAATACCTACCAGGAAAAATTAATTGGTAAGATTGTGTTCCATTACGCAAGACGCTGGATCCTTCCTTATCCGATCCGTATCTGTCTCACTTCACTCCGCTCCGTAAAATATATCTGGAAAGGACTAACAACACTTGCAGCAGGAAAGAATCGAAGTTCCGGTTTTAGATGCAACTGCCATCGGTGTTTCAGTTCTTAGAGGTGATTTTAATACCGCAGGTTCCATTATGTTCATGCTTGGAATTGGTGAATTATTGGAAGAGTGGACACATAAAAAATCTGTGGATGATCTGGCGAGAACCATGTCCTTAAATGTGGGAAAAGTATGGTTAGTAAGCGGTGGACAGGAAGTGTTAGTTCCGACTTCCCAGATCAAAGCCGGAGACAAAGTGGTTGTTCATATGGGAAATATCATTCCATTTGACGGTGTTGTTGCTGAGGGAGAGGCGATGGTAAATCAGGCTTCCTTAACAGGCGAGTCAGTCCCGGTGAGAAAGACCGTAGAGAGCACGGCTTACGCAGGAACCGTTGTGGAAGAGGGCGAACTTACCATTCTTGTAAAAGAGGTTGGAGGTTCCAGCCGTTTTGAGAAGATCGTAAAAATGATCGAGGATTCTGAAAAGTTAAAATCCGGTGCAGAGAGCAAAGCAGAGCATCTGGCAGATAAATTGGTGCCTTACAGTCTTGGCGGTACGATTTTAACTTATCTGCTCACAAGAAATGTGACAAAGGCACTGTCCATTCTTATGGTGGATTACAGTTGTGCCTTAAAACTTGCAATGCCGATCTCTGTTTTATCTGCGATCCGTGAGGCAAGTCTTTACAATGTCACAGTAAAAGGTGGTAAATATTTAGAGGCGGTTGCGGAGGCAGATACCATTGTATTCGATAAGACGGGAACGCTTACCAAGGCAAAACCAACGGTTGTAGATGTCGTATCATTTAACGGAGAAAGCACGGACGAACTGCTCCGTATTGCAGCATGCTTAGAGGAGCATTTTCCTCATTCCATGGCAAAAGCTGTTGTGGATGCAGCAACACAGAAAAACCTCGAACATGAGGAGATGCACAGCAAAGTAGAGTACATTGTTGCACATGGAATTGCTTCGACGATCAATGAGAAACGTGCCGTGATCGGAAGTGCACATTTTGTATTTGAAGATGAAAATTGTGTGATTTCGGAAGGAGAACAGGCAAAATTTGACGCACTGCCGAAGGAATACTCTCATCTGTATCTTGCAATTGAAGGAAAACTTGCAGCAGTCATCTGTATCGAAGATCCTCTGCGTGAGGAAGCCTCGGCAGTTGTTCAGTCATTAAAACGGGCAGGTTTGTCCAAGGTTGTCATGATGACAGGAGACAGTGAGCGTACTGCAGCGGCGATCGCAAAGCGTGTCGGCGTGGATGAATATTATTCGGAAGTACTGCCGGAAGATAAGGCAAGCTTTGTGGAGAGAGAAAAGGCAGCCGGAAGAAAAGTCATCATGATCGGTGACGGTATCAACGATTCCCCTGCATTGTCTGCAGCCAATGTCGGAATTGCCATCAGCGACGGAGCTGAGATTGCAAGAGAGATCGCAGATATCACGGTAAGCTCAGATGATCTGTACCAGATCGTCACCTTAAAATTATTGAGTGACAGTCTGATGGAGCGAATCAAAAAGAATTACCGCAGAATCGTAGGATTTAATTCCCTGCTCATTGTACTTGGTGTGACAGGTGGTGATCCAGCCGACCACATCCGCACTGTTACATAACAGTTCTACTCTGCTGATCGGTCTTGAGAGTATGCAGAATCTGCTGGACTAAGATGACAGATGATTTTTAGAAGAGAGCAATATTTCGGAAATACAGCAATCAGGGCGATAAATACAGACTCCCGGTGTGGGTTTTTAGCAGGAATCCACACCGGGAGTCTGTGTTTATGCGGGCAACGAGCCAAAGTCTTTGCTTGCATGAGATTTTGGCGACTGCCGCGATAACTTGAGAAAAATCTTGACTTTAACAGGGGGTCAGGGGTTATCATATAGAAAAGCAGTAAAAGCAAAACCAAGGAGGAATTATGGAGAAATCGAAAGTATATTTTACATCTTTTAAGGCAACAGGCAATGAAAATCTGCTTCAGAAACTTCATCGTCTTATGAAAACTGCCGGATTTGAAAACATTGATTTTAAGGATAAGTATGCAGCGGTTAAAATTCATTTTGGAGAATATGGAAATCTTGCGTTCTTACGTCCGAACTATGCAAGAGTGGTAGCAGACTATGTAAAGGAACTTGGTGGAAAACCATTTTTAACAGATTGTAATACACTTTATGTTGGAAGCAGAAAGAATGCATTGGATCATCTGGAAACCGCTTATGTGAATGGGTTTTCCCCATATCAGACCGGATGTCATGTGCTGATCGCAGATGGTTTAAAGGGAACAGATGAAACACTTGTGCCAGTCAACGGTGAGTATGTGAAAGAGGCAAAGATCGGTTCTGCGATCATGGATGCAGATGTATTTATTTCCCTGACACATTTCAAGGGACATGAGACGGCAGGTTTTGGCGGAACAATTAAAAATATCGGTATGGGATGTGGCTCGAGAGCAGGAAAAATGGAGCAGCATTGCGAAGGAAAACCAAGTGTCGCAACCGAAGCATGTATAGGTTGTGGAGCCTGCGGCAGAATCTGTGCACACGGAGCGCCGGTCATCACAGATCACAAAGCAAAAATTGATCACGATAAATGTGTTGGCTGCGGAAGATGTCTTGCAGTCTGTCCAAAGGATGCAATTTCAGCAGATTATGCGGACTCTGTTGCAATGCTGAATTACAAAATGGCAGAGTACAGTCTCGCAGTCTGTCAGAACAGACCATGTTTCCATGTTTCGCTGATCTGTGACGTATCACCAAACTGTGACTGTCATCCAGAGAATGATATTCCGATTCTTCCGAACATTGGGATGTTAGCTTCTTTTGATCCGGTAGCTTTGGATCAGGCATGTGCGGATCTCTGCAATCAGGCAACACCGGTAGAGAGCAGTGTTCTTGGAAAGAATATTGCGCATGCACATGAGCATCATGAGGAATGTGATCATGATCACTTCCATATGACACATCCGGATACCGAGTGGAAGAGTTGTATTGAGCACGCAGTCAAAATCGGACTCGGCACCAACGAATATGATCTGGAAACAATTTAACCGGAGTTTAACGGACGTAGTGTCGCAGATTCTGTGGTGCTTTCTTAGGGCTTGAAGGGCAGATATAAGCGTCCTTTCACAAGTCGTGATTTTATAGGTTTATGAAAAGAAAAATGGTACAGACGAAATATGATGTTCCTGTTCGCCGGGCATTCCGCTGGGCTTCTGAGCAAAAATTTTGTGAAGCAGAGGCTTCACGAAAATTTTAGAATCCCAGCTCCATGGCTCACAAAGGAAATCATATTTGTCTGTACCGTTTTTCTTTCATTTACGCTGTGAATGACTTGTGAGAGGACGCTTATACATGCCCAATTTACGCTGTGAACCGCACCACAGAATCTGCCAATTTACGTTATGGGATGAGTGCCTATATTGGGTTCTGCTGCTCGTATTCTGGATTGACGGATTTTATTGACACAATTCCAAGATTACTTTATACTAAGCCTACATCAAAGTCGCAGACAAATAACAGTTACGCTTATGAAGCTTTCATAATCGTGATCATTCTTACAACGTTTCTGTCTGCAGATCCAAAACCTGATATATGGTTACGGGTATGATCTCAAAATTCAGTGCCGGTTCGGCAGGAGATTCCATTTTGATGAACAATTCAATGCATGAAAATTTTAATCTTAATTATTACAGTTAGCACCGTTGCATTTTTATGAAAAAATCTTTTACGTGCATTGAAAAATACCACACATTCTATTATCATAAAGGGGGAATATGATTGAACACAAACGATGAGAAAATCCAATGGCATCCTGCATTTGATGCGGCACTGCAGATTGAACTTGGAGAAGAAACAAAGTATTTAGAATTTGATTCTGAACATCTGCTGTCGAAGAAACCAATGCAGATCGATGTGTTAGTCAAAAATGAAAGACATGTAAAAATCCAGAAGAATATTGGGAGAATTTTCCGACAGTACAATGTTGTAGAATACAAATCGCCGGAAGATGACCTTAACATTGACGATTTTTACAAGGTGTACGCATACGCCTGTATTTATAAAGCCGACACGGAGACAGTAGACTTCATACCGGCAGCAGAGCTGACAATTACTTTTGTATGTTACCATTATCCAAGAACCATGCTTCAGAAATTGCAAAGAGATCGGCAGATAACAGTCGAAAATATGGAAAGCGGTATTTATTACCTTATGGGAGATGCAATTCCGATGCAGCTTATCATTGTTCCAAGATTATCTAAAACGAATAACTACTGGCTGAATAATCTTCGTAATGATTTAAAGTCAGGCGGCGAGATCAGAAATTTTATAGAGAAATATGGTGAAAATAAAAACTCAAAGTTATACCAGGCGCTGGCAGATACGATCATGCGCGCAAACTGGCAGGAATTAAAGGAGGAACGAAAAATGTGTGAAGCATTACGTGAATTATTTGCGGATGATCTGCGCGAATCGAGGGAAGAAGGAATTATGGAGGGCAGGAATGTTGGAAAACGCGAAGGCGAAGCTTCAAAAGTCATAGAAATAGTAATTAAAAAATATAAAAAAGGCTGCTCTGTAAAAGAAACAGCAGATATGCTGGAAGAACCCCAAACGTTAATCAAACAAATCTATGATGTGATCGGACAGTGTGCACCTGATTATAATGTAGAGGCAATTTATAAGATACTTCTGGATAAAACTATATAATGTGTAACATCCGCAAGCTGGAACAAGACCGGAAGATGGAAGTGAGATCAAAAATACAGTAAAAACAAAAACTCAAAGCTATATCAGGCACTCGCAGATGCCGTCATGCGTGCAAACTGGGAGAAATTGAAGGAGGGATCGAATATGTGTGAAGCATTAAAAGAATTGTTTGCGGACGACCTGCGTGAATCAAGGGAACAGGGCATCATCGAAGGCAGGATCGAGGGCAGGAATGCCGGCAGGATTGAGGGTAGAATCGAAGGCAGATGTGATATTACCTGTAATTCCTATTCTTGCGCATAGAGGCTTGTTTGGGATGGTGGAAAATGGTTGGAAGTTTATCTGGGTTGCAGCTATAATGATTTTATTACCATTTGTTTCATCATTGGTGGGAATTATTCTTGGAAGCATACAATTAAAGAAAACATCTACAAAGCCTGTAAAGATTGGGGTGTTGCTTTCATGCACGGGGTTAGTGCTGCATTTACTCTTTCGATTTGTTTTTAAGTTTTAGAATCCCAGCTCCATAGCTCACGAAGAAAATAATATTTGTTTATAGCGTTTTTCTTTCATTTACGTTACGAAAGACTTGTGAGAGGACGCTTATACATACCCAATCAACGTTATGAATTGCACCACAGAATCTGCAATTTACGTTATGGAACTCCCGGAGTTTCATCTTTGGGTTCTGCCGCTCGTAACCTGGATTGACGGATTTCCACAACCTGAATATTGCATGCTACACAGCCTTGGCTTAATAAAAAATAGAACTGATTTGTTTTCAGGATTTTGGGAGCGGCCGGTTCTTAGAAAGCAGACATTGCGATTTCAAAAGCCAATGTAATTGGATTTTGAAATCACGATGGATGCTTTCTTAGTACCGCTGCCAGCGACAACAAGCGGAAGCGCTCCTGAAAACAAACAGTTCTATTTTTTATATTTCTATGCACTTTGTTGGCATGCAATACGACATAACCTTAGGAAATCCGTAACACCACCTACAAGCGGCAGTTCATACGTTAAACTCCGGTTTTCGATTCAAACTCCTGCACAGCCTTGGCATCAAGGATTGTGGTACACATCGGACAGCGGCATGCATTAATGGAAATCTCACTCTTACACATAGGACAGATTTTTTTTGCGTTAAATTAGAAAAAGTAAAGTATGTCGGTAGGAATTCTATGCGATCGAGTATGGAAAGGCTATTGCGTTACAAACAGGAAAGGAGGAACAAAGTTACATGAAGAAAAAAGCATTCAAGGCAGCATTGCCCTACACATTGCCAATCTGTGTAGGATTCTTATTTTTAGGAATGTCTTATGGATTTCTGATGCGGAGCATGGGATCTCCATGTTGGATAAATATCAAAATGTCGGATGGAAAAAGTTTTATCTGATTTATGGAATGTGTGATGAAACCTTTTCCGTAAATTGTACGACAGAAGTACCGGAGGGTGTGGATAAAGGATGGTTTATGTTTTTTGTGACGCTTTTGAACCAGATTTACTGGGTGGGAGGTGCAACCGCAGGGGCACTGCTTGGCACAATGGTGACACGGTTTCTGCCGTTTTTAATTTTCCCGGAAGGAAAAGAACCACCGGAATTTATCCAATATCTGGGTAAGGTACTGCCTTATGCAGTCATCGGTCTACTGGTCATTTATTGTCTGAAAGATGTACCGGGAAGCGGAACATATGGAATACCGGAATTTTTGGCGATTGTATTTATCGTACTCCTTCACAGATGGAAAAAGAACATATTGCTCAGTATCGGCGGTGGAACTGTATTTTATATGCTGCTGGTGCAGTTTGTATTTTGCAAGTAACACAATAAAAGTGAGACAAAATCTGGTTGCTAAACCAGATGAAAGTGATATACTGAATGCATAGGGAAAAGAAACCGTGTGGAATTACAGTTTTGTTTTCACACGGTTTTTTATCAGATGCAGGTTAGATGCAACTAACACAAGCGGCAATGTATTGATATGGAAGCAGGAAAGTACATGAAAGAAAAAGTGAATGTGACAGGTGTGCCGGAAACGATGGTACAGACTTTGTATGCAAGAGCAAAAGAAACAAAAAAGCAAAATGCCAAAATCAGGGATGAGATTGCAGTAGAACTTGTGAAAAAGCTGGACTATGACTTTTCCAAAGCAGATAAGGATAAAGCCATGAGCTGTGGCGTGATCGCGAGAACGATCGTATTAGACCGGATGGTTCGACAATATCTGGAGAAGCATGAAAATACAGTTGTTGTAAATATTGCATGTGGACTGGATACCAGATGTTACCGGATGAAGGAAAAATATCTGAGATGGTACAACGTGGATCTGCCGGAGACTATGAAGATAAGGCGGCAGTTTCTTCCAGAAACAGGTCCGATATATCAGATTGCAAAGTCTGCAATGGATGATTCCTACGTGGACGATATCGATTATCATGGAGAAAATGTTCTGGTGATAATGGAAGGACTTACGATGTATTTGTGTGAGAAGGACATCAGAAAGATATTTTCTATTATTGAAAAATCATTTCAGAAAGTAACCATAATGGTCGAAACCATGTCACCATTTGTTGTGAAACATGTGAAGGAAAAATCCATAGAGGGCAGCAATGCAAAATTCACATGGGGTGTTGAGAACGGAACAGAATTACAAAAGATTGTACCGAATTTTTCTATCCTGCAGGAAGTCAGTCTGGTTGAGGGAATGAAAGAACTTATGCCTGTTTATTGTGTGATAGGTAAAATTCCAGCTGTTCGGAATATATCGAACAAAATAATCGTTATGGAGAAACGCAGATGATATTAAGGAGATGATATAGATGAAGAAAAAGACATTTTGACATGGAAACAGATGGATTTTATGGTGCATATTGGAAATGCAAAACAGGCTCAGACTGTGCAATGATTGCCATGATCGGAGATGATTCAGAGGATTATCTGGCGCGTACATCTGTGAAATGGTTACATAAACTCGGTGTGAATGTGATGACGATGTCACCCGGAAAAAAGGATTATGGACATCATAATTATCCGCTGGAACGCATAGAGAAAGCAATCAATTGGTTAAAAGTACACGGTAATCAGAAAATAGGAATTGTCGGGGCATCTACTACAGGAACACTCGCTTTGACTGCCGCTTCTTATTTTGAAGATATTACATTGACGATAGGTCTGACACCGAGTGATTTTATCTGGCAGGGATTTATGCAGGGCAAAAAAGATGGCTGTAAGGAATGGCCGATCGAGGGAGAATCTCTTTTTTCTTACAAAGGAGAACCGCTTCCGTACATGCCATTTTGTTACAAACATCCGGACTACTGGCATGTGATTGAAAAAGAAACAAAACGGACCGGTGATATGATCAATTCAAGAAAACTGTTTGATGATTCGGAAACGGCTCACCCAATCACAGAAGACGAGATGATCAAGATTGAAAAAATCCATGGAACATTATTGCTGATCGGTGCAGAAGATGATGTGTTGTGGGATACTGCAAAATATATCCGTCGAATGAAACAGCGAATGAAAGAACATCCACACACATGCAGGTTGGAGTCTGTCATTTATGAACATGGAACCCATTTCGTTTTTCCAGAGAGCATGCTAAAGACAATGCTCCCGGTTGGTTCCGGACTCTTTTGTGAAACTGGCATTTCAGGCAGCAAGAAAATATCCGGAAGAATGTCGCAGAGCACGTCTGGATATTGACCGCCGGGTGAGAAATGTGGTTGCAGAATGGAAGAGTGCAGAAAGAGACTAACACAAGTTTTGACCGCTTATTTGAAATTGAAAAAGAAGCCAGATTTCTAGGAGAAGATTGATTTATGCTACAGACGTGATCGGAGGAAGAAAGAATGAAAAACGAAGAATACAAAAAATTGTCAATCAGCGAATTTACAAAAGCAGCAGGAAGATATGAAAGTAACCATGCTGGTATTTACGAAATGTGTAAGAAGGATTATCCGGATATTCTGGAAGAATTAGAAAAAGAGCCATTTAATGATTTATTGGATGCAGGATGCGGACCTGCTCCTATGATTTCTTTATTATCGGAAAAATACCCGGACAGACATTATACAGGCTTGGATCTGACTCCGGCCATGATCGAACAGGCAAAAAAGAAAAGTATCCCAAATGCAACATTTGTTGTGGGAGACTGTGAAAACTTTCCTTTTGAAAACGATTCATTTGACGCAATTATTTGTTCTATGAGTTTCCATCATTATCCGAATCCACAGGCGTTTTTTGACAGTGTGAAGAGATGTCTTCGTCCAAATGGAAGATTGATACTGAGGGATGTGACAAGTGATAATAAAATATTGATATGGCTGATGAATACACTGGAAATGCCTCTGGCAAATATATGTGGGCACGGAGATGTCCGGGTTCCAACAAGAGATGTGGTCATGGAATGCAGCAGAAAAGCAGGACTAAAAGTGGAAAAATTTGAAATCCGTAAAGGTATGAGGATGCATTGCGTTGTGAGAAAAGCCTAAAGGAGACCAGCTATGAAATTTTATGAAAGTGGAGATAATCGTAAACCAGTGATATTTTTATTTCCCGGCACCTGCTGTCTGTATAGCAGTTTTGATCATGTACTGGATGGGTTACATTCTTATTTTTACACGGTAACAGTTTCTTATGATGGATTTGATCCAAACGAGAAAACCGAATTTTATTCGATGGAAGATGAATGTGAAAAAATTGAGCAGGAAATCAGGAAAAAGTATGGTGGGAGAATATATCTTGTGGCTAAAATCCAGTCATCCATGGTAGTGCCTTTTATGTATAAAATGGTACATACAGGTACTCTTCCAAAATTTATGCAGAAAAAGCTGGATAAGACAGACGGTGGCAAAAAAGAATTATATAATGGATTTTTAAATATGTTTGGAATCGGTAAGGGAGGAAGTCCATGGATTACGAAACAGAGTATTTATAATCAGTTCTATTCGGATCTGGTTACGAAAGTCCAGCGTGGAATTGATGTGCCTGGAACAACGATCCATGTGTTTTTACGCAACCAAGATGGGAGAAAAATACGAAAAGAGATATTGTACTTATTTCAAAAATCCGGATATCCGGAAGCACAATATGCAGCATGAAGAACTGTTTTGCTGTCATAGTGCAGAGTGGGTGGAAGAAGTAAGAAAAGCAGTGGAATTGCCTGATGAAATATGACGAATTTCATTTTTATCTGGCTTCCAGATTTTTATAACGCAGATATATTTTTTAAAATGAGCAGAATTGTACTTTTTCTGGTTAAAATAGTGCAAGTTTTTCAGGGAAAAATAATATAAAATAGATTGGATAAGTATGAACGGAAAAAGGAGACTTAAGATGAAACAGCTCACAAGACTTTTTATCCCAATCTGTCTGGAAACACTATTTTATATGCTGTCCGGTATGGTTGACACTCTGATGTTATCCGCAGTTGGAGACTATGCAGTCGGGGCAGTGGGAACGGCAAACAGTTATATTGGAATTTTTATCATAATGTTTTCTATCATATCTTCCGGCATGGTTTCGGTCATGACGCAGAATATTGGTGCAGGCAGACCGGGAGTTGCCTATCAGGCAAGGCAGCTTGGGTTATTATTTAATGCTGTTGCGGGCGTGCTTATGGCTGTATTTTTATTTTCGGGAGCAGGAGCAATCCTTCGTATGGTAGGAATTGCGGATGCATTGTATGAACCGGCGTTGATTTATCTTAAAATTGTCGGGGGTGGGTGTATATTAAATGCGGTCATTCCTATCTTTTCAAGCTATCTGCGCGCATTCGGATATACAAAGCAGCCATTATATGCCACAATCGTTGGAAATATCGCAAATTTTGTGATGAATGCAGTATTTCTTTTTGTATTGCACAAGGGTGTTGCAGGTGTCGCCACAGCAACTGTGATCTCCAAGATCCTGAACCTGTGTATTGTACTGTATTTTTCACATAAGCTGATCTCTGCAAAAAACAGTACAGAGAGGATCGCAAATAAGACAGTCTTAGGGCAGATCGTGAAAGTCGGACTTCCATCTGCATGTGAGACTGCACTCTATAATGTTGCAATGATGCTTGTCATCCGTTTCCTGAACCAGATGGATGCAGAAGGGCTGAATGTGACAGCCAGATCTTATACGGCAACGATCAGTAATTTTTCCTATTGTGTCGGTGCAGCACTGGCACAGGCAAATGCGATCATGACAGGCTGGCACATCGGTGCTGGGGAACTCGAAGAGTGTGACAGAGGGACAAAGAGGGCAGCATTTGTCGGAGTATGTGTGGCAGTCTGCATGGAGACAGCAATTGTGCTTGGTTCCGGTTTTATTATGCCGCTCTTTACAGACAACCCGGAAATGACTGCGCTGGTCCGCAAGCTGCTGGCAATCGACATTGTACTTGAGATTGGACGCGTGACGAATCTTGTGTTTGGACAAGCCTTAAAAACAAGCGGAGATGCAGTGTTCCCGGCAGTGATCGCAGCCGTTTTCATGTTTGTCTTTGCGGTGGGAGGCACATGGCTGTTTGGAATTTCCATGGGGCTTATGGCTGTGGGAGCGTATATCGGTCTTGCAAGTGATGAGTGTGTGCGGGCTGTCGGCATGGTATGGCGCTGGAAAACAGGGAAGTGGAGAACAAAGAAGCTTGTGTGAGCAGGAAGAATATCAGCAGAAAACAAAAAATCAGCTTCGGGAGATACATATTTATGTGAATGTAGTCCACTTTCACAAAATCTTCACAAAAAATTAGCACTCTACTATTGACAGTGCTAACAAACGGGTGTATAACATAGTCAGAACAAAGGAAGAGAACAAAAGAAGAACCAAGAGATCAGAAAAGATTTCAGAAGTAAAAGTTCTGTGAGTTCTCCGAACATCCCAGTTCCAAAGAAACAAGGTAATAAAGCATGAGATATCCACGAGAAAGCGGATACCGTAGAAAAAGGAGAGATGACTTATGTTGATGCCTAGTATTTTTGGAGAAGATTTATTTGAAGATTTGTTTGATTTACCATTCTATGATGACAGTAAGGTTGAGAAGAAATTGTATGGCAGACATGCAAAGAATCTTATGAAAACAGATATCAAGGAAATGGACAACGGCTATGAGCTGATTATCGATCTGCCTGGATTCAAGAAAGATGAGATTAAGGTATCGTTAGACAATGGATATTTGTCTATCGCCGCTGCAAAAGGTCTTGATCAGGATGAGCAGGAGAAAGATACCGGCAAGTACATCCGGAGAGAACGTTATGCAGGTTCCTGCGAGCGTAGTTTCTATGTTGGTGATGATATGACAGAGGAAGATATCAAGGGCGAGTTCAAACATGGTATCTTAAAACTGTTTGTTCCGAAGAAGGAAGCAAAGGCAGCAGTGCCGGAACGTAAATTCATCGCAATTGAAGGATGATCATTTTGCACAGAAAGTAACCTACAGACCGGAAAGCCTATAGGCATTGGAAAGGAAGGATACATTATGGCAGACAAAAATCCAAAACATATGTTAAAGAAAAAACAGGTAAAAGCAAAAGATAAGAAAAAACATGTTTATGAATAAACAGGCAGGAATGCGAGAGGCATCACACTTTGGTGTGATGCCTTTTCTGCTTTATAGGGAAAAGGAGGACAAAATGAAAGAAAAACAGAAACAGCCAGCATCCTTTCAGCCGGATAGGATTCTGTCCTACTTTAAAGCGGAATGGCAAGTACTTCTGGCGGTGACAATATCCGGTCTGATCTATAATGTAGGACTGCTTGCAGGACCGTGGTTCGAAGGAAAAATGACCGGCTGTCTTGTGGACATTTTAAGAGGTGCCGGACAGTTTGGCGATATGCTGATTCTTGTGTTAAGCTATGTGTCAGTGATCGTGATCGTGCAGAGTTCGAGATATATCAAGCGTTTTTATGTCCGCCGTTTTGCCAATAATGTAAACCGCAGGATGAAGGAAATCCTCTATGGAAGCCTTGTCAGAAAAAGCAGGGCGAGCCTTAAGGAAGAGGGCGAAGGCAATGTCATAACGAAAGCGATCCTCGACGTTGATGACTGTGTGGAGGGAATGCGGAAATTTACGACGGAAATTTTTGATACAGGTGTGGCACTGGCAGCCTATGCCGGAATGCTTTTGTGGTATGACTGGCGGCTGGCGCTCTTATGTATGCTGTTTCCGCCAATCTCTTACATGACCGCAGAAAAAATGAAAAAAATGATCCAGAGAACCGGGGCTGCCTACAAGGAACAGTCCGGCGCGCTGAGCGCAGCGACGTTAGACCGGGCAGAAAATGCAATCACATACCGTGTTTTCGGGCGTGAAAAAGAAAGACAGAATGCATATGAAGAAAATTTGTCTGCGTATGAAAAATCAGCCGTGAGAGCAAACATCTGGAACACGGCAATGCCACCGGTGTATCGCGTCATCTCCATGGCAGGTGTGCTGTTCATTTTGTATTTCGGACAGAAAAATATATTGGGAACCGGCTGGCGTGCATGGGGCATTGCGGCGTTTACCACATTTTTGTCGTGCTTTGTGAAACTTTCCGTGAAGTCGTCAAGCGCTGCGAAGCTGTTCAATGCGGTACATAAAGCACAGGTTTCATGGAACCGTATCAAACCACTTCTGACACGAAAAGATGAGAGAACTGTGATCGAAGATCAGACAGCAGAAAATCATGCCAGGGAGTGTAGGGAAAAAAACGACACAGTCCCAGCAGGCAAAACAGAGACAACAGTGCAAAAAATACAGATCAGTCATCTGAATTTTGCTTATCCGGATGGAAAGAAAATTTTAGACGACATTTGTCTTTCCGCAGAGAAAAGGACAGATCATCGGTATTACCGGGGCGGTCGCATGTGGCAAGTCAACGCTTGGAAAAGTATTTTTGTGTGAATATCCTTATGAGGGACAGATTCTTGTGGACGGCACAGATTTGCAGGCTATGGACGAGGCAGACCGCACGAAGAGGATCGGTTATCTTGGACATGATCCGGAGTTGTTTTTTGACAGTGTGGAAAATAATATTTTGCTCGGTGAGAAAAAAGAGGCAGACGATTACTTAAAGGCAGTGTGCATGGAACAGGAAGTTGCAGAGATGGAGGATGGAAAACAAGACCGCGGTTGGAAATGGCGGAGTGCGTCTCTCCGGCGGTCAGGCAAAGCGTCTCGCACTTGCAAGGACACTCTGCCACAAAAAGCCTGTTCTGATTCTGGATGATCCTTTTTCGGCATTGGACAAAAACACGGAAAAACAGATTTTTGCCAATTTGAAACAGCAGACGAAAGACAATATTGTATTCTTAATTTCTCACCGTTTATATCTGTTCCCGCAGATGGATCAGGTCATCTGGATGGAAGATGGAAAGGCGGTGGCCGGTACACATGAAGAAATTCTGGAAAAGATACCGGAGTACCGCAGTCTGTATGAGACACAGAGCGATGAAAGAGAGAATGCGAAAGTGGAAACGGAAAATAGAAAAACAGTTTCTGAACATACAGAGGAAAGGAGGAGTGGCAGATGAAACAGGAAAGACAGGTAAAAAGTGTGATCCTGGAAACAATCAAAAAACAGAAAATGCTGTCTGCCGGAATCCTGACCGCAGTGATCGGAGCAGTTGTGGCAGCGCTGATTTCTCCGCTGATCCTTGCAAAAATCATTGATACAGTGACAGCCGGTAATGAGGCGGCGTTTTCTGTGATCCTTCTCTATTTTGTCCTGCTCGCACTTACCGGAATATTGGAAGCTGCGAGGGAAGGACTCCTGACGGTGTTTGGTCAGAAAATCACACATGCACTAAGAAGCAGCCTGATGGATAAATTTGTAAGTCTGACGGCAGACAGCGTGAATAAGCAGGAGCCGGGAACACTGGTGTCACGGTTTGTCGGGGATGTTGACACGGTGGAAAATCTGTTTACCTCCGGGATTATCAGTATGTTTGCGGATGTATGTAAGATTATCAGTATCCTTGTCGTGATCTGGTTTCAAAACCGTGGACTGACGCTGGTATTGCTGGTGTTGCTGCCGTTTTTATTCTGGTTTACCAGACATGTCCAGAAAAAAATATGCTGGCGGCGCAGATTGAAAACCGAAAGGCTGTCGGACGGGCATCCGGTCATGTGCCGGAGACGCTTCACAATATCCGCACAATCCATTGTCTTGCAAAGGAAGCATACATGGAAGAGCGTTACGACACTTATATCGGGGAGAGTTATGCAGCGATGGAGCGCACCAATTTTTATGATGCGGTTTACTCCCCGGTGATACTGATATTGAATGCGGTGGTTGTCGCAGTTGTCATGCTGCTTTCCGCGTCCGGAAACCACACGGTACTGACCTTCTTTGGAATGTCTGCCGGAACTGCGGTTGCGGTCATCAACTATATCTCACAGATATTCTCCCCGGTGGAGAGCCTCGGAATGGAGATTCAGACGATTCAGTCTGCGATTGCCGGAATCCACAGGATCAATGAATTTTTTGCACTTGAGGAGAAGCAGATAGTGGAAAAAGGACAGCGAGACAGTAGCAGAAGAATGCGTGGAACAGATGGCTTGGGGGACACTCAGAAAATAAAACAGCAGATGTTCCGTTTGTCGAGTTTCGGGATGTGACCTTCGGTTATGATGAACATGTCGTTTTAGACCATTTGAATTTAAAGGTCATGGACGCGGAGCAGGTAACACTCGCAGGACGAACCGGGGCAGGAAAAAGTACGATTTTAAAACTTCTCTTAGGACTTTACGAACCGCAGGGCGGAGAGGTTTTGATTCACGGAAGACCGGCAGCGGCAGTCCGGGAGGAAGAGAAACGGAAACTGTTCGGCTATGTAGAACAGACCTTCCACATGGTTCCGGGAACGGTGCGCGATCAGATCACGCTGTATGATGAAACCATTCCGGCAGACCGCGTAAAAGCAGTGGCAGAGCTGACCGGGTTAGACGATGTGATAGAAAGCTCTGAAAACGGATATGACACGAAATGCACGCCGGAGTTATTCTCGCAGGGACAGTGGCAGCTCTTATCCATTGCAAGAGCCGCAGTGGCGGAACCACAAATGCTGCTGTTTGATGAGATCATGGCGAATCTGGATGCAGAGACGGAAAAGGCAGTGTTACTGGCGTTAAAGCGTGTAGCGAAAGACCGCACTGTCATTTCCATCTCACACAGAACTTCAGCAGAATTAGGACGTATTATTTATCTCTGATTTTTCTTCACAAAATATCCAATCAGGTAGCAGACGACAGCAACCACCATGCCATTGATGGAGGAAATCCCCCAGTTTAATACATTTAACCAGTTACAGAAGTTATAGTATAACCAGACGGATAAAATCGTTCCAATGATACCGGAGATCAGTACCATAGGTTTTTTCTTCTGATGGAAGATATTAGCAAGTCCGAGTCCGGCGGTATATAAGGCATTGTCGTTTGTAGTCCGGATATTCAGACTTTGCGAATCGGGTAAAGTTTGGAGTTGCAGTACCACCGGATACAAAAGAGCCGATGACAAGTCCGGCACCGCCGATCACCGTTAAGGAACCACTGGACACTGCCAACTATTATAGCTTGTGTTGCGTGGTTATGCAATGAAATCTTTCTGTCCCTGGCGCATTTGTTTCTGGTATTGTTTGGGAGAAATATGCAGGTATTTGGTAAACTGTTTGATAAAGTAACTTGTGGTACAGAAACCGACCGCAGATGCAATCTCCGTCACGTTCTGGGTAGTGGAGACTAACAGCTTTTCCGCTTCCCGGATGCGGATCTCATTCAGGTAATCACTGAAATTCATATGCAAAAGCCGGTTGAAACTTCTGGAAAAATAGCTGTAGCTCAAATTACAGAGTTTTGCCATGTCCGCTGCACTGATAGATTTTTCATAATTGGTGATCATGTAGGTCAGGGCTGGGGAGAGCTGCTGTTTTAACTGCTGGTTTTCAAAATCTTCGAGAAGCGGTTCTTCGCCATTTGCATGCCAGTAGCGCAGCAGCCAAAGAAAAATACCGCCAATGTGATTTTTGATCGCAAGCTCGTAGCCGTATTGTTTTTCCTCAGATTCCCGGATAATCTCGTTCATAAGTCCGGGGATGGCAGAGTGTTTTGCATTTAATATGGAAGAAGAAATTACTTTTTCATAAATGCTGTTTTCGGTGATAAATGGAAGCAGATATTTTAACTCAAAGTGGCTCTGCGTCATGCCGTCGTAAATGAGTTCCGGGAGAAAACGAACCACGATATAAGAGCCGCCCGCTGATGAGAGCGCGTCGATCTGGTGCACTTCCCTGGAATTGATCAGTACAAAATCCCCTGCCGCAAATTCGTGGTAAATTCCGTTTAAATAAATACGGAAATGACCGGAAAGCGCATAGAGCATTTCAATATAATAATGAAAATGAGCGGAAAAATACATTGCCCGGTTTCTCTGCTTTTTCAATATGACAGAGATACTGGCAGGCGATGCCGTCAATATATTGTTTTCTTTCTTCCGGATAATCCATAGAAAACCTCCAATGACAAAATTGTTATATTTTTGAATAGAAAAATTATAGCATGGAAGAGAAGATTTTACTAGAATATGTGATGTGAAAGAAAACATTTTAAAATAAAAATAGAAACGTATTTGGAGGAAGCAGATGAGTATGAGTACAATCGGAGTACCATTGGAAGGATTTGGAGCATATTGCAGGGCGGCAGCCGCAGAGGGAGCCGTTTTATTGAAAATGAAGGTCACATGTTCCCGTTGAAAAAGAAGAGATGGTGTCTGTGTTTGGCAGATGCCAGTTTGAGACTTACCGCAGCGGAACTGGTTCCGGCGGAGCTGTCAACGTGCCTTATGCGGTGAATATTTATGATGGAATGAGAGAGCGGCAGCTTTACTTTGAATGAGGAGCTGGCAGACATTTACAGAGCGTGGTTAAAAGACCACCCGTTTGACAACGGCGGTGGCGGCTGGGCAGCAGAGCCGTGGCACCAGAAAGAGATGGTTATCACAGAGGAGATTGCGGCAGCCGCAGCAGAAAAATCAGAGAAAGCGATTTTATTATCGGACGTACTGCAGGCGAAGATAAGGATTATGCAAATGAGGCGGGCAGTTACCTTCTGACGCCGGAAGAACTTGAAAATCTGAAGGTTCTGACAGCGCATTTTGAACAGGTCGCAGTGCTTTGAACGTGTCGAATATCATAGACATGAGCTGGCTTAAGAATCCTGTATACAAGGATCATATCCGTTCCGTGCTCTATATCTGGCAGGGCGGCATGGAGAGTGGAAATGCAGTTGCGGATGTTTTGAGTGGAAAAGTGTCTCCAAGTGGAAAACTGACGGACACGATCGCATGTTCACTGGCAGATTATCCGGCGGCGAACGATTTCGGAGACACTGTGCGCAATTTTACACCGAAGATATCTATGTGGGATACCGCTATTTTGAGACATTCTGCCCGGAAAAAGTCATGTATGAGTTCGGTTTTGGACTTTCCTATTCGAAGTTTGACATTGAAATTTTAAAAGCAGAGACGGTTACAGAAGAATCCGAAGTCGGAGGTGCCTGGGGCAGTCACGGAGTATCGATTGATAATGGAACATGTGCAGGAAAAGAAGTGCAGATTACCATCTGTGTGAAAATACAGGAGACTGCAGGGGAAAAGAGGTCGTACAGGTCTATGTGCAGGCACCGCAGGGAAAACTTGGAAAACCGGCGAGAGAATTAAAAGCATTTGCAAAGACAAAGGAGCTGGCTCCGGGAGAAAAACAGAAAATGACACTGCACATTCCGGTAAAAATCTTGCTTCATATGATGATTCCGGTGTGGCAGGCCACAAGTCCTGCTATGTATCAGAGGCAGGTGCTTACGTATTCCATGTGGGTAATAGTGCGGAATACGAAAATCGCAGATGTGGATGGAAAAGGAGCATATATCGTAAAAGAGCTTTGTGTGACGGAAGCCCTGCAGGAAGCACTCGCACCGACAGAAGCATTTGAGCGCATCCGTCCGGGACAGAGCCGGGAGGATGGAAGCTATCAGCAGGAAAAGGAGGCAGTGCCGCAGCAGACGATCCGGTTACAGGAACGGATTGAGGCGCATTTACCGGAGCAGCTTGCAATCACCGGAGACAAAGGAATCCGTTTTCGGATGTTGCAGAGGGAAAAGCAGATTTGGATACATTTATCGCGCAATTGACCAAAGAGGAACTTGCCACGATCGTGCGCGGGGAAGGAATGAGCAGCCCGAAAGTAACACCGGGTACGGCATCCACATTTGAGGTGTCAGCGACCGCCTGTATGCATATGGAATCCCGGCTGCCTGCTGTGCAGACGGACCTTCCGGTATCCGTATGGAGAGCGGATTGAAGGCAACACAGCTTCCAATCGGAACACTGCTTGCATGTTCGTTTAACATTCCAATGATGGAAGAACTTTATGTGATGGAAGGAAAAGAGCTGGTTGCAAACGAAGTAGACACTCTGCTCGGACCTGGAATTAATATCCACCGCTATCCGTTGAACGGACGCAATTTTGAGTATTTCAGTGAAGATCCTTATGTGACCGGATGTTTTGCGGCAGCAGTGACAAGGGGAATCAAAAAGGCGGCTCTTTGCAACGGTGAAGCATTTTGCGGCGAACAACCAGGAGACGGCAAGACATACAGTAGATTCTGTTGTGTCAGAGCGTGCACTGCGTGAGATTTATCTGAAAGGATTTGAGATTGCAGTCAAAGAAGGGGAAGCCTCCTCTATTATGACATCTTATAATCCGATCAATGGACACTGGACATCATCCAATTATGATTTAAATACCACGATCTTAAGAGGAGAGTGGGGGTATGAAGGCATTGTCATGACCGACTGGTGGGCAAGTGTCAATGATGTTGTAAAAGGTGGCAAGCAGGATCATCATGCACTTTCTTCAATGGTGCGCTCCCAGAACGACCTTTACATGGTCGTCAACAATAACGGCGCGGAGATCAATGCCATGGGCGATGATATTTTGGAGGCACTGGACAATGGAAAGCTGACCATTGGGGAGTTGCAGCGCTCTGCAAAAAATATCTGTCGGTTTATTTTAAATGCTCCGGTTATGAAACGTCCGTTAAGACCGTTGGAGGAAGTGAAGGCATATGAGCCGTTGCAGGGGGCTGGATCAGAAGGGGCAACTTGGGAAAGCGATATAAGCATTGTTCCGGAAGATAAAGTGTCACAGAAGATTTATGTAAACCAGTCTGGTGTATACAATGTTGTTGTAAAATTTATTTCTCCGCAGTCAAATCTGGCACAGGCAGCCGCAAACCTCTATCTCAACGATGAATTATTCTTCACATTGCAGACGAGCGGCACGGAAGGCAGACCGAACACGCAGAAGATTTGCCGTGTGGAATTAAAACAGGGATACTACGAGATCAAAAACAGAGGTTGTGAAACCGAAGCTTGAGATGGAGTGGGTGGAGATTCGGAAATAATCAGAGGGTACCGTTCACCAAGCAGTAAATGTGAACATTCTGTTTCTACATATGTTTCGCCGTCTTTTTTGTGAACCATATAGGAGGCGAGAAGTGCCATGCCCCATGCGCCGCCTTCCCCGGCAGTTTCCATGACGGAAACCGGTGTGTTTAAAGCGGCGGCTCGGATGTTCATGCTCCCGGGGCGGACATATAAACTGTCGTTACAAAAATTGAACTGCTACGCTTCCACAAGCTGCAGATTGTACAATTTCCGGTACAGTCCGTTCTGGGCGAGAAGTTCCTGATGGGTGCCGGCTTCCTTGATCTGTCCCTGATGCATGACAATGATCTTGTCGGCATGCTGGATCGTGGAAAGTCTGTGTGCAACCATGATCGTAGTTCTGCCCTCCATGAGTTTTGCCAGAGCACTTGTGATAAGAGCCTCGGTCTCCGTGTCGATATTGGCAGTTGCCTCGTCTAAGACAAGGATGGTCGGATCGTAAGCTAGGGTTCTCGCAAAGGAGAGTAACTGTCGTTGTCCGGCGGATAAGGTGCTTCCGCGCTCTGTGACAGGGGCATCATAGCCGCCCGGCATTTTTTCGATAAAGGAATCTGCGTGCACGATCTCTGCGGCACGTTTCACGTCCTCAATGGAAATATTCTCATTGTCCAGTGAAATATTGCTCTTAATATCCCCGGTAAAAATAAATACATCCTGTTGTACCTGCCCGATCGCGGCGCGCAGCACATCAGTGTCGATGTCTTTGATGTTGACGCCGTCGATCAAAATCTCACCTTTCTGGATGTCAAAGTATCGTCCAATCAGATTTAAGATGGAAGATTTTCCAGCTCCGGTAGCACCGACAAATGCAACTTTTTCGCCCGGTTCGATGACGAAACTGATGTCTTTTAAAATATAATCGTCCTTCTCGTAGGCGAACCATACATGACGGAATTCGATGCGTCCTTTGATGTTGACTTCAACCGGGTGCGTTGGTTTTACAATGTCCGGTTTCTCGTCTAAAATGGAGAAAATTTTTCCGGCAGAGGCGAGAGAGGACTGCAATGTACCAAACTGTTCCGCAAGTTCCTGGATCGGATCAAAAAACGAGGAAATATAAGTGATAAAAATAAACAGCGTTCCGAGCGAGAGCGTCTGGTTTAACACCCCGGCACTTCCGGTTCCAATCACAAGCATCATGGCAAGCACGGACACCAGATAAATGGATGGACGAAAAATCGCAAATGTCATAACCTCACGCCAGTTTGCCTTGTATAAATCTTCGGATTTCTTTTCAAACTGTGCATATTTTTCCTCTTCCCTTGCAAAAATCTGGATGAGCTTCATGCCGGAGAGGTGCTTCCGATAAAAATGTGTTTAAGTCGGTAATGCGGTTTCTTGTAAGCTCGTATGCCTTCCTTGACATAAAACGGAAAAAGAAGGTCAGCACTGTGACAAGCGGCAGCAGTGCAAAGGATACGAGAGCCATTTTGACATTAATGGAGAGCATGACAACGGCATATCCGATAATTTTTACAATGTTTTTAAAGAGTTTTACCAAAATGGTGGAGAAAAGTTCATTGACCGCTTCGGTGTCGTTGGAGACACGGGTGACAAGTTTTCCCACAGGCGTATTGTTGAAAAAGTTTAACGATAAGCTGTGAATGTGGGTAAATACCTCCTCACGCATCTGGTAAATGATCTCCTGTCCCATTTTCTGCAAAATCCAGGTGTCTAATGCGTTTAAGACAAATCCGGTGAGCAGAAGCAGCAGATAGAGAGCGGCCGCTTTCAAAATGCCGGCAAAATCATAATGCCGCAAATCTTTTTAAGTCGTCCCTTGTAAGAGACGTTGCATTTTGGTTTACATAAGATGAAAGTGTGGCGGCATCTGCATTTTTTAATGCATCACATTCTTCGGATGAAAGATTTTCTGCCATATAATAGTCATTATTATATAGAAGAATCTGATCGTAAGTCTGTCCGTCTGCCGTCTCAAAATCTCTTGTCAGGTAAGTGTCATGATAAGGAACAGCACCCGGCGCATCCGCAGTGGTTTCGATGTACGGTGCGTAATAGCCGTTGATATAATCATCGATCGCATCACCGATGACGATCGGGCGGTAAAGTTCTACCACGATGATAAAGAGGACGAGGACTGTCGCAGCAGTCATAACCCATTTGTGCGGTTTTAAATAGGCCAGTAAACGTTTCATAGTTATGCGTCCTCCTTTCCTGTTTTTGCAGCTGGATGATTCTGTCTGATGAGCGCTTTTCCGGCTTCACCGTGGATGGCTTCTAACTGCTGTTTTTCAAACATATCGTAATAAATCCCGTGTTTTGCCATAAGGGAATCGTGATTTCCAATCTCGGCGGCAGTGCCGTCCTCTAACACCATAATGATATCTGCATTCTGGATCGTCGAGATGCGGTGCGCAATGAGAATGGTCGTCTTTCCTTCCCGGTTTTTCTTTAAATTTGTTAAAATGTGTTCCTCGGTGTCGGTATCGACAGCGGAGAGGGCGTCGTCTAAAATCAGGATCGGTGCATTTTTCATCAGAGCCCTGGCAATGGAGCTCCGCTGTTTCTGACCGCCGGATAAGGTGACACCGCGCTCACCTACAATTGTCTCATAACCGTCCGGGAACTGGACAATATTTTCATGGATGCAGGCAGCGCGTGTTGCGGACTGGATGGCTTCCATATCATCATTTTCAGCGCCAAATGCGATATTGGATTTCAATGTGTCCGAGAACAGGAAGTTATCCTGCGGAACGTATCCGATATTTTCACGCAGTGTTTTTAAAGGAATGGTGTTAATGTCCTTTCCATCAATGAAAAGCATGCCCGGTTTCGTGTTGTAAAGGTGCAGCAGGAGATTTACCAGTGTGGATTTTCCATTTCCGGTGCGCCCGATGATCGCAAGCGTTGTCCCTGCCGGCACATGCAGGGTGATGTCGTTTAAAGTCGGTTCGCTGTGACCGCGGTGGATGAAGGTAAGGTGATGAAAATCAATTTCGCCCTTAATGTCGTCCACATCCTTTGTTTTGTCGGTGTCTGCAATGGCAGGCTGTTCTTTGAAAATCTCCTGGATCCTTCGGATGGAGGCAGCACCCTGCGAAAACATATTGACGGAATCCCCGCAGGCTAACATCGGCCAGACAAGCATGTTAATATACTGGTTAAAAGCGACAAAGCGTCCAAGCGTGATGTCCCCGACCAGCGCAAGATAGCCGCCGTAAATGAGCGTAAGCAGCGAGGAAAGCCCGATGATGACATCTAAAAGTGGAATGACGATCGACTGGATCTTTGCAATGCTTAAGTTCTTTTCCATGGTGTTTTCGTTTTCTTTTAAAAAGTGGTAACGCTGTGCCTTCTCACGGACAAACGCCTTGATGACACGGATACCGGAAAAGCTTTCCTGCACGTAGTCGGTGAGATCGGAAACAGCCTCCTGCCTTGCAGTAAAGCGCGGACGGATGATTTTTCCATAATAAATCTCGCCAAATAAAATGAAAAGCATTGGGATGACTGCGATCAGTGTCAGCTTCACGCTGACATAATACATCATCTGGAAAATGACCATAAGGGTCATGACGGAGGCGTCAAACACACAGATGACGGCAGGTCCAATCGCCATGCGGATCGCGTTCAGATCGCTGGTAAAACGTGTCATCAGGTCACCGGTTTTGTGCTCGTTGTAATATTCCACATCCATTTTTTCCAGATGGGAAAACATGTCGTTTCTCAGCTCTTTTTCGATGGAGCGGGAAGCTCCAAACAGGAAGTACCGCCAGAAGAAACGGCCGACCGCAAGCAGCAGTCCAAGCAGAAAAAGGTAAAGCAGATTTAATCTGACTCCGCTCCAGTCAAGGCTGTGGGCGGTGAGTCCGTCGGTGATGACACCGGTAAGTTTCGGAATAAAAATATTGGCAAAGTCTACCACAAAAAGCGTGATGATACCAAGCGTATACTGGACTTTATGCCGTTTGATATACTGAAAGATAAATTGGAAAGCGTTCATAAATAAATCTCCCTTAATAATGTCCTGCGGTAAACGGTTTTACGGAACTACCATAAAACCGCAGAGTATCTTCTATTCTATACTTCTTAAAGCAAAGTTGCAACCTGTGAAAATAAAATGATATACACGGAAACAGCAGTGTGACTGTCTGGATTTGTAAGAAGCCGGGGAAAGAGCACATAAAAAAAGTTTTCCTGCAAAAATCCTGAAAACAGATATTTCTACAGAAAAACCTCTTTTTTAGTTACATATCGTACAGATCAGATTGGATCACAGGAAACAAAATACTTAATCGCATCCGAGCAGAATGTCGACCGCATGCTGCAACTCAGGGCGGTTGCGGTAGGCGTAGATGATCTCACGTTCATGATAAGTCAGGGAAGCTGCCGGATCATCGGGCTGGTCGTAACCGAAGGAGTTCAGGATGTCCGGGATTTTGTATATCTCGCACAGTAAGAGCAGTGTATCTGCCGTCGGCTGTGCCTGTCCGCTTTCCCAGCCATAAATCGTCTTCGGTGCAACATCAATATCATGTTCCATCAGCCTGATCGATACGTCCTTGACCGAGTAATGATTTCGTTTTCTATATTCTTTTAACACCTTTGGAATTAATTCATTTCGCATAAAAATCCCCTGTTTCTGAAATTTAAAAAGTTATTATGGTTATCATATCTCACATATTTTAGACCGTCAATTAATTCTGATTATATGGGAAAATATGGTTGAAAGTCTTGAATTATAAGAATATAATGTGCGTAAGCAATGAGCGGTGCCAATCGAGAATATGTAGACCGAACATGCTTGCATGATGAGGTCTGCATATATCGGGAAGAACACATGAGAAAAGGAGCGGAGCGCATGAGAAAAGGAGCGGAGCGCATGAATAAATCCAGAGTGACAGAATATATCCTTGCTTATATGCAGGAAAAAGGAATTTCAGCATCTGAGATCTCAGAACAGACACAAGTTCCGGAAGAAAAACTGCATCCGGATTATAAAGAACCTCTGCTTGCCGAAGAGTTTTTAGAGCTTTGTGTTTTTTTACAGTTATCACCGGAAGCGATTGCAAAAACGATAAGAAAATGATAAAAAAGAGAATAAGAAAAACTTCCCTGATCCATACTAAAAGAAAAAGAAAGTGTGGATACGAGTATGCAGAAGGGAAAACAGAGCCTCTGTTTTACAGAGGCTCCTTTTATTATCAGCACGGCAAATATTGTTGGAAAAAAGGAGGGAGAGGGACCTCTGGCAGGTCATTTTGATGTGATCGGTGAGGACGATAAATTTGGTCAGAACACATGGGAAGAGGCAGAGAGCACGCTGCAGAAAGAAGCTTTCACCATGGCGGTCGGCAGAGCCGGATTAAAAAAAGAGGACATCCGGTATCTTTTCGCAGGCGATCTTTTGGGGCAGACCATGGCGACCTCGTTTGGGGTGCTGGATTTTCAGGTACCGCTCTTTGGACTTTACGGAGCCTGCAGTACCTGTGGGGAATCGCTGTCTCTCGGTGCGATGTGTGTAGCGGCCGGCTATGCGGATCACGTCGTGACCATGACTTCAAGTCATTTTGCCAGCGCAGAAAAACAATTCAGATTCCCGCTCGAATATGCAAACCAAAGGCCGAAATCGGCCACCTGGACAGTGACCGGAAGCGCGGCTTTCGTCCTCGGAAAAGAGAGGGGAATGGCAAAAATCACAGGGATCACAACCGGAAAAATTGTGGATTTTGGGATCAAAGATTCCATGAACATGGGGGCAGCCATGGCACCAGCAGCCAAAGAGGTCATCAGACAGCATTTTGAGGATTTCGGGCGAAGTGAAAAAGAATATGACAGGATCATTACAGGAGATCTCGGAACGGTAGGACAGAAAATTCTCATTGACCTGTTGTTAAAAGACGGTTACGATATCAGTAAGATACACTCGGATTGTGGAATTGAAATTTTTGATGCTGAGAGCCAGAATACCGGGGCAGGTGGTTCCGGATGCGGATGTTCAGCAGTGACGCTAAGCGCTTACTTTTTAAAACAGATCGAAGATGGAACGTTAAAACGGATATTGTTCGTGCCGACAGGCGCATTGCTTTCAACGGTGTCTTTCAATGAAGGAATGACGGTGCCGGGCATTGCACACGCAGTTGTCATCGAACATGCAGATGCATAGACAATGGATTTTCAGAAAGAAAAGAGGATGAAAAATGGATTATATCAATGCATTCTGGGTAGGCGGACTGATCTGTGCACTTGTCCAGATTCTTATGGAGAAAACAAAAATGCTTCCGGGCAGGATCATGGTTTTACTCGTATGCCTTGGGGCGGTGCTTGGCGCATTGCAGATTTATCAGCCATTCATAGAGTTCGCGGGAGCCGGTGCAAGTGTGCCGCTGCCAGGCTTTGGAAATACACTCTGGAAAGGCGTAAAGGAAGCAGTGGACGAGAATGGATTTATTGGCATTTTTATGGGAGGATTTAAAGCGAGTGCGGTTGGTATTTCCGCAGCACTGATTTTTTCCTATATTGCAAGTATCATTTTCCAGCCGAAAATGAAAAAATAGTAACCGGAATGGAGTGGTGAAAATGGATAAAGAAAAATTGAAAGCCTATGGCGTTGATTATGAAAATGCAGTGAAACGTTTTGCGGGAAATGAAGCTTTATATGAAAGAATTTTTGAAAAAGCTGACTGAGGACGATCATCTTGCAATCGGGGAACAGGCAATGAAAGAAGAACGGTATGAGGATGTGTTAGAGGCCGTTCACGCCCTAAAAGGGGTTGCAGGAACCCTTGGAATGACGGAACTGTTCCAGGCAGCATCAGAGGTAGTAGCTTCCATACGTAAAAATGAAATCAGCCATCTGCAGGAGCAGATGGCTAAGGTACATACAGAATTTGAAAAAGCCTGTGAGGCGGTTTCCTGAACAGATAGCTGCGCTGCCCGCCTGTGTGCGAAAGTGTGCGCCTGGCGCACACTTTGTTCCATATTATTTAAAATAACACCGGGCGTGTGGAATCTAATTCGCGGAGCAAAGCGGCAAAATCGGCATGATCTTCCGGGAGTTTCCAGCAGAGGATGGAAGGGTGATAAGCATTCTGCAACACATATTCTGTGAGCAGATTCTTACAGTCCTCCTCGTCTGCAGCAATGTCGCAGAGTTCTTTTAATTCCACACAGGCAAAACTTCCGGCCTCATCCATATCGTCATAGACAAATGGATCAGATTCCAGAGTGCGGATGAGATCCTTTTCCGGGACACAAAGACCGTTTACGAGGACAGAGCCGTTTGATTCCATGGACAGATTACGCAGCCCAAAAGGAAGGACGATCTGATCTTCTGTGGCACCATTAACGATCAATCCTGCCACGACCACATAAAGCTTTGGAGAGGTTTTTCCATTCCAGAGGCATGGGTTTGTCAGATGGCAGATATACTCTGGTGCCGAGACCGGAACACTTTTATTTGCAAGCATTGTTCCTGTGGTAGTAAGCACAGTGTAAGAGATCATGGCATCTTTTGGAAGATTTTTTGCATGGGCGGTGATACGGATACTTGCAGAGGAGGTGGAAATCTCCTGTGGGATCACGGTCAGTCCTGCATCACCAAAGTGGTCTAATGAAAAATGGTGTTTTCCGACAACGATAAGACTTGCGTCTAAACAAGGAACTTCACTGTCACAAACAATGTCTAATTCGTTGTCGCCATTTACGATCTGATCGGTGACATCCACGCGGTAAAGCGTATAGCTTCCGGTGTGAGCTCCGATTTTTTCCTGATTCACAAATACTTCCATGGAAGGTGCAGCTCCTAACAGTTCCAGATAATAGCAGTATTCGTCTTCCTTATTCAAAGGAAGGATTCTTTTGTGGACAGCTTTGCCGTCCGGAGTCTTTTCCGTGGATAATATCCAGTCAGAATTTATATTCAGAATGTTTCGCATATAAAATCTCCTTTAAGATAAAAATTCTTTACAGTTAAAATTATTATAATGTAAAACCTGCCAAAAGAAAAGAAGAAACCGGAGTTTCACCAGCGTAGTGCCGCAGATTCTGTGGTGCTTTTATAGGTTGTGAGGGGCAGATATAAGCGTCCTCTCGCAAGTCGTGATTTTATAGGTTTATGAAAAGAAAAACGGTACAGACGAAATATGATGTTCCTGTTCGCCGGGCATTCCGATAAGCCTCTAAAGAGTCTTATCTCCATGGCTCACAAAGGAAATCATATTTGTCTGTACCGTTTTTCTTTCATTTACGCTGTGAATGACTTATGAGAGGACGCTTATATTTGCCCAATCAACATCATGAATCGCACCACAAAATCTGCAATTTACGTTATGGAACTCACGGTTATGGGATGAGTGCCTATGAGATAACGGCAAAATTCAAGAGGTTCAATGCCTTATGATTCGTCGATGTTAAAGGGCACACATCCCGGAGTTTCATCTTTGATTTCTGCCGCTCGTAACCTGGATTGACGGATTTCACAGACTTAAATCATTGCATGCTGCACAGTCTTGGATAAATAAAAAATAGAACTGATTTGTTTTCAGGATTTTGGGAGCGGCCGGTCCTTAGAAAGCAGACATTGCGATTTCAAAAGACAATGTCAATTGGATTTTGAAATCACGATGGATACTTTCTTAGTACCGCTGCCAGCGACAACAAGCGGAAGCGCTCCTGAAAACAAACAGTTCTATTTTTTATTTTATAAAGTTGTTATGCATGCAATACAGTAGCTCTGGAAATCCGTAACACCACCTGCAAGCGGCAGTTCATAAGTTAAACTCTGGTTATAAATACTTGCGGATTTCTTCAATCAGGGAAGCATATTCTGCATCTGACAGGAATTTTTCACCCGGATTCATGGCAAAAACGCCACCCCATTCATAGCCATCTGTGTATTTTGGTACAAGATGGAAGTGAAGATGATGTCCGGTGTCACCGTAGGCACCATAGTTGATCTTCTGAGGATGGAATGCCTTGTGAAGAGCCTCTGCTACATGGTTGATATCTTCCATGTAAGCAGCGCGTTCTTCGGCAGTCAACTCTACAATCTCACTGACGTGTTTCTTATGGGCAACGATCACACGTCCTTTATGGCTTTGTTCTTTAAATAAATAAACTTTGGAGGATGGAAGTTCACAGATTTTAATGCCAAACTGGGCAACTAAGTCACCTTCCATACAATAAGCACAATTCTGATCTGTCATAATCTGTCTCCTGTCTTATTTCTGGTTGAAATGTACAGCGAAACCGGCGATTTCATCTTTTAAATAAGCAACTGTGATATTTCCTTTTGCATCATATTTGAAAGAAGACTCATCGAATACAAAACCACGTTTCTCTAAGTGGTACATTGCACGTGCAAGATAGTTTGTCTGGATTGCGATATGACCACAGGTTCCACGTCCTGGATTTTTCATCATTTCGATAAGAGAACCAACAAACATAGAGCTGTTTCCAACTTTTACATCCTGTCCAAGTAATGTAGCGAATTTTGCAGAATCAGAAGCAGCAGCTTCCTCAGATGCATTGTTTACACCAACGTGAAGAAGTTTGAAACCTAACATGGTAGAAACTGCTTTTTGTGAGTGCTGTGATACCAGCCCAGTCTTTGCAGCAACAAGGTCTTTGCTTACCATCCAGGAACCGCCACATGCGATGATTTTGTTGAAATCAAGGTAATTTGTAAGGTTTTTCGCATTGATTCCGCCGGTTGGCATGAATTTCATATTTACATAAGGAGCTGCCATGGATTTGATCATGTTTAATCCGCCGGCTGCCTCTGCAGGGAAGAATTTTACAACATCAAGACCAAGTTCAATAGCAACTTCAACGTCACTTGGGTTAGAGCATCCAGGAGTAACCGGAATTCCTTTTTCTACACAGTATTTCACTACTTTTGGATTTAAGCCAGGACTTACAATGAATTTTGCTCCGGCGTTTACAGCGCGGTCAACCTGCTCTGTAGTAAGAACGGTTCCGGCACCTACTAACATTTCCGGGAACTGCTCAGCCATAATACGGATAGATTCCTCAGCGGCAGCAGTACGGAATGTAACCTCTGCACAAGGAAGTCCTCCGTCACATAATGCTTTTGCTAAAGGAGCAGCGTCCTCTACGTGATCCAGGGCGATAACAGGTACAATACCAATTTTGGAAATCTCTTCTAATACTTTGTTCATGATGATTCTCCTTATCATTCTTATTTTCTCATCCATGTTTTGGATGATTGTGTTCTTATATAAAGTTCCATTATACGAAACAATGTTCCATAAAACGGTACGGTTTTATTATAACATCAGAAAAACGGATGTCAATAGTTCCAACTCAATTCCCTTGACATTTCTAATAGTAGCTGTTAATATGAGAAAAAAGAAAGTTCCACAATATGAAACGAGAATCTGAAATATGAAACATATAGGTAAATCCAGAGTTTTTTTTGGTTTTACAGAATTATATTGTGAACAGGAAGAAAGGGACACCTACGATGGCAGAAGAAAAAGAAACAAAAAATCCGGTGCAGTCTGCAGAACGAATTTTCCAGGTGCTTGAGATGTTAGCAGAGCATGGCGAGATGGGGTTAATGGAGATCAGCACAGAACTCGGACTTCACAAAAGTACGGTCCACCGCTTATTAATGTCCTTGATCTATATGGGGTATGCAAAACAGGACGAGACAACGCAGAAATACATGCTTTCTTACAAAATCGTGAGCATGGCGGGAAAAATCTTAGAGCGTACCGACATTTTACAGATCGCAAAACCTTATATGGAGCGCCTGTCCGATATCAGTGGGGAAGCAGTGCATCTTGTACAGCGGGAAGGCAACAACATTTTGTACATCTATAAAATAGAAGCAAAAGTTGGCACGATCCGCATGGTATCACACGTCGGCATGGTGCATCCGATGTATTGTTCCGGCGTGGGCAAGGCAATCATGGCAACGCTTCCGGAGAAAGAAGTAAAACAGATCTGGAACGAGAGCATTATCGAGAAGAAAACGGATAAGACGATCACTGACATTGACGAGATGATGCAGGTGTTAGAGGAAGTCCGTAAGAACGGTTATGCGTTAGACGACGAGGAGAACGAGGAGGGCGTGCGCTGTATCGCTGCCTGCCTGCATGGTTACAGCAAGGAAGTGAAATATGCATTCAGCATTTCCGGACCGGTCAGCCGTATGACGAGAGAGCGCGTGGAAGAACTTGCCGTGGATGTGAAAAAGGTACAGGAAGAATTATCAAGAGAACTGGGGTATTATCCACAAAATTAAATTTTTTTACAGAATATGTATAAGAAAAAAATCGATGGTCATACTATTTTTGAAGAACAGAGAAAATATACTCTGTAAAAGAAAAGGAGAAATGACTATGAGAAAGTGGAAATTACTTTTGGCTGGAATGATGCTTATGTTATCGTTGAGTGCTGTCGCAGGCTGCGGAAATAACAATGCAAACGATAAAAATAATGGCACAAACGGTACAAACACAAGCACGGAAAACCGTCTGAATAACAATGCGGACACTACCACAGGCAATGACAAAAATAATATTGACACCACAGAGGATAAGGACAAGGATAACAACCGTGTGGATGAAAACGGCAACGTGATCGAGGATGTGGTGGACGGTGTTGGCGATGCCGGCAAAGATGTGATCGATGGTGTGGAAAATGGTGTGAATGATCTCACAAACGATGCAACCGGCGGAGATGCAGAGAATACCAACGGAACCGGTGGGAATGCCGGAAATGGAACTGCAAATCCGTAAATGATAGAGAAATACAAAAAAAGAAACGGCTTATCGTTTCTTTTTTTGTGCCTGTTTATTCAGATACATTTCATGGTCTGCTTTGTCAAGCAGATTGCGGAGCGTACAATCTTTGTAATTCATGGAGTAGCTGTAACCATAGGCGTAACTGATCGCATCCGGCATATTGCTGGAATGATACTGTTTGATCGTAGCATGTAGTTTTTCCAATAGTTCGTCTGCCTGCCCGGAGGTGGTGTCATACAAAATAGCGATAAATTCGTCACCGCCGTATCTGCCGACAAAATCTTTTTCAGGAACTACCTTTCTTAAAATGTGGGCAAAATTGGCGATCATCGAATCCCCGGCAGCGTGTCCAAGGGTATCGTTCACTTCTTTTAAATTATTTAAGTCGAACATAACAAAACACAGCGGCTCAGTGATAAAACCGGAAGAGTTCAAAAGGTCTTCACAGCGGCTTTTGTTTGGAAGTCCGGTGTGCACATCCAGATAGGCTTTCTTGGATAAAATATAATTTTCCCTGACAGCCTTAATGTGCTGGATCTGCTGCTGGACGATCAAAAAGATTAACAATAGTATATCAAGCGCAGAAATAATCTCGGTCAGCCGGATCCGCGCGGCAATCTTTTCCGAGTACTGTTCGGCAGCAGTCACCGTCTCGTCGGCATATTCAAAATAAGTTTCACTCATTGAGACAACATTGGTGTTTTCATAGCCCTTTTCACGAACAGTATAAATCTCTTCTTTCAGTAGTTCCCAATATTCAATCTGATTGTCCAGACACTGCTGGTAAGCAGGATCTTTCAGGCTTACCAGATTATAATTTCCATCTTCATATTTTAAACCGGACAAAATTTTATCCAGATACTCGATCTGCATGTCATCTGCAGTTCCGGTAATCTCAAGCTTGACTTCACGCTGCGTGGCTCCGCGCACAAGACCGGCATAGTTTACCACGTGGGCAGTTCCATGTAGATTCTGGATCTGCACCATCATAAAAATGACAAGGAAAATCAAAACGAAGATCAGAATTTGCTGCAGCAGTGAGGCAGCATGCTGTTCTGCCTGTTTCATTCGTCTGCTAAAAGAGGTTTCTTTTGTATACATGAGTCACCTTTCCGAAAGTTTTTTTGTGTGTAGCTGTATTCTAACCCATAAAATCAGGAAGGTCAAATATTAGTATGTTTTTCAAAGAAAATATCTTAAATAAAAATGAAATCTTGCCAAATTAGTTGTGATTCATTTTTATTTGAATTATAATAAACCCATCGCATTTTTTGAGGCGATGAAAACAGAAAGCAATTTCAGGGATATTAAGGAGATTTCAATGTCAGATAATGATTTCAGAGAGGTAATCGACGGAGAAGAGAACAAAGAACCGACAGCCTCTGATAATAATTTACATACAACGGATGCAGAGAGTGCAGAAGTGGTAAACACCACGGCAGATGCACAGGAGAGTGATGAGAAGAAGGATGATGAGTACGAGGAAATCTGCTACATCTGTCACAGACCAGAACATATTGCAGGAAAAATGATCAAGATTCCAAATAGCATTTCCATCTGCCATGACTGTATGCAGAGAACTTTCGACAGCATGAATGGTACCGGATTCCCAATGGGCGATATGATGAACATGGGAAGTTTTAATAATATGAATCTGGATAAGATGCCGAATATCAGCATGATCAATCTTTCTGATCTGCAAAATATGATGGGCGGTATGCCAAACAGCCAGAAGATCAAGAAAAAGAAACCAAAAGAGGAGAGAAAGCCGGAGATCGATATTCATGCGATCCCGGCTCCACATAAGATCAAAGCGTCGCTGGATGAGTATGTGGTTGGACAGGAACATGCAAAAAAAGTCATGTCCGTAGCAGTTTACAATCATTACAAGAGAATTGCTTCTGATGTGCAGGACGGTGTGGAAATCGAAAAATCCAACATGCTCATGATCGGACCGACTGGAAGTGGTAAGACTTATCTGGTCAAGACACTGGCAAGATTATTAGATGTGCCGCTTGCCATCACGGACGCAACTTCCCTGACAGAAGCCGGTTATATCGGTGACGATATCGAGAGTGTAGTCAGCAAACTGTTAGCGGCTGCTGACAATGATGTGGAGCGCGCAGAGCACGGCATCATCTTTATCGATGAGATCGATAAGATTGCAAAGAAGCGCAACACAAACCAGCGCGATGTCAGCGGAGAATCTGTCCAGCAGGGAATGTTAAAGCTGTTAGAGGGTGCGGAAGTGGAAGTGCCGGTAGGGGCAAGCAGTAAAAATGCGATGGTTCCGATGACGATGGTCAACACGAAGAACATTCTTTTTATATGCGGAGGAGCGTTCCCGGATCTTGAGGATATCATTAAGGAGCGTCTGAATAAGGAAGCTTCCATTGGATTTAAGGCAGACCTGAAGGACAAATATGACAATGACGAGAACCTGCTTGCAAAAGTGACGACAGAAGATGTGCGCAAATTTGGTATGATCCCGGAATTTTTAGGACGTCTGCCGGTCATGTTCACATTGGAGGCGCTGACGGAAGATATGCTCGTGCGTATTTTAAAAGAGCCGAAGAATGCAATCATCAGGCAGTATGAGAAGCTGCTTGCCATGGATGAGGTAAAGCTTGTATTTGACGAGGATGCGCTTCATTCTATCGCAAAGGAAGCAAAAGAGAAAAAGGTAGGAGCGCGTGCTCTCCGTTCTATTATCGAAGATTTTATGTTAGATATCATGTATGAGATCCCGAAGGATGACAATATCGGCATGGTAACGATCACAAAAGATTATGTAGAGAAAAAGGGCGGTCCGCTCATCACGATGCGCGGCTGTGCAGCGATCGAAGAAAAGCCAGCAATTTAAAGGAATAAAAGACAAAACTCCGGCATTTATTGTAAAGATAGGTGTGCGGAGTTTTTTATGTCTGACTGTGAAGAAAAGATTTATTCCAATGATTATGTGGATTTTATCATATCGAAAGATGTTTTGGATGTGATTGACCTTTCAAGTGATTGTATCCAGCGGATCGATGAGGAAAAGGATACTTATTTTTATCCGAGGAGTTTTTTCCGGATATTTGATTTTCCGGCAGATTCCTATGCTTCTGTTCCAAAGTGCTATGGACTTCTGGATGAGACGGCGCTTGAGGTTTCGGGGATATTAAAATTACAGCAGCAGCCGGCACTCGCACTGAAAGGGCAGGGCGTGATGATCGGATTTATCGATACCGGGATCGATTACCGAAATCCGGTATTTCAGTATTCTGATGGGACAACAAGGATTTACCGCATCTGGGATCAGACGATCCGGGATGGAACAAAGCCGGAGGGGATCGCATATGGTTCCGAGTATAAGACAGAGCAGATCAATGCCGCACTCCGGGCAGAAAATCCGCTGGAAACCGTTCCGTCCATGGATACCAATGGACATGGAACCTTTGTGGCCGGGGTGGCATGTGGAAGCGAGGATGTGGAAGATAATTTTATCGGGGCGGCGCCGTTTTCCGAGATCGCAGTCGTAAAACTGAAAGAGGCAAAAACTTATCTGCGGGAATTTTATTTTATACCGGATTCTGTTCCGGCGTATCAGGAGAATGATATCATGATGGCAGTCAGCTATCTGGACCGGCTGGCAAAGGAGCGGGATATGCCGCTTGTGATCTGCATTGCACTGGGAAGCAACATGGGAAACCGTGGCAAGGACGGACAACTGGCAACTTATCTGGATATTGTATCCAGAAGGCGGAAAAGATGCAGTGTGGCAGCAGTAGGAAACGAGGCGAATGCAAGACATCATTTTCTTGGAAAAATACAGCCGGACATGGAGTACGAATCGGTGGAAGTCTCGGTGGAGGAAAATATGCCGGGTTTTTTCATTGAGATGTGGGCAAATGCGCCGGAGCTTTATGCGGTATCGGTCAGCTCGCCCACCGGGGAAGTGCTGCCAAAAGTGCCTTATCGGAGCGGTGGAAGACAGGAGTTTGTCTTTATTTTCGAGCAGACAAGAGTCAGCATCGACTACCGGCTGACGGGCAGGCGGCAGGGAAACCAGCTTATTTATTTACGTTTTTCAAACGCAGCGCAGGGGATCTGGACGATCAACGTGTATCCGCAGAGCATTGTGACAGGGGATTACAATATGTGGCTTCCCATGCGGAATTTTACGAGTGGAAATGTTTTTTTCCTGCGGTCAAATCCGAATCATACGATCACCGTGCCGGGTAACGCAGGGCAGGTCATAAGCACGGGCGGCTACAATGTGGCAAATGGCGGTCTGTATCTGGACTCGGGCAGGGGATTTACACTTTCCGGTGAGGTAAAGCCGGATTTCTGTGCCCCGGCGGTGAATGTGTATGGACCGGGACTGCGGAACCGCTTTGTGACCATGACCGGGACGAGTGCGGCGGCAGCGATCACAGCCGGGGCATGTGCGCAGATCATGGAATGGGGACTGGTAAAAAGAAATCAGATTTTCATGTCCTCTGCGGATATCAAAAATATGCTGATCCGCGGCGCAGACCGGGCGGATGACAGGAGTTATCCGAATCCGTCGTGGGGGTATGGAACGCTGGATGTGTATGGAGCATTTGAGGATCTGCGGAGGTAGCGGACATTGGCTTTTCATTTTCCCTTCTGTGAAGTATAATAATATGTGGAAAAAACATTTTGCAGGCTTCCTGTGACAGGAAAATGGATCACAAGAGGTATGGAAATATTATAATTACGCAGGAGAAAAGAAAATTTTATGATAAAGATCGCGTTTTGTGATGATGATATGGAAGTGCTTCATCAGATGAACGAATTAATAGACCGCTACCGGGTAGAACGGAATGAGGATATTACCTATGCAGCATTCCAGAGTCCGTTTGAACTGCTGACGGAGATTGAGAAGGGCATAAGACCGGATATATTATTTCTCGATGTCGTGATGCCGGGGCAGAATGGCATGGATGTGGCAAAAGAGATCCGGCAGTATGACACGAATATGAAAATTATTTTTCTGACCTCATCCCCGGAGTTTGCGGTGGAATCTTATTCGGTTGGAGCTTATTTTTACCAGTTGAAACCGATCTGGGAGGGAAGCTTTTTCCGGCTGATGGATGCGGTGCTGGGACGAAAACTTTTATTTCATCTGGAAAACGGAGCAGTTCTGGAAAGCGCAGGGAGTCTGGATGATCTGGCAGGACAGCTGATGCAGTACAGCAATTTTTTCCGTCCCCACCGATCCTTCCTTGTGAATATGGAGTATATCCAGAATATTTCCAGCCGTTCTATCAAAATGGTAAATGATGCGGAAATCCCAATTCCGCATGGAAAATGTTCGGAAATCAAAAATACATATATGGAATATGCGTTTAATGGAGAGCAGGCTGTCTTATGACGGTCTGTTTTTTTCTTTGATAGAATAAACTACATGAATAGTAAAAAAAGACATGGTCGATTCAATACATTTTACGGTCGATTCATGACAGTGCGTCCATTTTTTTTGGAAAATCGTGTATTGTAGATTCAGACAAAGGAGAAAGCCAAAATAAGCACACAAAAGAAGGGAGGATTAAGAAGAAAAAATGTTAGGTATGGAAATCTTGGTCATTATTGGTTTGATCCTGCTTTTACTTGTTCTCTGGATCATCTCCGTGCAGCGGAAGTTTGCGGTGATGGACGGAAATATCCAAAATGCCATGAATCAGATCGGAGTGCAGATTTCCTCACGTTTTGATGCACTATTTGCAGTGCTTGATCTTATGAAAGGATATGCAGCAGATGACATACAGCCGCTGATGGAGCGTGCAGCAGCCAGACGAAGTGTGATCACTGCTCGCTCCGCACCTGAGGAGGTATCAGAGCAGGAGCAGGTGATAGAGGAAACCGTAAAAAGCATCCGTCTGGCAGCAGAACGCAATCCACTGCTCTGCGCAGATAAAAACTATACCAAATGTATGGATGCGGTGGAATGTTATGGGCGCATGGTATATACCAGCCGTTTGATCTACAACGATTCAGTGACAAAGTTAAACAGTGCGCTTGGTATGTTTCCTACAAATGTAATTGCAGGTATTCTTGGCTTTCATAAAAGAGAATATCTGTCACAGAAAGGGGATTAATATGGGATTATTCAGTAATAATAAAAAATTATGTCCGGTCTGCGGGAATCCGACACCGCGGCTGCTTGCAACAAAAATACAGGACACACCGATCTGTAAGGAATGCGATAAAAAAATCTATCTGCCAAAAGGCAGGACAGATCGGATGACCATCGATGATTTTAAGCAGTACATCCAGTTTTACGAAGATAATCAGGCATTGAGAGATCAGTTCGAGGAAAACTATTCGTTTAATTTTGGACTGTTTGGTGGAGATCTGGTATTAGATATTTTCCATGGACTTTTCCGTGTGAACTGTGACAAAGATTCGCTCGCATTTCAGGCGGACAATTTAAAGTCTTTCCGTATTTTAGAGGACAGCCGGGTTTTATTTGAGGGAAATCATCAGGAATTAAAGCATTACGACAGTAAAGTTCCGGAAAAAGTAAAGCAGCTGGAGCCGCAGATCGCACAGTTTCAGATGCAGATGAGGGAATATGAAATGTTTGAGCGGCTGGAGCGGATGCATGAGGAAAATGACAAAGATGATAACCATTATCATGAGTATCATCCAAGACCATCTTTTGACGTGGCTTCTCCGGCAGATACCTTCCATGTGGAGCTGACGTTTGACCATCCTTACTGGGATAATATCAAGTGGGATTGGACAGGAGTTTCCTTTGACAGTGACAGTCCAAGTGTCGAGGCGTTTTTGAGCTGCTATGAGGATAAAACAGAGAGTCTGCACACGCTGGCGCTCAATCTGGCACACCTGATGAATCCGAATGTCAAAGAGATGACAGCGGGAGAAAAAAAACAGGATGCAAAGCAGGAGACCGGATCTTTGGAAGAGCAGAAGCAATCTTCTGAGAGCGATACGATTGAACAGCTGCAGAAGTACAAAGGTCTTTTGGATGCAGGAGTCATCACAGAAGAAGAATTTGCAGCGAAGAAAAAGCAGTTATTGGGAATTTAATGATAAGGCTGATCCGGAAAGGGTCAGCTTTATTTATGAAATCTGCAAAAATAATTTTCAAATGGTACGTTAAAATTTGTGATGGAAATTGAAAATTTCGAGTATATTTTGTGCCGGTTTTATTGTATAATATTCTCTATGTTTGTAAATAAAAAAGTGAATGAAAATTAAGGGGATAACAGGGATGAGAATAGGATTTGATAATGACAGGTACTTAAAAATTCAGTCTGAGCACATCAAAGAGCGGATCAACCAGTTTGGGGACAAGCTTTATCTGGAATTTGGCGGAAAATTATTTGACGATTATCACGCATCCAGAGTCTTGCCGGGATTTGCACCGGACAGCAAACTCCAGATGCTTATGCAGCTTGCGGATGTGGCAGAGATCGTGATCGTGATCAGTGCAGCAGATATAGAGAAGAACAAAGTCCGCGGGGATCTTGGAATTACTTATGATGTGGATGTTGTCCGGCTGATCGGAGAGTTTGAGAAAAAGGGTCTGTATGTGGGAAGCGTTGTCATCACGCAGTTTGCAGGACAGAGCGGTGCCGTACAGTTCCGTGAAAAACTGGAAAAAAGAGGCATTAAAGTATATCAGCATTATAAGATCGAGGGCTATCCGGCAAACATTCCGCTGATCGTCAGTGAGAACGGATTCGGCAAGAATGACTATATCGAGACGACCAGACCATTAGTCGTCATCACTGCACCGGGACCGGGAAGTGGAAAAATGGCAACCTGCCTCTCCCAGCTTTATCATGAGAACATCCGTGGAACAAAAGCCGGATATGCAAAATTTGAGACATTCCCAATCTGGAATCTTCCATTAAAACATCCGGTAAACTTAGCTTATGAGGCGGCTACCGCAGACTTGAATGACGTGAACATGATAGACCCGTTCCATCTGGAAGCTTATGGAAAAACGACGGTCAACTACAATCGTGACATTGAGATCTTCCCGGTTTTGAACGCTATTTTTGAAGGGATTTATGGAGAAAATACTTATTATAAATCACCGACTGATATGGGTGTCAACATGGCCGGAAACTGTATCATCGATGACGAGGCGTGCTGTGAAGCCTCCAAAATGGAGATCATAAGACGTTATTACACAGCGGTAAACAAACTGGTCAAAGAGGAAGCGACGGAAAATGAAGTTTACAAGATTGAACTTCTGATGAAACAGGCAAAGATCACAACGGACGACAGACATGTCACAGTCGCCGCAAAAAAACGTGCAGAGGAACTTGGCGTTCCAACTGCAGCAATCGAACTTTCCGATGGCTGTATCATTACGTCCAAGACATCAGATTTTCTCGGTGCGTCTGCAGCATTGCTCCTGAATGCGTTAAAATATCTGGCTGGCATTGAGCATGATGAGAAACTCATCCGCCCGGAAGCGATCGAACCGATCCAGGATCTGAAAGTCCGTTTCCTCGGTGGAAAGAATCCAAGACTTCATACCGATGAGGTATTGATCGCCCTTTCGCTCGCTGCGGTGACCAATGAAAACGCAAAGAAAGCATTAGAGCAGCTTCCGGCACTTCGGGGATGCCAGGTGCACACTTCCGTAATGCTCTCTGAAGTGGATATTAAAATTTTTAAGAAGCTGGGTGTGGATCTGACAAGTGAACCGGTGCGCAGTGGATTAAAATTGTATTAGAAATTTGTTTGTCAAAAAATACATGAAAAATTGTGAATAATGTATAAAAACCCTTTTATAAAATAAGGTGTATGGTATAATAAGCACAAGTGATGAGATCACGAGGTAATACATGCGGCCTGATTGTTAAAAATATAACAATCAAAACAGGCACATACATATTTTATAGGAGGGTTTTTACAATGGCAAGATTTACGTTACCAAGAGATTTATACCATGGAAAAGGTGCTCTGGAGGCATTAAAGACATTCAAAGGAAAAAAGGCAATGATCTGTGTTGGCGGCGGTTCCATGAAGCGGTTCGGATTCCTCGACAGAGCAGAACAGTACCTGAAAGAAGCCGGAATGGAAGTTCAGCTGTTTGAAGGCATCGAACCGGATCCTTCTGTGGAAACCGTGATGAAAGGTGCAAAAGCAATGATGGAATTTGAGCCGGACTGGATCATTGCGATGGGCGGCGGATCCCCGATCGATGCAGCAAAAGCGATGTGGATCAAATACGAGTACCCGGATATCACGTTCGAGGATATGTGTAAAGTATTTGGTATCCCGTCGCTTAGAAATAAAGCTCATTTCTGTGCAATCTCATCCACATCAGGAACAGCGACAGAAGTGACAGCATTTTCAATTATTACCGATTATGAAAAAGGTATCAAATATCCGATCGCAGATTTTGAAATCACACCGGATGTGGCAATCGTTGATCCGGATCTTGCAGAGACAATGCCACAGAAATTAGTTGCACATACTGGAATGGATGCTATGACACATGCGATCGAGGCATATGTTTCTACCGCTAACTGTGACTTTACCGATCCACTGGCGTTACATGCGATCAAAATGATCCAGAATGATCTGGTTGATTCCTACAACGGAGATATGGCTAAGAGAGATTCCATGCACAATGCGCAGTGTCTTGCAGGAATGGCATTCTCCAACGCTCTGCTTGGTATCGTTCATTCCATGGCACATAAGACAGGAGCTGCATTTGCAGATTATGGTGCTCATATTATCCACGGTGCAGCAAACGCCATGTATCTGCCAAAAGTTATCGCATTCAATGCAAAAGATGAGACAGCAAAGAAACGTTACGGCGATATTGCTGATTTTATGGGACTTGGCGGTGACAGCTTAGATGAGAAAGTTGCGTTACTCATTGCATACTTGCGCAAGATGAATGATGACCTTAAGATTCCACACTGCATCAAAAATTATGGCGCAGACAGCTATCCGACAGAGCAGGGCTTCGTTCCGGAAGAGGTATTCTTAGAGAGACTGCCGGAGATCGCTGCCAATGCGATTTTAGATGCATGTACCGGTTCCAATCCTAGACAGCCGAGTCAGGAAGAGATGGAGAAGCTGCTGAAATGCTGCTACTATGATACCGAGGTGGATTTCTGATAAACCGGAGTTTAACTAGCGTAGTGTCGCAGATTCTGTGGTGCTTTTATAGGTTGTGAAGGGCAGATATAAGCGTCCTCTCACAAGTCAGAATTTTATATGTTAATGAAAAAGAAAAACGGTATAAACGAAATATTATGTTTCTGTTCGCTGGACATTCCGATAGGCTTCTGAGCAACAATCTTGAGAAGCAGTGCTTCCCAAGATTGTTAGAATCCTATCTCCATAGCTCACAAAGAAAATAATATTTGTTTATACCGTTTTTCTTTCATTTACGTTGTGTGTCCAGCGAAGCTGGACCACACTAGCCGGTGTAAGTCCGGTCACGGTAATCGCCAGTGAGCCGTGTAGCTAAACTCGGTGCGTTGCAGTAATGCAGGGTACTAAGCGAGTGGATAAAGTAACCTCGGTAAGAGGGGCGAGCAATTATGCAGACCGTAACATAAAGTGAATTCTGCCGTATCGTTAGAAAGGTCTCTGAAAAGAGAGCAAAGGGAAGCTGAACCTTGGGCGTATGGGTGAAAGCCATGGAACGTGCGAAGAAACTGGAAAGCAGCACGGAGGAATCCCTCGGTATATAGGAAACGGTATGTATGAAAAGTGTGGTTCGGAACTGGAGAGACCCTACCCATCACCGAAAGGTAAAAAAGAAAGCGTATAAGCTTGGCGAAATCGTATTTCTGATGGGAGGGAGTCGGAGAGGAACATAGTACCAATAATGACTGTGCAAGAAAACGCAGTCTATGGGAAGGTTCCTTGCTTCATTCATGTTTGTAGAGAGGGTAAGAGTGAGAGAATGTCATGCAGACTAACAACTCCAAGGAAAAGTTCGACAACTTCAAAACAAACTATATCTGACAGCCAAGAAATGTGATAGCCGAAGATTTCATGCACTTTACGATAAGGTATATCGTGATGATGTACTTTTTGAAGCATGGAAACGGGTAAAAGCTAACAAGGGTTCCAGTGGTGTAGATGGTATCGGAATCGAAGATATTGAAGAGATGGGAATTGAAAAATACCTGTCAGAAATCAAATCGGAACTGATGGATGGAAAGTATAAACCATCCCCAGTAAAGCGAGTTATGATACCAAAACCAGACGGAAGTGAAAGACCTCTTGGAATACCAACAGTCAAGGACAGAATTGTGCAGATGGCTACCAAGATAGCAATAGAGCCAGTATTCGAAGCTGACTTTAGAGATTGTTCCTATGGATTCCGACCGAAAAGAAGTGCCAGGCAAGCACTGGAAGTGGTAAGGAAAGCGTGTAACAACAAGGGCTATTATGTAGTAGACGCAGATATTGAGAAGTTTTTTGATAACGTAAACCAAGATAAACTGATGAAACTGGCAGAGCAGAGAATATCAGACCGTAGGATATTGAAGCTGATAAGACAATGGTTAGTATCAGGAGTATTATACGGAAATGTACTGACAATTTCCGAACTGGGAACAAGCCAAGGTGCAGTTATATCTCCGTTATTGGCAAACATCTACTTAAATACACTGGACAGACTGTGGGAAAAGTATGGACTTACTCACGGTATTCTTGTAAGGTACGCAGATGATACAGTCATCATCTGCAAGAATAAGAAAAATGCAAATCACGCACTGAACTTATTGCAGTACATCATGGCAAAACTGGATTTAAAGCTACACCCAGTAAAAACAAAGATTGTCAGCATGTGGGACGGAAAAGAGGGATTTGACTTTCTTGGAATGCACCACAGAAGAATGACAACGGAAACAAGCAAAGGACAATTGTATAAAGAAACTTATCAGTACCCGAGCAGGAAAGCCATGAAGAAGATGAAAGCAGAAATCAAAAAGAATGTAAACGGTCGAAGTCTGTTAGTTGCAAAGGAAGAGGATTTAATAAAGAATCTAAATCCGAAAATCATAGGTTGGAAGAATTATTATTCCACCAAAACAAATGAGACATGGATGCAGGAATTAGACTGGTATATTATCTGCACCTTTACAAGATGGTATAACAAGAAACACCAAAGGCGTAAACATATGTCAAGAGTGGGATTTGTTAGAAATAGCATTTACGAAAAAGGATTAAAGAAAATGGCTAGAGCATGACGTAATGCTGTAGAAAGAAGAATGTCGGAAAGCCGTGTGAGGGAGAACCTCATGCACGGTTTGATGAGGGGCGGATGAAATTTTCATCCGCCTACTCTACACGAATGACTTGCGAGAGGACGCTTATACATGCCCAATTTACGCTATGAATTGCACCACAGAATCTGCATTTTACCTTATGAAACTCACGGTTATGGGAGGACTTATATTGTAAAGGGTAGTTAAGAAAAAATCACAAGAAAGGACAAAAAATGAGAACAAAAAAAGCAGAAAATGAAAAGATTACTGCCCTCTACGAAAGACTTTCTCGTGATGATGAAATGGTAGGGGACAGTAACAGTATCGTCAATCAAAAGAAGATGGAGGATAGAGAGCTTATGAAACAGGAAGAAATCAGAAAGTGTACAAAGGTTGTGGAACTGTTCCGCAGTATGATGGATGAATTGGGAGATATGTGTGTGGTATATGATGAAAGGTTCGGCTTTATTGTACTGGAGTATTACATGGATGGATATTTTGAGAATAATTCCAACTACGACAATGCAGAGGACTTGTATCATAACTTGTTGGATAAATGGAAATTCTGCTGGATTGTGGATAAGGCAAAGGTTAACGGGACAGAAGAATTTGAAGATTATGAACCGTCATTGACAAAGGAACAGCGGGCAGAAAGGGATAAGGTTTTAGCACATTTTGAAGAAGCATTCCGGCAGATACAGACGGAATAAGAAAGTGTCACAACATCTGAGGGGGCAATCGGTTTGAACAATGATTGCCTTTTCTGACAGGAAATGGACGATTTAAGGCGTTCCTGATGAAGGGACGGTAAATATGCCTTGAAAGCCTTTTGATACGCTTAAAGGGCATAAAAAACGAAAAAAGGCTACACAATTTGAACATTTTGCAGGAGGGTATCGCAGTGGCGAGGATGGGCAAAAAAGAAAAATGGTTGTGGGTGTTCTTTTTGAATGACAAGAACAGGATACAGTATAATGATCAGTGCAAGAAGTGTGTGTATGACTGTAAGCAGAGATTCCGGTGCAGGATTGTGTGGTGTGGGAAGTATTACTCTAAGCGGAGGAAATGGGTAGAAGTTTGATACGTTGGTTTTGGAAATCCTTGAGTGATATATCAGCATAGTAGAGTATAATCTTGTTTTGTTCGAGAAAGCGAATTATAATAACATGCGGAGGGATAGATATGGATTATATGACATTAAAAGAAGCTAGTGAAAAATGGGGTGTAACACCTCGTTGGATAAATTATTATTGTTCTGCCGGACGTATTCCTGGCGCTGTAAAGATGGGAACGGTTTGGCTGATACCCAAATCAGCACAAAAACCTAAGGATGGTAGAAGAAAGGAAAATAAACATGAGTAAAATATTACTGCTTGAAGATGATTTAAGTTTGATTAATGGGCTTTCCTTTGCTTTTAGAAAGCAGGGATTTGAATTAGCTGTTGTCAGAACACTAAAAGAAGCAAATGAGTTATGGGGTGAGGGCAAGTATGATTTACTGGTTTTGGATGTATCTTTGCCCGATGGTACAGGTTATGAATTTTGCAAAAAAGTTAGGCAGGTTTCAAAAGTGCCGATTATCTTTTTGACTGCTTCTGACGAGGAAATGAATATTATTATGGGGCTGGATATTGGCGGTGATGATTACATCACAAAACCATTTAAGTTGGGAGTTTTGGTGTCAAGGATAAATGCTTTGCTTCGGAGAGCAAAGGGCTTTAATTCAACTGATACAGAACTGCAATCAAATGGAATTAAGGTGCTTATGCTGCAAGGACAAGTATTCAAAAATGAGAAGTTGATTGATTTGACTGCCGCAGAATATAAGCTGCTTTGTTTGTTCATGAAAAATCCCAATGTTGTACTTACAAAGGAACAGATACTGGATAAGCTGTGGGATTGTGAGGGTAACTATATTGACAGCAGTACGCTTACTGTATATATGCGCAGATTGAGAATGAAGATTGAAGATAATCCGAGTGAACCGCAAATGTTATTAACGGTACGACGTATGGGTTATAAGTGGAATGTTTTGGGTTGAGGTATTCTATGAAAATATTTGTAAATAAAGACATAAAACATTTTTTCCTTGCAATAATGGTCGTTCTTGTAAATTTCCTTGTTCTGACAGAAGTATTGATTTGGGTGCTGTATGAGAAATTTTCTTTTTGGTTATTGTTTCTTTCCTTATTGACAACGTTTGCAATTTTGATGGTCTGTTTTTTGTATTTTCGCAGACAAAACAAAATGTTGGAGGATGCAGTGTCACAGATTAATTCTTATCTTGGAGGAAATGCAAATGCCCGTATTGAATGTGATGATGAGGGCGAATTATATAGATTATTCCATTCGGTAAATTCACTAGCTGCGGTGTTAAATGCCCATGCAGCGAATGAAGCAAGGGAAAAGCAATTTTTGAAAAATACCATATCTGATATATCGCATCAATTGAAAACACCGTTGGCAGCACTGAATATATATAATGGTTTGTTGCAGGATGAAGCGGAGAAACTGCCAAACATAAAAGAATTTGCCACACTATCAGAACAGGAACTTGATCGTATTGAAACATTGGTTCAAAGTCTTTTAAAGATTACAAAGCTGGATGCTGGCTCCATTGTGATTGAGAAAAGTATGGAGAGCGTAGCTGATATGATGCAGGATGTTGAACAACATTTTGCATATAGGGCTAGACAGGAACAGAAGGAAATCCTTTTGTCTGAATCAGAGGATATTTCACTCCTTTGTGACCGTGACTGGCTGATCGAAGCCATAGATAATATTGTAAAAAATGCGCTCGACCATACAGCAAATGGAGATACAGTTCGCATTGAATGGAAAGCTTTATCCAATGCCGTTCAAATCGTTGTGAAAGATAACGGCTGCGGGATTCACCCAGAGGATTTACACCATATTTTCAAGCGGTTTTATCGTAGCCGTTTTTCAAAGGATAAGCAAGGAATTGGACTTGGTTTACCTTTGGCAAAAGCAATCGTTGAAGCACATAGCGGCTCCATTGAGGTTGACAGCGAATTAGGCAGAGGGACGACTTTCACAATGAATTTTCTGATTCCTACAAAATTGTAGGATGACTGTAGCCTTGCAGTAATATTCATGTGCTATTCTTTCAGACATAGGACAGGGGGAAAGTCAACCTGCCTAATATTAAAATCATTGAGAAAGAGGTGTTTGCACTATGAACTTATTAGAGGTCAATAATATTTGTAAGACCTATGGCAGCGGAGAGACTGCTGTGAAGGCATTGAAAAATGTCAGTTTTTCCGTTCCAAAAGGTGAGTATGTAGCGATTGTCGGAGAGTCTGGTTCTGGAAAAAGTACACTCCTAAACATGATTGGTGCTCTGGACACGCCAACATCGGGCAAGGTAATGATTGATGGAAAGGATATTTTCTCCATGAATGATCGAAACCTTACTGTGTTCCGGCGCAGAAATATTGGCTTTATCTTTCAGGCGTTCAATCTTGTTCCAGAGCTTACTGTAGAGCAGAATATTATTTTCCCGGTGCTTCTTGATTATCAGAAACCCGACAAGAAGTATCTGGAAGAACTGCTTACTGTTCTGAACTTGCAGGAGCGCAGAAATCACTTGCCGAGCCAGTTATCCGGTGGTCAACAGCAGAGAGTAGCGATTGGACGAGCACTTATTACCAGACCGTCACTCATACTCGCCGATGAGCCGACAGGAAATCTGGACACACGGAACAGTAGTGAGGTCATTGCATTGCTGAAAGAGGCATCGAAAAAATACGAACAGACTATCATTATGATTACTCACAATCGTAGCATCGCACAGACTGCAGATCGTGTATTGCAGGTATCGGATGGTGTATTGACTGATTTCGGGAGGTGTAGGGAATGAGAAGTTATTTAAGTCTTGTGCCCATCTCTGCAAAAGTGCATAAACGTCAGAGTCGAATGACACGAATTTGTATTATTCTTGCGGTGTTTCTCGTAACATCTATCTTCTCTATGGCTGAGATGTGGACGGATGCAGAAACAACAGCAATGCGTCATAATCATGGGGACTGGCATATTGCTTTACAAAATGTTTCGAAGGATGAAGCAGAACAGATTAGAAAGAACTCTAATGTTGCAGTTTCTTCTTGGTACGATGAGATAAATACCGATGCAGAACAGAATTATTACATAGATGGTAAAAATGCAGTTTTATATGGCATTGAGGAAAGCTACATTACAGATATTATGAAGTATCCGACAGAGGGAGTGTATCCGCAGAATGAAAATGAAGTTGCTCTTAGTGCTGATGCAAAAGAACTTTTTAGTGTTAAGATTGGAGATGAAATTACTTTAGATACTCCTGTGGGAGACGTTAAATATACTATTTCCGGATTTTACGAGGATGATACAGAGTTTAACGATATTATTGGTGGATGCTGTGTGTTTATGAATCGGAAGACTTTTGACGAAATTCGTAGGCTTAATGGTGTAGAGTCTGAGTCTCAATTCTATATTCGTTTCCAAAATGAAAACGGTCTGAAGAAAACGATTGCAGATATGATGCAACAATATAATCTGACTGCCGAAAATGTAAAGGAGAATACAGCTGTTTTAGGAATGTTGGGAGCCAGCAGTAACGAAAGTGTAAATGAACTTTATCCATTGGCAGCGGCTTGTTTTGTTATTATATTGATTGCAGGTGTATTTATGATTTCAAGCTGTATGAATAGCAATGTGGCACAACGGACAAAGTTTTTCGGTATGATGCGTTGTATTGGTGCAAGCAAGCAGCAGATAATCCGTTTTGTCAGGCTTGAAGCACTAAACTGGTGTAAAACGGCAATCCCGATAGGCTGTGCATTGGGGACAGTGACCTGTTGGATATTATGTGCAATCTTAAGGTTTTTTGTGAAAGGTGAATGGGTTGATATGCCACTTTTTGCAGTAAGTATAAACGGTATTCTTTGCGGTGCTTTAGTTGGTGTCATTACTGTATTTATTGCAGCCCATTCTCCGGCAAAGCAAGCGGCTATGGTTTCTCCAGCTGCGGCGGTATCCGGCAATGCAGATATGTCTAAAAATGTTAATCATGCAGCTAAAACAAGATTTTTAAAAGTTGAAACATCTCTGGGCATCCATCATGCAACTGGTACGAAGAAAAATCTATTCCTTATGACAGGATCCTTCGCACTTATGATCGTGCTGTTTTTGGCATTTTCTGCCTGCCTTGATTTTGTGCATAAGCTTCTCCCATCAGTGACCAGCAAATTCACGCCGGATATTACAATTGCAAGCCAAGATGACACGAATTCTTTGGATGGTAATCTTCCGGACAAAATTGCTGAAATAGAGGGCGTAGAATCGGCTTTTGGTATGATGACACGCACAGCATTTTCTGTAGAGGTTAATGGCAATGAGACAGAAATTGATTTGTTTTCCCATGATAAGACTCTGCTTGATACATTCAAGAAGTCAGTAATCAGCGGTGATATATCAAGAGTTTATGAAGATGGAAATTATGCGATAGCAGTGTATAATCAAGATTACCGTTTGAGTGTCGGGGATAAAATTAAGACTGGAAACCAGGAACTTGAGATTGTCTGCGTTACATCCGAGGGTGTAGGAAGTGTCAGCGGTGCACCGACCGTGGTCTGCTCGGAAAAAACCTTTATGCGTCTGACGGGAGAGTGCAGATTTGCTATGATAAGCGTAGTATTGAAAAAAGATGTATCGGAGGCGGCAGTAAGTAAAATTCGTGATTTGGTGGGCGATTGTTTATTTGTAGATAACCGGGAAGAAAATAGTGACATCAACGGTTCTTATTGGGTATTCCGAATTGCATCATATGGCTTTCTGGCAATCATTTCTCTGATTACGGTGCTGAATATTACAAACAGTATTTCCATGGGGGTATCTGCAAGGATAAAGCAATATGGAGCTATGCGTGCTGTTGGTATGGGAAGCGGACAGGTTGCGAAGATGATAACTGCTGAAGCAGTCACATATGCTATCTGTGGCACCGCTGCCGGAATTATACTTGGGCTGCTACTTCACTATCTGATTTATGCAAAGATTGTTATTACTCATTTTGGTGGTTCATGGAATATTCCTTTTGCTACCATTGCAATTGTACTTTTACTGGTTGTTTTCTCATGTATTGTGGCAATATATGCTCCAGCAAAACGTATTCGCAATATGGCAATTACGGCAACAATCAACGAATTATGATGCATAGTTGGTAGGAGAGATATAAAAATGTGAAAGTTTTATTATTAACTTTTGAGGAGAATGAAGAGGATATTCTTACCCGTATTTTGTCGTGTATAGGTAATAGAACAGAGATTTTGGAATATGAAGATAGAGGTATACTTCAATTTGAAGGACTTTGTATTGATAAGTATAAGCGGAACGTGGTTCGTGAGGAAAATGAGATTGAACTGACATATACTGAGTTTGAAATTCTATTGTTGTTAGCTCAAAATGCCGGAGTAGTATTTAGCAAAGAGCAGATATATGATACTGTATGGAAAGAACCATATTTCGGCGATTATAACATTGTCATGAGCCATATCCGCAACATAAGGGAAAAGATAGAGGACAATCCTAGCAAGCCAATTTACATTCAAACGGTCTGGGGAGTTGGCTATCGTTTTAACAAAAATTTAGTAAAGTAATACAAGTATGGAGCAATTAAGAAATAAAAATCTTAGTTGCTCTTTTTATTTACAGCGACAGGAGCAGAAAGGAGACAGGAGTACATTGCAGAAATGGAAACGAATACGGACAGTCATTTAGGCGGTGTTATCCAATAAAACGGAAGCACCGCTTTTCTGTTTTACCGACAAAAAATATAAAAAGGCAGAGGTAATGAAAGATGAATTTAGAAAATAAAATCGAAGCACAGCGGAAACGCATGGAACAGGAAAAGAACAAGCTCGATATGCTGATGAAAAAGGCAAAGATTGAGCAGAGGAAAGCAGATAACCACAGAAAGATTGTGGTGGGTGCAAACTTTGAAACATTCCTTAATGAGCCGAGGAGATACAGCGAAGAGCAGACCAGACGGATTATGCAGGTGGCATTTGCCACAAGAGAGGTCAAGAACTGCATGGAGAAGATTGAGCGGGAAATTGCAAGGGTGGAGGAAAAAATGCCGGATACGGCGATAAATGAGGAAGCAGACGAGGAGGAAAACGAAGAAGAATAGGGAATGTGCAGCGTTGTAGCCAATTCCCTCAACTTTGTTGAGGGCGCACAGATACACCACCCTTTGGGGCGGTGCTGTGCGTTCTCCGAAGGGTGCAGGATGTCCGGGGGACATCCGTTTGCACGGACCGGACCGAAGCGGAGCGGAGACCTTGCAGAGGGCAGTCGGCGGTTGAGCAGTCAGCCTATATCAGCAGGACATCCCTTTACAGTGATTATTATGGCATGACATATAACAGAACTGCCAAAGAAGAGTGCCTATTGGGTAGTGACAAATTGAAGGCGTTTGATACATTGCAATCCATCAATTTTAAAGGGATATCTCTCAAAAAGTTGAAAAATAGAATATATGTTTGACATGAAAGTGATTGAATGTTAGGATATTTATATAAAAGGTGCTACCAATAGAAGGTTAGTCCTAATAATATGTTAGATTACAAAAAGTAACCGCCAAGTTTTCTCAGGATGATATGTACCCAAAATTCTGGACACATATTTATAAGTTAAGCGGACATCATGGATGCTTCTCTGTATTTTACAGGAGGCATCCATTTTGTTTTTGCTTGAATCCTTTTGTTATTATAGTAATCAATATACTCACCTATAGCAACTGCAAATTCTTCAAATGATGCATAGTCTTTTTCGAATCCATAATACATTTCTGTTTTTATTCTTCCAAAGAATGTTTCCATGATGCAGTTATCGTAACAATTCCCTTTTCTAGACATAGATTGAATTATTCCATGTTCCTGTAACCGTTTTCGAAAATAAACATGTTGATATTGCCATCCTTGGTCTGAATGGAAAATTAAACCGTTTACAGACGAAAACTTATCAAAGGCCTTATCAAGCATTCTTTTTATCTGCTCCAAATTAGGACTTAGCGCCAAATCGTACGAGATAATCTCATTTGTATTCATATCTAAAATGGGAGAGAGATAGCACTTTCCCACGAAAATCAAATTGAGATATATCAGTTGTCCATTTTTGCAAAGGTGATGTAGTTGAAAAATCTCTATTTATTACATTGTCAGTAACCTTGCCCACTTCGCCTTTATAAGAATGATATTTTTCTTTTGGACGTTTTCCTAATAATCCAGCATCATGCATAAGACGTTGAACTCTCTTGTGATTCACGTCGTAGCCACGATTCTTTAATTCCATATAAACTCTACGCACTCCATATCTGCCTTTGTTAGCTAAAAATATTTCTTTAATGATTATAAGTAATTCTTCGTTTCGTATAGCAACTAAATCCGTTTTATTAATTTCAAAATAGTATGTAGATTTAGCCATATTCATAGCTTTTAATAGATGTTTTAGTTGATATCCTTTTTCTCTGAGTTCTTTGATAATCGCTGCTTTTTCGCCTTGAGTAGCGCAGCTTCCTTTTCTTCTCTCAAGGCGATCTCTTTTTTTATTACTTCATTTTCAGCTTTTATATAAGCATTTTCAGCACGTAGACGAATCAACTCTTCGTATTCGGATTCTTCTAATTCGTGAGGATTATTAATGTTCATTTTTCCATTGTGGGCTCCCTTTGGTTTCCGACCTTTCTTTCGGCCTACAAGTCCATTATAACCCCATATTTTATATTTGCGAATCCATTGAGCAAGTAATCCACTGTTTATACTCATAATAACTGAGGAAAAATAGTAGCCCCGGCGATAACCTGTGCAACAAGTTCATATTTTTCTTCTGGAGCCCATTTTTTATTTTTGCCGTGATGTTTTAAACAATCAGGAGAGTTTGCTTTTTCCAAATGGTGCCATTTAACAATCATGTCATGAAAATTCTTTAGGTTTGTGATGTCTGCTGGTGGTTCAATCCATTTCCCTTGCCTGTATAGTTCGACTGCCTTTCGTTTGAATTCGTAACTGTAACGCATAAAAATACCCCTTTCACTGGATGTCCAGTAAAAGGGGTACATATCAGGACAGGGCGGTTATTTTTGTGTCTTGTTATTGCTCTTAGAACCTATGGTATAACCAAGAGCAAAGCAAGTAATACACAAGCTGATGATGGCTATAAAAAGATTCGTCGTAAGCATGCGCAAGCCCTCCATTCGCAAGATTTCTGCAAGCAGATTTCTATGTAATCAGAGGTCACAGTCCTCTGGAGTGAGAACTAACCGCCTACCTTGTATGGTAGCACTAGATATATTACAACAAACATATGTTCTGCAAACAACTATAAACTGATTGAATTTGTCAATATTATAGATAGCATTCTTATGTGTTTGTCTTTTATTTACGTTACGAATGCCTTGTGAGAGAACTCTTATACATGCCCAGTCAACGTTATGGATTGCACCACAGAATCTGCAATTTACGTTATGGAACTCTGGTTAGCTTTGAATTTTGCAAGTTCTTTTTGAAGTCGAAGCAATTCGGCATCCTTTTCAGCCAGCATTTTTTTATTTTCAGTAATAATCTTTTGATTCTCAGCAATTGTATTATCCCGTTCATTTACTACTGTAAAGATGCCCTGTTTTTTTATTTCGAAGTTCATAAGTGGCAAAAAATTCGGGCTGATCTTCAAACAATGTAAAGTTTAAGAATCCAATACTGTGAACCGGAAGCACTTCTTTGTATTATTCCCCGGAATTGAGCTGGTCAAAGCTTCTTGCTGCGTAGCTGAAGTGATATGTTGTGAAGTGTAGATGTCAGATTTCCCAAAACAGTGTTGTTTAGCGGAAACCTCCATCTGCTAGTCAAATGCAAGCATTTGACTCTCGCGACATTCGCCAAATTGACACGCCAGCGTGTCAGCTTGGCTCATTGTTCGCGGATATAACACAACATAGGCGGCTGGCTCATTTGTGGTGAATGATAGATTGCAGATGTTGTATTAAGAAGGTGATACTCTTTTAATCGAAACTGTAAACATTTAGCACAAAGGAAGGAGCTGTGTATGGAGTTAACATATCATTGGGAAGGCGATGTATTGATTCCAGATTTGGAATTGGAAGATGGAAGAAATTATCAGATTGGCAAATATGGCAGAATGCGACAGAGGTATTTGTTTGAAAATCATCATGCCATGTATACACATCTGGTTCTTACGGAAAAATTGTGGAAACATCTGGAAGAAGTAGATATGGAATGCAATGACATGATGGATATGCTAGCGGTAAGAATGGCTGAGCGTGTGGTTGGAATGAATACGGAAAACACAGAAATCAATGAAGGAACAATCAATTTTGATATCGTGTTTTATGTACGAATGAAAGATGGATTATCGCAGATTATAGTAAATGTGGAAGCACAAAAAGATATGCCAACCGAATATCATATATTGAACAGAGCTATCTTCTATGCATGCCGTCTTGTTTCATCACAAAAGGAAAGAGATTTTGTTAATAAAAAGTACGATGACATTAAGCAGGTTTATACGATTTGGATTTGTATGAATATGCCTGAGGATAGCACAGATTATTATTACCTTGCCAATAAAAAGGTACTTGGTAATTGTAGGTGGGAAGGAAAGCAGGATCTGCTTAATATTGTTTTGCTTGGTTTGGCGAGAGAGTTACCCGGACAGGACAAAAAGCATGAATTACACCGGCTGCTGGGAGCTTTGTTATCAAAGAAACTTTCACAAAATGAAAAGCTAAACATAATTGAAAAAGAGTACGATATTCCATTAGAGGAAGATTTGAGAAAGGATGTGAGCGTTATGTGTAATCTGAGTCAGGGAATTGTAGATGATACAAAAGCAGAAATCATACTGAATATGTTCAAAAAAGGCTATACATTAGAGCAGATTGCAGATGTAACAGAAAAGAGCATATCTGAAATTGAGAAAATTGTAAAGAAAGAGCCTGCAATGGCGTAAGCATCATTAACGAAATAATGAGAAATAAGAGACGGCAAAACATCAACAATTGTTGGCAATTTGCCGTCTCAAATTTTTATTAAAAAAAATGTGTATCGCAGGATTTGTTTGACTGCTTGAGAGTTAACCATGTTTCTTTTAAGATAGGTGATACAAAAGAATTTATCCTTGAAGATATAAATATAAACTTTGAAAAAAATAAAAAATACGCAATTGTGGGGAGCAGCGGCAGTGGAAAAACAACTTTACTAAGATTGATTTTAGGATTATATAAAGATATTCAAGGAAATATTTTAGCGAATACAGAGAATCTGAAAAATATATCGTTAACAGAATGGCGCGAGCATTATATAAGCAGTCAAAAATAATATTAGCAGATGAGCCAACTTCGGGATTGGATGCAACAAATGCAAAGCTGATAGAAGATATTCTTGTTAACAGCAAGCAAATGGTAATTAATATCACACATAACTTAGATAAAGAAGTTTTGCAAAGATATGATGAGATTATCTGTATGCAAAATGGAAAGATTTCTGGTATTGGTGATTATGAAACATTATATTCACAGAACATGTATTTTCGAGGATTATGCGAAGATTTTAAGAGCGAGATATAGATTAAAGACAATTTTCAAAAAGACAATTTGATCTTACTTGTTGAACAATGTCTGCTTTCTAAGAACCGGCCGCTCCCAAAATCCTGAAAACAAATCAGTTCTATTTTTTATTAAGCCAAGACTGTGCAGCATGCAATATCCAGGTTGTGAAAATCCGTCAATCCAGAATACGAGCGGCAGAACCCAAAGATGAAACTCCGGGAGGTGTGCCCTTTAACATCGACGAATCATAAGGCATTGAACCTCTTGAATTTTGCCGTTATCTCATAGGCACTCATCCCATAACCGTGAGTTCCATAACGTAAATTGCAGATTTTGTGGTGCGATTCATGATGTTGATTGGGCAAATATAAGCGTCCACCCACAAGTCATTCATAGCAGTAATGAAAACGGTACAGACAAATATGATTTCCTTTGTGAGCCATGGAGATAAGACTCTTTAGAGGCTTATCGGAATGCCCGGCGAACAGGAACATCATATTTCGTCTGTACCGTTTTTCTTTTCATAAACCTATAAAATCACGACTTGCGAGAGGACGCTTATATCTGCCCTTCACAACCTATAAAAGCACTACAGGATCTGCGACACTACGCCAATTAAACTCCGGTTACATCAGATCCGCTTTTTCAGGAAGGCGATAAATTTCTCAAAGTTCATCGGCGTTCCCTGTATTTTCTGTACTTCCAGCCGGTTTTTCTCATTGAATCCGACCAGAATGTTATGATTTGCCTCCGCAAGGTAATCCATGATACCATCAATGTCAGATTTTATATTCTTCGGGCACTGGATATACAAATGCCTGTTGGCGCTGATATGCAGTGTATAGGAAATACTGAAATGATACCAGAAAAACTTATGGAGTGTGGAGTACTTATAAATCCATATGATCTGGTCGATCGGGATGATCGCATTTCCGTAAACGGATGTCTCAATAAAAAAGTGTTCTGTGATAAACATATCTTCCGTTGCAAGCTGGGGCAGCGTTGCAAGTTCCTCCTCCGCCTGATCTAACAGCTTTTTCGGATTGCCGAACAAGGCGAGATCCTGGCAGCACGGGAGAGAGTACCGGGAAGAAAATAAACAGGATATAGAGTACGATACAAAGGATCGCATAAATACCTGTGCCAAATATGACTGTAAAAAGAATCGTATTTATGGTACGATTATAATCCGGTTCACTGATGTAATATCCGGAAACTTTGCTTGTGATTCCACTTTCTGTCCAGCCGAGATCGTCCGACATATTTTTTAAAAGTGACTGGAAAGAAACAGTGGACTTTTTGATCTTCCCGGTAAATGTTACCTCGTCAATGAAAGGAAGTCCCTCTTCACAGGTGGAAGGAGAAAGCAGTACGATGATACATTCATCATTCCGGATCGTGTAATAATAATAACCGGAAGTCCCGGCAAAAGTTATTTCGGGTGTATCCTGTGAATTTTAAATCTGTCAGTGTGGTATGCATGTTGGCAGCGTCATTCCGGTAGGCAGATTCCAGCGTGACATCATCCGTCAGCTGCACCGGAAATAAAAGATCCGTCAGTGAAAATACATGCCATAGTATGATCACGATGATCAGATATACAATTGGTGAAAAAAGTCGCCGTTTATATAATGCTTTTATATTTTTTGTGATATAATGGTCGTAATTCTCGGGCATAAAAAACCTCGCTTTATACTATCGGGATATCAAAAGGAAAAAACCTTAAGAATATTGGATCTTGCTTCTCTAGTAGTATAAAGGTTCGTGAAAAAATAATCAAGGAGAGAAAACATTGGAAGCATACAGCAGTTTTGCACAGGTATATGATCTTTTTATGGATAATGTACCTTATGAGGAGTGGAGCAGATATCTTATCAGTCTGTTAAAGGAGTATCAGGTGACAGATGGCACCGTGGTGGAACTCGGCTGTGGTACCGGAAAAATGACAAGGCTTTTGGCAGATGCAGGCTATGATATGGTGGGAGTGGACAATTCTGCCGAAATGTTAGAGATCGCAGGAGAGCGCCAGGAGGAAGAAGAGCGGAATGATATTTTATATCTTCTTCAGGATATGCGGGAGCTGGAATTGTTTGGAAATATCCGGGCAATTGTAAGTGTCTGCGATTCGATGAACTATATTTTGGAACCGGAAGATCTGAAAAAAGTATTTGAACTGGTAAAAGAATATCTCGCAGAGGACGGTGTGTTTATTTTTGATTTGAACACCGTGCATAAATACCGGGATCTGATGGGAGAATGCACCATCAGTGAAAACCGGGAAGAGAGCAGTTTCATCTGGGAAAACTATTTTTATGAGGATGAGATGGTCAATGAGTATGACCTGACGCTTTTTATCCGGGAGGAAAGTGACCTCTATCGGAAATACGAGGAACTTCATTATCAGAAAGCCTACGAATTAGAGCAGGTGAAAGAGCTGCTTTTGCAGGCAGGCATGGAGTTTGTGGCAGCGTATGACGCGTTTACCCATGATCCGGTGACGGCAGAGAGTGAGCGCATGTATATCATTGCAAGACCGAAGGTGATTTAAGGAATATGATATAACAGAACAGGCACTTGCCTAATATAAAATAACAGGAAAAGAGGAAAAACATGAACGATTATATTGTAAGAGCAACTGCGGCAGATCATTCCATCCGCGCATTTGCAATCACATCCAAAAACATTGTGGAGGAAGCAAGAAAAGACCATAACACAAGCCCGGTGATCACGGCAGCTCTTGGCAGGTTATTGTCCGGGGCAGCCATGATGGGAACCATGATGAAGGGTGAGAAGGATCTTCTCACAGTACAGATCCAGTGTCAGGGACCGGCGCAGGGACTGACCGTGACAGCAGATTCCGCAGGACATGTCAAGGGATTTCCGAGAGTGGCAGATGTGGAACTGCCGCCAAATGCATTGGGAAAATTAGACGTAGGCGGGGCACTTGGACTTGGTGTCATGAGTGTGATCAAGGATATGGGCTTAAAAGAGCCTTATGTAGGACAAATCGCACTTCAGACCGGAGAGATCGCAGAGGATTTAACCTATTATTTTGCAACTTCAGGAACAGGTTCCTTCCGCAGTAGGACTGGGTGTTTTAGTAGATGTGGACGGTTCTGTAAAGCAGGCAGGTGGATTTATCATTCAGCTGATGCCATTTACCCCGGATGAAGTTGTGGATGCATTGGAGAAAAAAATCAGCGAGATTGCATCTGTGACTGAGATGCTGGAAGAGGGCAATACGCCGGAACAGATTTTAGAGATCATTCTGGGTGATTTTGGACTAGAGATCACGGATACACTTCCCGGCAGCATTCCAGTGTGACTGCTCCAAAGAGCGCGTTTCCCGTGCAATCTCAACCTTGAGCAAAAAAGATTTAGACGATATTATCAACGATGGTGAAGCGATTGAAGTAAAATGCCAGTTCTGTAACAAGGCATATCATTTTGAAGTGGACGAACTGAAGGAGATGAGAAAGTAGTGAAACAGGGATTTGTCAAGGTGGCAGCCGTCACCCCGAAAATTGTAGTTGCGGATACGAAAGAGAACACTGCGTTAATCTGCGCAGAGATCAAAAAGGCAGAGCAGGAGGGGGCAAAGATCATTGTGCTCCCGGAACTCTGCATTACGGGTTATACGTGCAGTGACCTTTTTTTACAGGAAAAAATGCTGCGTGAAGCAAGACAGTCGCTCCTTGAGATCGCTGCGTTTACCTTTGCATTGGATTGCATCGTGTTTGTGGGACTTCCACTCGAATACAACGGAAAGCTTTATAATGTGGCTGCTGCTGTAAGCAATGGAAAAGTGCTTGGTTTTGTGCCGAAAACATATCTGCCAAATTACAATGAATTTTATGAGGCAAGACATTTTACAAGAGGAATGGAAGAAACGGTGCAGGTAAGCCTCGGAGAAGAAGTGGTTCCAATGGGCAAAAAGTTATTATTTACCTGTCAGACCATGCCGGAACTGAAAATCGGTGTGGAACTCTGCGAGGATCTCTGGACACCGGAACCGCCGAGTATCCGTCATGCGTTAAACGGTGCGAATGTCATTGTCAATCTGTCAGCATCGGATGAGACGACCGGAAAAGACATTTACCGCGAGGAGCTGGTTGGCGGACAGTCTGCAAGGCTTCTGTGCGGCTATATTTATGCGAGTGCCGGAGATGGGGAATCCACGCAGGATGTCGTCTATTCCGCGCATAATATCATTGCGGAAAATGGAAGGATTTTAAAGAAAGCGAAACGTTTTGCGAATGAAACAGTTTATTCGGAGATCGATGTTTTGCGTCTGAACGCAGAGCGCCGCAGAATGACTACATTTGAAACCAGAATGGACGGTTACACGGAAATTCCATTTGCATTGAAAATAGAAGAGACGGAACTGACCCGATACATTGATCCAATGCCGTTTGTTCCGGGCAGTAAGACAGACAGAGAGCGCCGTTGTGATGAGATTTTATCCATTCAGGCGATGGGACTGAAAAAACGTCTGGAGCACACACACTGCAAATCTGCCGTGATCGGTATCTCCGGTGGATTGGATTCTACACTGGCATTGCTTGTGACGGTGCGTGCATTTGATCTGCTCGGCATGGATTATAAAAATATTAAGGCTGTGACAATGCCGGGATTCGGAACAACGGATCGTACTTACGATAATGCGGTGAGCCTCATCAAATGTCTCAATGCGGATTTTATGGAAGTCAGTATCAGGGATGCGGTCAATATCCATTTCCGAGGATATCGGACAGGATCCGAAAGTGCACGATGTGACTTACGAGAATGGACAGGCACGTGAGAGAACCCAGATTCTTATGGACATTGCAAATAAGACCGGTGGTATGGTCATCGGCACAGGCGATCTGTTCGGGAGCTGGCACTCGGCTGGGCGACTTACAACGGAGATCATATGTCCATGTATGCGGTGAATGCGTCTGTGCCAAAGACACTGGTCCGCCATCTTGTCCGGTATTACGCGGATACCTGTGGTGATGAAGCGTTAGAAGCGGTTCTTCTCGATGTTTTGGATACACCGGTTTCACCGGAACTTTTGCCGCCGGAGGATGGGAAGATTTCCCAGAAGACCGAAGATTTGGTCGGACCTTACGAATTACATGATTTTTATCTGTATCATATGCTTCGTCTTGGCTATGCGCCGGCAAAGATTTACCGTCTGGCGAAAGTTGCTTTTGCGGGAACTTATGATGATGAAACGATTTTGAAATGGTTAAAAACTTTTTACCGCAGATTTTTTGCACAGCAGTTCAAACGTTCCTGCCTGCCGGATGGACCAAAAGTCGGAAGCGTTGCTGTCTCTCCGCGTGGAGATCTGCGTATGCCTTCGGATGCGTCTGCACGAATCTGGATGGAAGAACTGGAGGCATTAAACACCGAGAGGAGATAGCAGCATGCAATATCGGAAAGATAAATATGGAAACGATATTTCTGCGCTGGGCTACGGCTGTATGCGTTTTACGAAAAAGGGGAACAGCGCAGACCTTGACAAAGCAGAAAAAGAAGTGATGGCGGCAATTGAGGCGGGGGTCAATTATTTTGACACTGCCTACGTGTATGCCGGAAATGAAGTGGCAGTGGGAGAAATTTTACACCGGAATCATTGCAGGGAGAAAATCAACCTTGCCACAAAGCTTCCGCATTATCTGATCAAGTCGATCGATGGCGTGGAAAAAATGTTTCAGGAGGAACTGCGCCGCCTGCAGACCGATTACATTGATTATTACCTCATGCATATGCTGACGGACATTCCAACCTGGGAGAAATTGAAAAAACTGGGGATGGAAGAGTGGATCAGGGAGAAGAAAGCGTCCGGGCAGATTCGGCAGATCGGATTTTCCTATCACGGTAATTCCGCGATGTTCTGTCAGTTAGTAGATGCTTACGACTGGGATTTCTGTCAGATCCAGTACAATTATATGGATGAACATTCTCAGGCTGGTGTGGAAGGACTGCGTTATGCGAACCGGAAAGGACTTCCGGTTATTATCATGGAGCCGCTTCGTGGCGGACGTCTGGTGAACCTTCTCCCGGAATCTGCGAAAGAGTTATTCCGCAGGGATGAAAAACATCGCACTCCGGCAGAACTTGCGTTGAAATGGCTTTACGACCAGCCGGAAGTGACCTGTGTGCTCTCCGGCATGAATTCCATGGAGATGGTGGAACAGAATGTAAAAACTGCCAGCGAGTCACTGGTGGGATGTCTCACACCATCCGACCGGGAGCTGATCGAAAAGGTAAAAGATGAGATTAAGAAAAATGTAAAAGTGGGATGTACAGGATGTGGTTACTGCATGCCATGCCCAAAAGGAGTGGATATTCCGGGTACATTCCGCTGTTATAATGCGATGTATTCCGAAGGAAAAAAATCGGGAAGAAGAGATTACCTGCAGTGTACTGCATTTCGAAAAGATACGAGCAGTGCATCCCAGTGTATTTCCTGTGGAAAGTGTGAGAAGCATTGCCCGCAGCATATTGAAATCCGCAAGGAGCTGAAAAATGCTGCAGCAGAACTTGAGGATGTGAAGTATAAAGTTATGAAAACAGGAATCCAGCTACTGAAATTGTGGTAAAAACATAGTTAGATCTGTCTTGGCTTGCGCACCGGTTTTGCAACGGTGACAGCAGCCCAGTTGGTTGTGTATACAACGGAGTACATAAATACGGCAAGTACCATACCGGTGACAACGTCGAAAACGGAGTGCTGTTTCAAAAACATTGTGGATAAGATAATGAGTACCATCAAAACAGCGGAACCATAGCGTACAGCTTTGTTCTTTTTGAAATTGTCACTGTGCCATACGGCAATATTCACGGCGATGGAGTTAAAGACATGTACGCTTGGAAACAGGTTTGTCGGTGTATCCGTTGCATACAGCCATTTTACCATCTGGATAAAAATATTATTATGTTCAAAATAAGCTGGTCTCAGATAGTGACCATTCGGATAGATCGTTGAGATCATAAGGAAAACGGTCATTCCGGTAAAAAGCATTGCACAGAGTTTAAAATATTCATCTTTATTTTTAAAATAAAAATATCCGACTGCCCACGCGACATATCCAAACCATAAAAGATAAGGAACAATAAAGTATTCACAAAATGGGATCCTGTCATCCAATGCAGTATGTATCACATGAAAATGCGTGGTCACGGTTCGTTCCAGATGATGAAACCATGGAAAATAGATACAAAAATAAAGAAGCAAAAAAGCATGTTTGTTTTTCTCGATAAAAGCATTGAGTCTGCTTTTCATATCTGTCTTCAAAATATCACCTTCCTAACAGATTTTTATATAAAAATAAATTCTTTTTCCTTACATTGTGCGATTATAACATAGTGATTTTTAGGAAACAATTCCCTTTCTCTTTTTTTAAGAAAGATTATTGAATATTTAAAGATTTCTTAAGGTAAATGTCTGGTTTTTGTGCAACCTTACAAACAATTTCAGAAGAAAAATTTTACCATCATTGTTACGAATTAAAACAAATTCATTACGCAAATATTACGATTGCCGCAAATTGTTGACAAAGCCCTTTTTCTACCTATAATAGAGTATGGTTTTGCTGAAAATAGGCGCATATTGATACGTCTTTTTGAATAAGCTACAAAAGAGTGAGAGGAAAAATTATGAAAAAAGAAAAAAAGAATCTGACGCAGAACAATGCAGCAGGAAAATCCGCAGACAAAAAGAGGATTTTTGTCATCGCAGGTGTTGTGGTGGCGTGTCTGGCAGTTATTTATGTCGGATTTGGAATCTTTTTCCAGAGCCATTTCTGCTTTGGTACGACCATCGATGGAATAAAAGCCGGTGGTAAGTCGGTAGAAAAGATGGAGCAGCTCATCACAGAGGAGATTGACAGCTATGTGCTGAATCTCGTGGAACGTGAGGAGGGACAGGAAAGCATTGCAGGAGATTCCATTCACATTGCACCGGTGTTTAATGGCGAAGTGGAAGAATTATTGAATGGACAGAATGGTTTCGCATGGGTGGTTACACTGTTTAAACATGAGAATCTGGAGCTGGCTAAGGTTGTGACATTTGATGAGGATGCATTGGACAGCGAGCTTCAGGCGTTAAACTGTATGCAGGCTGGTGCACAGCGTGAACCCGTGGATGCAACGGTTTCAGCGTACACAGCAGATGGATATTCTTTAGTTCCGGCAGATTATGGTACGACCATTGATAAAAGTGCATTCAAAAAAGCGGTGGAGGATTCCATTTTAGTTCTCGCAGATGAACTTGATCTGGATGAGGCAGACTGTTATGTGAAGCCGAAGGTTGAAGACGATAATGAAAAACTGTTGGCAGTCATTGATGAGATGAACAGCTATGTGGGAACTACGATCACTTATGATTTTGACGTTGCAAAAGAAGTGCTGGATGGGGAGCGTATTTCCGAGGTGGCTTTCCGTGGACGATGATTTAAATCTTGTGGTGGACGAGGAAGGTGTTCTTTCCTTTGTAAAGGAGCTTGCAAGTAAATATAATACCTGTTATAAACCGAAAGAGTTGAAAACATCTTATGGTTCCACTGTGACGATTTCCAATGGACCTTATGGATGGAAAATCAACAATTCCGAGGAAGTGGCACAGATTTTAGATGATCTGAAAGCCGGAAAAAAAGTGGAACGTGAACCGGTTTATTCCCAGACTGCGAACAGCCATGGTGAAAATGATTACGGTAATTCCTATGTGGAGATCAATCTCACTTCACAGCATTTGTTTGTATATAAAGATGGGGTGCTGGTGACCGAGTCTGACTTTGTATCCGGAAACGTGGCAAAAGGGCATACAACACCGGGCGGAGCATTTATGGTTACCTATAAAACCATGAATGCCGTACTGCGCGGACCTGATTATGAGACGCCGGTTACATACTGGATGCCATTTAACGGAGATATCGGAATGCATGATCTGACATCCAGAAAAGCATTTGGTGGAGACATTTATAAGACAAGAGGTTCCCATGGATGTATCAATCTTCCATATGCGGCAGCAAAGAAGATATATGAGACGATCGACAAGGGTTACTGCGTATTGGTTTATAATCTTCCGGGAACGGAAAGTGACAGTGTGAAACAGAAAGAGGCAGCTGCGGTTGTCAATACGATCAACAGTATCGGAACTGTTACATTAGAAAGCGAACCTGTTATCGTGGCAGCAAGAACAGCATACGATGCGTTATCTGATACAGCAAAGAGTTATGTTACCAATTATCAGACACTTGTGGATGATGAGGCAGCACTGGCAGCCTTAAAGAGTGGCGCTGCAGCGGCTGCACAGCAGCCTGCGGCAGACCAAACAGCCCCTGCAGATGGCTCAACAGTTGCTCCTGCAGATCCTGCAGCGCAGACGCCGGATGGAACTGTGGCACAGTAGAAAGTAGAATTTTCGAAAAAATAGAACCAGAATTCAGAGAAAACTTTGAATGATGGTTCTATTTTTTTGCCTGAAAATTGAAAAATGTGCAATTTTGCACTCTAATTGGTTAAAATCCACAAAAATTTGGACGAGATTTCGGGATTTATTACGTATAGAATAATACAATATTTTAGAATACAATAGAAATGCGAAAAAAAACGAAAACATGTGAAGAGGGGGATTGTTATAGAATCACATGCAAGTAGGGGAGAAAAAGGAGAAGGAAGAATGAGAAAGTTAATGAAAAGCTTTCAAAAGAGGCAAAGCATTGCAAGCAGAGTACTATGTTTTCTGCTAGTGCTTGCAATGGTAGTAACAATGGTTCCGGCGCTTGGCGGCGGAAACAGTACGGTTCAGGCAGCGGAGAATCCAACTGTGAGGTTGTATTTTGAAAAACCGGATGATTGGAATATCCCGGCATTTAACTATTGGAATGAATCCGATGTTGAAGTAGACAATGGGGATGCAGAAAAGGTGGAAGTCTGGACGAGTCAATCAAGACCTGCTATGTTGAAAGATGAATCAACAGGTTATTATTATATTGATATCCGGACGAACAGCATCAGTGGCTTTCAGATTGTAAACGGTGGAACTGGTGTAGGAAACCCGGCGGAAAAGAAATTTGAAAACTGTGCCATTATTGATGCAATTAATTCGGCAACATCAGATACATCATTTTATCTTTTAAAGAATGATAATGGAATGTCATGGTACTTAGACAAAGATAAAAATCAGGTGTTACCAGAGAAAGAAAAAGCAGCTGCACATAAAGTTATAATTTATTTTGAAAAACCAGAAAATTGGAAAACGCCTGTTATCAATCTATGGGGCGGCGATTTTGTATTGACAATCAAGGAGCTGGGGATGCGTCTATTGCTGCGTGGGGAAATCAGGACAAACCAAAGCTGGCTGTTTCAGAAGCTGAAAATATTTATACTGTTACATTAACCGGAACAACAATATCAGGTTTTCAGTTGGTAGATGCTGACACAGGAGCAGAGACACAGTTTGATGGTCAGAGCGAAGAAGTGAAAGCCATCAATGCCATCACCACAGACACCTCCATCTATTATTTAAGAGATGGAAAGGGTGGCATGAAATGGTACAAAGATGCTGACAAATCCGAAACTCTGATCGAATACAAAGAAGCAGGATATGTAAGCCCGGAGGTAAATGGACGCGAGGTAACTTTCCGTGTCCCGGTTGAAAAACAGGGATGCAGCATCTGTTACGGTTCCGGGAGGAAATGAATGGTTGGAAACAGGATTCATCTGATTGGGAACTTAAAAAGATGAGACAGCAGGTATGTGGTCTGGAACATTTACCATTGCACCCGGAAAATATGAATACAAATTTGCATTAAATAAAACCTGGGATGTATCGTTTTCAGATCCGGCAAATAACAGGGTAAGTGGAACAAACAGTGTTTTGATCGTCCCGGGCTTGGCTGACGGAAAAGCAGATGCCATGAAGGGAATTGAGACAGCACTTCCAGAAAAACTGACATTGTGGTCTGAAGACGGAACAAGCAGTGAAGCTCCGGTTACTTACAGTTTAAAACTGCAAATAAAGATATTACATTAAATGGAAATAGCATTATAATCGGAAAATCTTATACAGGACAGATCGTAGAACTGACGGCAAAAGCAGAGAACGGACAGACCTCTGACTTTGTGGTCAATGTGACAGAAAAATTATATACATATACCATTTATTATTATGATTTTGATAAGACACATATGTCAGAAAATGCATCTGACTTATGGATCTGGGAGAAAAATGGTGCTGGAGCGACAGAGGGAACACCTTTACCGCAACCGAGACACTTTCTGATGGGAATGAGTGGCTGCGCGCAGAAATAAAACTTCCATATACAGACCTTCAGATCATCCCAAGATCAAAAGACGAGTGGAAATGGGAGAAGGACACGATTTCTTATAGCAACAGCGCAGGAACAGAAAATGTAACACTTTATATTGTATCCAATAGTAAACAGGCATACACAGAGATTCCAGAGCTGGTAGCACCGAGATCCCGCTACGTCATGATCGAGTACGACAGACCGGCGAAGGACTACACAGGCTGGAACATTTACACCTGGAACAGTGGATTTGGCTCTGATGTATCTGTAGCATTTGCAGACATCAATGGAAAATGGTTGCAAAATTCCGGTAAAAGATTCGCAGGCAGATCTGATGTTATCTTTCTGTATGAGACAAAGTACTGCTGACAATGAGTGGGCAAACAAAGACGGCGGAGACCATTATGTGACGATCCCGGCAGACCAGTCAGTGGTAAAAGCAGTGTTCACACAGGAGAAGGAATCACAAGAGTATTGCCATACAACACAGGTTTTGAGCGGGATGGAGCAAATAATGCAATCCATTTTACTACAGAAATGATGAACTGGCAGCAGAGAATAACCTTGCTTCTTTAGAAGGAAATGTAAGTATTGTGATCAACGGACAGACTTATGCAATGGCTTATGACGCAGAAAACGATCGTTTTGTATACAATCTTACAGATGTTTCCACGGGTGATTACTATTATTACTATGTGGTAAATGGAAAAGAGGAATTAGATGCATTTAATGATGTAACTGCAAACGACAGCAATGGAAAAGAATGCAGCGTATGCCACTTCAAAAGCAAATGTGAGCGTAGCGGCTTCTTTATCACAGTATGCAATGGACTACAATGACAACAATGTGTTATCCGTAAAATTGACTGCAAAAGACGGAGAAGGTCTTGAAACATCTGAAATTGCTGCAATCACAGCCGATTTGAGTGAATTAGGATTAAACAGGGAATTTGCGATTGATCCGACACTCATGGAAGGAACAATCTCCTGCCTGAATACGGTAGCCGCAGGAGAAAAACGATTCCTGTCACAGTGAAAGATATTTATGGAAATGTATATACAACAGCGACAAATGTTACCGTCACAGAGCGCAAAAAGTGCCGGAGATTTCGACTGGGATGAGGCAGTGATTTATTTTGCAGTGACAGACCGTTTCTTTGACGGAGATGCAAGCAACAATGATGCATACGGAGTTGGAGATTATAACACAGGCGAAAAGGCGGATCCAGCTATCACGGTGGAGATTTTGCCGGATTAAACCAGAAACTGGATTATTTAAAAGATCTGGGTGTGAACACAATCTGGATCACCCAATCGTAGAAAATATCACAGAAGATCAGCATGATAATAAGACAGATACCGCTACCTATGGCTATCATGGTTACTGGGCAAGCGATTTCACAAAGTTAAATAAACATCTTGGAACAGAGCAGCAGTTCAAAGCATTATTGGATGCTGCTCACAGCAAGGGAATGAAAATCATGGTGGACGTAGTATTAAACCATGCAGGATACGGTACAGAAGATTACTTCAACCGTATTTTAACAGATGCAGATGGAAACAGTATTTCCATGATCCGTGACTCCAACAACACGATCAGCGGTGATGATAAATATGATTCATTGTCAGATCTGCCTGATTTTGTGACGGAAAACAAAGCAGTGACAGACCAGCTTGTTACATGGCAGACCGAGTGGATGTCAAAATACAGTATTGACTATTATCGTGTGGATACTGTAAAACATGTAGAGACAACGACATGGGCAGCATTTAAAAATTCCCTGACCGAAGTAAATCCTGATTTTAAAATGATAGGAGAGTATTCCGGTGCAGGATATGCCAACAATGCAGGAGAATTAGGAACCGGAACGATGGATGCACTCTTGATTTTGATTTCAACGATTTTGCACAGAACTTTGTGACAGGAAATATTTCCAGCGTGGAAAATTCACTGCAGAAGAGAAACAGTGCGATCAACAACACCGCTGTCATGGGAAGCTTTTTGAGCAGCCATGACGAGGACACTCTGCAGTATAAACTTGTAAACGAGAGCAAAATCAGTGAAGAAGAAGCTTATAACCTGATGAAAGTGGCAGCAACACTCCAGATTACCGCAAAAGGCCAGCCGGTACTCTATTATGGAGAGGAGATTGGACAGGGTGGAGCCAACAACTGGCCGCTCCAGACAAACCGCCGCGACTTTGACTGGACGGAGCTGGAAAAACAGAAAGCAGACAGCAACAGTATTTACAACCATTACAAGACAATGCTTGCAATCCGCAATGCGTACACCGATGTATTTGCAAGAGGAAACAGAAGCACAGTTGCAGTTTCCGACGCAGATGGCTATGAAGTGATCAGCAGAAGTTATGGAAACAGCACCTTATATGTAGGAATGAATGTGAAAGAGGCAGAGAAAGAAGTAGTGATCCCGGTAGCAGAGAGTGCCGGAACAGTTCTTAAAAACCTTTATGATGGAAAAACTTACACTGTTTCTGCTGACCGGAACGTTTCTGTTACCATTCCGGCAGCAAAAGATGGTGGAACGATTGTTTTGACAGCGGAGACAAAAACAGAACCGGCTCCGGATAATACAACAGATGATAAAAAGCCAGATGGAAAAACAACAGAGGATCATAACGGAAATCAGCAGACATCAGGAAACAATTCCAGTCAGGTCAATTCTGCAGTCCAGACAACTCCAAAACAGGAAGAACAGGCTGTAGCAGAAGTAACCGTGCAGGAGGAGAGTTTTGCAAATGTGATCGAGGCAGTGAATAAGGCAAAAACCGGAAGTAAAATCCGTGTAAACCTGTTAAAGACAACAAAAATTCCAGCAAATGTGTTCGAGAGTATCAAAGGAAAAGATATGAACGTAACCTTCAAGGTAAGTGATCAGGCCAGCTGGATCATCAATGGAAAAGATATCACCGGTAATGTGACAGCGCCGATCGATCTTGGTCTGGTTGTGGGAACAAGTGATATTCCAAAACAGAAAGTGACAGCGCTGGCAGACGGAAATGAAACCATCCAGCTCTCCTTAAATTATGACGGAGTATTTGGCTTTGAGGGAATATTGAGACTTTCCGTTGGCAAGGACTACAGTGGAAAAATAGCAAATCTTTATTACTATAATGAGACAACCGGTAAGTTTGAGTATTATCAGGCAGCACAGGTAAAAGAAGATGGTACTGTAGACTTCAAGTTCTCACACGCATCCGATTATGTCATCGTCTTAAATGACACAGATATGAGCCAGACAACAGGCAGCGTGATCGCTAGTCCGAAGACATCGGATAACACACCGGTTGCAGCAGCAGTGATATTATTACTGTTTGGCTGTGCACTGATGGGAACCGCATACAGAAAAAATAAACACTTCTAAATGAAATTCATAAGATGTCACTAAAAAATATGCCGCACGAAAAATTACCCTTTCGTGCGGCATATCCTGTGTATATGAAGGAAAAATTAATTTTCTTCCACGATCACCACGCCCCATGGTTCCAGCGGAAGCGTTTCCTGTTCCATTATTTTTCTGCCGGACAATAATTCCGTGCCAGAGATCCCTTTGCAGATGGCGGTCTGTTTTTCACCGGAATAATTGAAGTAAAATCTTACCCGTTTTCCAAAATCATTGACGCCTTCCCTGATGATCAATGGGAAGTGGCATTCCGGATGTGCTAAAAGTGTTTCCGGAAGCGAAGCAAAGTAATGGACCAGAACTTTTTCCAGAAGTGCGCCATCAAACATGCTGGAGAGATACAGTGATGACCCTTTTCCAAACTGGTTGACTGTGGCAGCCGCATATTTTTTCCAGACCGGGTGATCGTAGAAAAAGAGCGGTGTGGCGGTATCACAGGTCACAAGATCCATCCAGTGCAGACATTTGCTGCTGTTTGTGCAGGATTCATCGGAACATGACGAGCCGGCATCGGAAGCCGCATTTTCATGACCGGAGCAGGATGGATGAGCCATAAAATCAGGCAGTGTTACCGAAACATCCACCGGGTAGGTATATTGGTCATAGTGGATACCAAGACATTCCTGTAAAATGTGAGGATGTGTGTCCGCATAAATTTTTAACTGTTCATCTGAAAAACCGGAACGGAACGTCGTGATCAGATGTCCGCCGTTTTTTACATAATCAGAAATTGCGGTGAGCAGATCTTCGGAAGCACTGTAAAGTGCAGGCACGATCAGGCACTCGTAGGAAGAAAAATCACGTTCCGCAGAGGAGATTATGTCGTACTCGATATTTAAATGGTACAGAGCATCACCAAGCCAGCGGGCAACAGTGTTATAGCTGTAATTGCCGAGGGCTTTCAATGGGAAAAGACGCAGTCCGGTCAGGGAGTTATTGTCAAGCAGGATGGCAGCACGGTTTTTCTTTTGCAGGTTTTTAAGGTGGGTGCCGATCCGCTTCCAGTCTGCGCCGATGGATGCAGCTTCCCGGTAAGTCTCATTTTCGGAAAAATCGTGTGACAGGATGCCCTTCCAATAGCTCTCAATCGCATTGTGGATCGAGTGCCAGTGCCAGTACATGACACTGTTGGAGCCGTTTGCAATGTGGCTGTAGGCCTGAAGCCTGAGCTGCCCCGGATATGGAAGCCATGCAATATTTCCCTGAGCCTGTGTCTCTAAAACAAGGTAATTGTCTTTCTTTAAGCTGCGCGAGATGTTGCCGCAGAAGGTGATCTCCTCTCCGGTAAGAAGTGACTGGGAAGGATGATAAATGTCACATCCGGCAACGGTCATGCATCTGGCAGCTTCGTACTGGTTGACCTCCGGCTGATAGCCGATGGAATGGTCTGTCCAGTCGTAGTCGAAGTTCTGTGTGATGAACTGATCCGGGCGCTTGTATCCGGAAAACGATCGCAGCCTGCCATGCTAAAAATCTGGTCACAAGCAGACGCTGGAATTTGGCAAATTCAGCGGCAAGGCTTTCATTGATCGTGCCACGGATATCCGGGAAATCTTCCCATGTGTTGACGCGGTTGCTCCAGTAGTCCAGCCCGAACTCGCGATTGAATTCATTGATATCCGGGTATTTTTCCTTTAAATAATCGACAAACATTGCCTGGACACGCGGACCGGCAGTGCCGTAGCTTTTGGTCTCATTGTCCAGCTGAAACCCGATGATATGCGGAACATCTTTGATATGTTCCATCATTGCGCGGATAACCCGCTCGCAGTGGAACAGATAGCCTGCGTGTGTGATATCCATATTCTGTCTTGCACCATAAATGTTCTGACCGTTATTGGTCAAAGCCAGAATATCCGGGTATTTTTTTGCCAGCCATGCCGGGATGGCGTAGGTCGGTGTCCCGACAATGACAGAAATATGGTGGCGTGCAGCCGCCTCAAGCATTTTATCGAGATGTGTGAAATCAAAGATACCGTCTTTTGGCTCGATGGTGCTCCAGGTCGATTCTGCGATACGGATCGTGTTCATGCCTGCTTTTTCCATCATTTCCATGTCTTTTTCCACGCGGTCATATGGAAGGTATTCCGAGTAATAAGCTGCCCCGAAAAGTAAATGGTCTGTTTTCATATTGTCCCCCAAAAAATATTTTCATATTGACAATCAGTGTGATTTGATATATCATCATCTGATAACGCAACCGATTGCGCAAATATATTATAGCATCAGGAAAAACAAATGTAAATCCGATGTTGATACGAAAAAACAGAATTGTTACCGGAACAGGGCATAAGTGAGCAGAAACAAAAGATTGTTTGGAAAATATGTAAAAATGTCATTGCTTTTTTTCGGGAATAGGATGATAATAATATTGTTGCGCAAAGGATGCGCAGCATATCAGGGCAGGACAAAGTAACATTGTGGCAGGAGCGCGAGCGATGCAGGAGCCACAACACAATTCAGGGGAAGTAACTGCTTTGAGGAAAGAAGGGGTTTTATGGGGAATGAAGAGAAGAAAAATATAACGATCGCAGATGTGGCAGAAGCACTTGGTGTTTCAAAAACCACTGTCTCAAGAGCCATTTCAGGGAAGGGACGGATCGGGCAGGAGACGAGAGACCGTGTATTAAAATATATTGAGGAGCATGACTATAAGCCAAACGTTATCGCCAAAGGGCTGGCGCAGTCAAAAACATATAATCTTTGTGTGGTCATGCCGGGAGAATATGATGTTGTGGATCTCACGTTCTTTCAGGAATGCTTATTCGGGATTCAGGAGATCGCCGGAATTATGGAGTATGATATCCTGCTTTCCATCTGTAAAAATAACGATATCTCCTCGTTAGAGCGCATTATCTCAAACCGTAAAGTAGATGGTGTGATCCTGATGAGGACGTTTGTGGAGGATCGGCAGATAGAGTATCTTCAGGAAAAAAAAGTACCGTTTGTGACGATCGGTTCCTCCAATTATACAGGTGTGATCCAGATCGACCACAATCACAAAAGTGCGTGTAAAGAACTTACGTCCATTATTTTAATGAAAGGAATGAAGCGTATTGCACTGATCGGCGGAGATGAGAACCATGTGGTCACACAGAGCCGTCTGCGGGGATTCCGGGAAGCTTATGAAAAAATGGGTGAGGTCATTGATCCGACAATGCTTTTTTTAAATCTTGATAATCATGTGGTGATTGACAAGATCGTGGAAGAGGTACTCGAGCGAAAGGCAGAATGTATTTTGTGTATGGACGATGCGGTGTGCAGCAGGGTATTGAAAAAGCTGCGTGAAAAGAATGTCAAGGTTCCAAAAGATATCCGTGTGGCATCTTTTTATAACAGCTCCGTACTGGAAAATAATGTGCCGTCCATTACATCACTTTCTTTTGATGCGAAAGAGCTTGGCATGGTTGCATGTAAAACGGTATTGGATGTGATCGAGGGTGCGGAAGTGGAGACAAGAACATTGCTTCCATACGAAGTTGTCCTTAAGGAGTCTACAAAATAAAATAGGATGAGAGAAAGCAGGTTTATTTTGCGTGAAAGAAAGCGCAGATTCTGTAGTGTTTTTACAGGTTGCGAAGGGCAGATATCAGCGCCCTCTCACAAGTCGTGATTTTATAGGTTTATGAAGAACGGTAGAGACGAAATATGATGTTCTGTTCGCCGGCATTCCGATAAGCCCTGAAGAGTCTTGTCTCCATGGCTCACAAAGGAAATCATATTTGTCTGTACCGTTTTTCTTTCATTTACGTTGTGTGTCCAGCGAAGCTGGACCACACTAGCCGGTGTAAGTCCGGTCACGGTAATCGCCAGTGAGCCGTGTAGCTAAACTCGGTGCGTTGCAGTAATGCAGGGTACTAAGCGAGTGGATAAAGTAACCTCGGTAAGAGGGCGAGCAATTATGCAGACCGTAACATAAAGTGAATTCTGCCGTATCGTTAGAAAGGTCTCTGAAAAGAGAGCAAAGGGAAGCTGAACCCGGGCGTATGGGTGAAAGCCATGGAACGTGCGAAGAAACTGGAAAGCAGCACGGAGGAATCCCTCGGTATATAGGAAACGGTATGTATGAAAAGTGTGGTTCGGAACTGGAGAGACCCTACCCATCACCGAAAGGTAAAAGAAAGCGTATAAGTTTGGCGAAATCGTATTTCTGATGGGAGGGAGTCGGAGAGGAACATAGTACCAATAATGACTGTGCAAGAAAACGCAGTCTATGGAAGGTTCCTTGCTTCATTCATGTTTGTAGAGAGGGTAAGAGTGAGAGAATGTCATGCAGACTAACAACTCCAAAGAAAAGTTCGACAACTTCAAAACAAACTATATCTGACAGCCAAGAAATGTGATAGCCGAAGATTTCATGCACTTTACGATAAGGTATATCGTGATGATGTACTTTTTGAAGCATGGAAACGGGTAAAAGCTAACAAGGGTTCCAGTGGTGTAGATGGTATCGGAATCGAAGATATTGAAGAGATGGGAATTGAAAATACCCGCCAGAAATCAAATCGGAACTGATGGATGGAAAGTATAAACCATCCCCAGTAAAGCGAGTTATGATACCAAAACCAGACGGAAGTGAAAGACCTCTTGGAATACCAACAGTCAAGGACAGAATTGTGCAGATGGCTGCCAAGATAGCAATAGAGCCAGTATTCGAAGCTGACTTTAGAGATTGTTCCTATGGATTCCGACCGAAAGAAGTGCCTGCAAGCACTGGAAGTGGTAAGGAAAGCGTGTAACAACAAGGGCTATTATGTAGTAGACGCAGATATTGAGAAGTTTTTGATAACGTAAACCAAGATAAACTGATGAAACTGGCAGAGCAGAGAATATCAGACCGTAGGATATTGAAGCTGATAAGACAATGGTTAGTATCAGATTATACGGAAATGTACTGACAATTCCGAACTGGGAACGCCAAGGTTCAGTTATATCTCCGTTATTGGCAAACATCTACTCTAAATACACTGGACAGACTGTGGAAAAGTATGGACTTACTCACGGTATTCTTAGAAGGTACGCAGATGATACAGTCATCATCTGCAAGAATAAGAAAATGCAAATCACGCACTGAACTTATTGCAGTACATCATGGCAAAACTGGATTTAAAGCTACACCCAGTAAAACAAAGATTGTCAGCATGTGGGACGGAAAAGAGGGATTTGACTTTCTTGGAATGCACCACAGAAGAATGACAACGGAAACAAGCAAAGGACAATTGTATAAAGAAACTTATCAGTACCCGAGCAGGAAAGCCATGAAGAAGATGAAAGCAGAAATCAAAAAGAATGTAAACGGTCGAAGTCTGTTAGTTGCAAAGGAAGAGGATTTAATAAAGAATCTAAATCCGAAAATCATAGGTTGGAAGAATTATTATTCCACCAAAACAAAATGAGACATGGATGCAGGAATTAGACTGGTATATTATCTGCACCTTTACAAGATGGTATAACAAGAAACACCAAAGGCGTAAACATATGTCAAGAGTGGGATTTGTTAGAAATAGCATTTACGAAAAAGGATTAAAGAAAATGGCTAGAGCATGACGTAATGCTGTAGAAAGAAGAATGTCGGAAAGCCGTGTGGGAGAACCCATGCACGGTTTGATGAGGGCGGATGAAATTTTAATCCGCCTACTCTACACGAATGACTTGTGAGAGGACGCTTATATTTGCCCAATTTACGCTGTGAAGGGAGTATCCTAAAGTTTTAAAACCTCCAAACTGATGTAAGATAAAATTACTCAGTTTGGAGGTTATTTTTATGGCAGAAGAAAGACAGCCCACAAAAGCAGCAATGAGAGAAATGATGCGTGACTATCTGAAAATAATGATATCAGCATCAAAGATGGCACCGATGTTAACAGCATCATGCGTGACATGATGTCTGTCATTTGGAAGGTGCTTTGGATGAAGAACTGTATGAAGAATTAGGGTATTCCAAGTATGACTATCGAAACAAAGAAACAGACAATAGTAGAAATGGACATTCCAGCAAAACCATGCACACCAGTTATGGAGATATGGATGTGGCAATCCCAAGGATCGTAATGGGATTATGAACCACAGCTGATTAAAAATATCAGAATTCCGTAACTCAGGACATGGAAGAAAAAATACTTTCCATGTATGCCAAGGGAATGACAACTGGAGACATTGAATCCCATATGCGTGAATTATACGATATTGATATTTGACAGCACAATCAGCCGGATCACAGACAAAATCCTGCCGATTGTAAAGAAATGGCAGGAACGCCCTTTGGAAGAAGTGTATGCTGTAGTATTTATGGATGCAATCCACTATCACGTCCGCAGTGAAGGACGTATTGTAAAACGTGCGGTTTACATTGCCCTTGGTATCGATATGAATGGGAAAAAGATGTTCTTGGAATGTATGTTGAGAAAACGAAAGTGCCAAGTTCTGGCTTTCTATCATGAATGGATTAAAAACAGAGGCGTTGAGGATATCCTGATTGCATGCGTTGATGGTTTAAAATGGATTTCCACAGTAATCGAGGCTGTTTATCCAAAACAGAGATTCAGCAGTGTATCATCCATCAGATCCGTAATTCAACGAAGTTTGTTTCATACAAAGACATCAAAAAACTGATGGCTGATCTGAAGCTTGTATATGCAGCTCCAACGGAAGAAACAGCTTTAAATGAGTTAGAATTGTTCAAGGATAAATGGGATTCCAAGTACCCAAAATCTATAAACCTCGGCATGATAACTGGGCAACCCCGCCCACTTATTTCAAATATCCGAGGCAGTAAGACGGCTGATTTATACCACAAATGCCATTGAAGGATTCAACCGCCAGCTCCGGAAAGTGACCAAAAGCAAGACGGTTTTTCCGTCGGATGACAGCCTTTTGAAAATGCTGTATCTTGCGACTATGGACATTACCAAGAAATGGACAGGACACCGACAGGATTGGGGACAGATCCATTCCCAGCTTGAAATCTATTTTGAAGAGCGTCTGATTGGACACAACTAAAAACAGCTTGTTTTAGGCAGGTTTTATTGACATGCCCAAAACTCCTGTGATAATGCAGATATGGGCAGAACCTGAAAAATCGGCTCTGCCCATTTGTAACTATTCATAAATCTTATATCAGTTTTTAACGTTTACACAAAACTTGAAACGGTCTCAATAATAGCTATATTACATAAAAAAGGGTATAGTTCCCCTTACCCCATAAGAATGATATTATGAAATCTTATGCGGCAGCTGCAACTTTTTTCTGTTTGTTGTGATATTTATAAAGATTGTGTCCGATAGAAACGAGAAATACTTCAAGCAATACAGATTTTATTCCTCTTCGGACAATTCTTTTGTACCACCGGTCGTTTTTCATGATACCAAAGGTACCTTCTGCCTGAATGGATCTGTTCATCCTTAGAAGCGCTCCCTGGATGCTTTCGAGATTTTCTATCACTTCCTGATGCATCGCTGTAAGTTCGCGGTTGATCCGTACAGTACGGTTTTTATCTGTCTTTTTACATTGTTCTGCATATGGACAGCCGGAGCAATCTTCACACTGATACACTTCTTCCTGACGCCCATACTTGTTCCCTTTTACGTTTTTTCGATACTGAAGATAAAAGCATTTCCCGTTTGGACAACGCATGATTCCGCCTTCCCCAATTGGAAAATTTACTGCTCGAAATGGATCTTCATGATACTTCTTGTCTGTAGTCTCTTTCTTGAACATGGTAAATTTCATATATTTTTCCATTCCATGCTGCTCACAGAAGATGTAATTGTTGTAAGAACCATATCCAGCATCTGCTACTGGGTACTTCGGATAGAAGCCATATGTAGTATAAAACTTGTTCATTAATGGAATAAAACAATCCATATCTGAGCGATACTGATTTACATCAACAACAGCAATGTATTCATCTGCAACACCGACCTGTACATTATAAGCTGGAAGCAACTGGTCATTTCCCATGTAGTCTGTCTTGATTCGCATAAAAGTGGCTGAATGGTCTGTTTTCGAGTAACTGTTGCGATCTTCCACAGATTTTGATTTTTCCACGTATTCTTCCAACTTAGTAGCATACCCTTTGAGTTTCTCATAATGCCGTTGCTGTGTAGTTTTGCGATGTCCCCTACCATGAACAAACGCTGTTTCATTAATCTGCCAGACTTCTGCATACTGTTCAGCAGCTTCCTTCAGATACTCTGGTGCGTACTCACTATTGATACAAAGTTTCATACCTGTACATGAAAGTTCCTCATTGATTTCCTCAAAGAGTGTAGTTATCTTACCAAAGAGACGGTATCTGGATTTTCGGTTGCTTTTTTCCATACCCAGGAGTATTTATTCGCATTTGCTTCAAACTTGGATCCATCGATGTATAGATGTTGAAGATCTACATGCTCTGTCTCGAAGATTTTTGTTTATATCTTGAAATATTTCTTCAATGGAATCAGCAAGTACTTCGTTGATGAAGTAGCCGAAAGTACGGTAAGAAGGTGCTTGATGATCCATAAGATACATGAAGCGGAGATTGACTTTACACTGATCCTCCAGTTCACGCAATGATATATAGCCATTCGCCATAAATCCAAACAAAACTGTTTTCAGCATGCTGACCGGGTCATATCTGAGTCTTCCTGTATAATGTTGAGGAATATTTTTCAGATATTTCTCCAGTTCGATTTCTCCCATAAATCTATCAAAAGTCAGCACTGGATCACAGATGTCCAAATAATCTTGAATTAGTATTGGCAAAACTGCCTGTTTTGGGTTAGAATAGATTATGTTATTAATTTTTTTCACAAATTAATTATAACAGAAAGAAAGACCTTGAGTTCATTATAAACTCTTGGTCTTTCTTTTTTTCGGGACTATTCTTTTTTCACAGCCCCTTTTTGTCGTTAGATATCCTCGGAATAAAAGCGGTTGCTTTTGCAGGGCTATGTATGCAATAATATCATTATCTATCCAAAGGACAGATAATGATATTATTAAGTTCAGAAACATGACACAGGTCAAAATGACAATATAGGTAATTGCAAAACTTATAGAAAACATAATTTAATCGTGGAAAATAAGATAAAATGAAATATCCACTTGTCAAACAGGGCAAATTCATGTAATGTAATAATTGCGATGAATTTTCACGAATAAAATCCGTCATATTTTTGAAATGAAATACTAAAAATTGAATTTATGATCTCAAATATTGCAAGTTTTGAAATCAGAATATTCAAAATGGTCAAGTGTACGCAGTACACGGACAAAAAGAAAGGCTTTTCGTATGGATTTATTTGATTATATGAGAGAACAGAACAGAGAAAAGGAGTCGCCATTAGCTTCCAGACTTCGTCCAGCGACGCTGGATGAGATGGTGGGGCAGCAGCATATTATCGGAAAAGATAAGCTGCTTTACCGTGCGATCAAGGCTGACAAGTTAAGTTCCATTATTTTATATGGACCGCCGGGAACCGGAAAAACGACACTGGCAAAGGTCATTGCCAATACCACAAGCGCTGAGTTCCTTCAGATCAACGCAACTTCCGCCGGGAAAAAAGACATGGAGGATGTCATTGCGCAGGCGAAGAACAATCAGGGCATGTACGGAAAAAAGACGATCCTGTTTATCGATGAGATCCACCGCTTCAACAAGGGACAGCAGGACTATCTCCTTCCGTTTGTGGAGGACGGAACCGTGATCTTAATTGGTGCAACGACCGAGAATCCATATTTTGAGGTGAATGGAGCGCTTTTGTCCCGTTCCATTATTTTTGAGCTGAAGAATCTGTCCACAGAAGATATTAAGACGCTGATTCTCCGGGCGGTGAATGATAAGGAAAAAGGAATGGGTGCTTACGATGCAGTCATTGAGGAAGAGGCACTGGATTTTCTTGCGGACGTGGCAAACGGAGATGCAAGAGCAGCACTCACAGCGATCGAACTTGGCATTCTGACAACGGAGCGGAGTGATGATGGAAAAATCCATATCACACTTGAGGTTGCCAGTGAATGTATCCAGAAACGTGTGGTGCGCTATGATAAAACAGGAGATAACCATTACGATACAGTCTCTGCGTTTATCAAAAGCATGCGCGGCTCTGACCCGGATGCTGCAGTTTATTATCTTGCCAGAATGCTTTATGCGGGGGAAGATATTAAGTTCATCGCAAGAAGGATCATGATCTGCGCAGCGGAGGATGTGAGCAATGCCGATCCGATGGCACTCGTTGTCGCAACATCGGCAGCACAGGCAGTTGAGCGTATCGGTATGCCGGAGGCACAGATTATTTTGTCGCAGGCGGTCACGTATGTGGCGAGCGCGCCAAAGAGCAACTCGGCAGTCAATGCGATCTTCGATGCGATGGAAGCAGTAAAAAATACGAAAACAGCGCCGATCCCGGTTCATTTACAGGATGCACACTATAAGTCATCCGGAAAACTGGGGCATGGTGTTGGATATAAATATGCACATGATTATCCGGATCATTATGTGGAGCAGCAGTATCTGCCGGACGGACTGACAGACCGGAAGTTCTACGTTCCGGGTGAGAACGGCTACGAGAAGAAGATCCGTGAATATTTCAAAAAGATCAAGGGTGAGCCAGAAGAGGAGTAAGAGAACATTCCGGGCATGAGATGATCTCTGTTTCACAGGCTGATGAGCAGAGCACATTTTTCCGGTATTGGATCTTTACATATATTAAAAAGCAGGAGTAATTAGAGATGAAGTCCTACGAGGAAATGACAAAAGAAGAGTTATTGAAAGAGAAGGAAGGATTGGAAGCGGAATACAAAAAATTCCAGCAGAGAGGCTTAAAACTTGATATGTCCAGAGGTAAGCCATCCCAGGAACAGTTAGACCTTTCGATGGGAATGATGGATGTACTGACTTCCGGTGTTGATCTGACCTGTGATGATGGTACAGACTGCAGAAACTATGGTGTGCTGGACGGTATCAGTGAAGCAAAACAGCTTATCGGTGATATGATCGAGTGTAATCCGGACAATATCATCATTTATGGTAACTCAAGCCTTAACATTATGTATGACACCATCTCCCGTTCCATGACGCACGGTGTAATGGGAAATACGCCATGGTGTAAATTAGATAAAGTAAAATTTTTTTGCCCGGTACCGGGATATGACAGACATTTTGCGATCACAGAATATTTCGGCATTGAGATGATCAACGTACCGATGCTTCCGACCGGACCGGATATGGATATGGTGGAAGACCTTGTGAGCAAAGATGAGGCGATCAAAGGTATCTGGTGTGTGCCAAAATATTCCAATCCACAGGGAATCACTTATTCGGATGAGACGGTTCGCCGTTTTGCAAGATTAAAACCGGCAGCAAAAGATTTCCGTATTTACTGGGATAACGCATACTGCGTGCATCATTTATATGATATTAACCAGGATCATCTGATCGAGATCTTAAAAGAATGCAAGAGAGCAGGAAACCCGGATATGGTTTACAAATTCTGTTCTACAAGCAAGATCACATTCCCTGGTTCCGGTGTGGCAGCGATCGCAACTTCTGCCAACAACTTAGAGGATATCAAGAAACAGTTGAAGATCCAGACCATCGGCCATGATAAGGTAAACCAGCTGCGCCATGTCCGTTTCTTCAAAGATATCCACGGAATCACAGAGCATATGCGCAAGCACGCAGATTCTCTCCGTCCAAAATTTGAAATGATCCTGGATACATTTGAAAGAGAGTTAAAAGGACTCGGAGCCGGAAGCTGGTACAGCCCGAAGGGTGGATACTTCATCACATATGAGACACTGGATGGATGTGCAAAAAATGTTGTGGCAAAAGCAAAAAAAGCAGGGGTTGTGATGACTCCGGCGGGTGCGCCTTTCCCATATGGAAAAGATCCGCATGATTCTGTCATCCGTATCTCACCATCCTATCCAAGCCTGGAAGATCTTACGACTGCGATCGACATCTTTGTTGTCTGCGTTAAGCTCGCAAGCATTGAGAAGCTTTTAGGAGAATAATAGTAAGTTTTTAACCGCTGAAAAGCAAAAGAAAAAGACCTGTGTGTACAATGTCATAATGTTCGCATGACATAGGTACACGCAGGTCTTTTTTATGGATTATGCCTCAGTGGAAGCATCCTCTGTTCCGTTTTTCCATTTGTTGAATTTCTCGACAACTGCGTCGTAGGTTCTCTGGGAAATATCCGGAAGTTTATCTCCCCATGCTTTGGTTGCCTGTTCGAAACCTTTCTTGAAAGCTTCTAACATAGCGTCTGCCTTGTCAGGATCATCACCGGATAAAGCTTTTGCAAAATCAAGAATACGGTCAGAAGTCTGCTCTACACCCCAGTAACCGTCGTCCGCGATATCTGCCTGTGCCTGTGCTTTCACATCGGCTGATACAGTAAAATCACCTTTTGCAAGGAATTTCCACATATCATCTGCGGTGCCGATCGCAACACCCTGCTTGGTCATCATCTGCTCAACGATGCTGCGGAGCTGTGCAGTGCGCTGCTCTGCGTCAGCTTTTAACTTTGCAACGATCGCTGCGTTGTCGGCCTTGCCTGTTGTTTTATTGGAAGCCTTGTCTGTCCTGGAGTCAGAACTCTTCTCGTAAATGACACCGGAAGCTGTCTTGGAAGAATCTGTCTTTTTCGTTGTCTCGGATGTCTTTTCTGCTGTTTTTGTTGTTGTCTGTGTAGATGCTGCTGCGGCAGCAGTCACAGTGTTAATGGAATTGATTGCCATATGATCCTCCTTGTCTGGCGAAGCTGGATGCATTTGTTTTTATAGAAAACAAAATGTTCAGCCACCTGAATGAATAGTTATTAACCTTCCATGGTTCTGTTAATTATATCGGACTGGCAAAGAAAAAAGTTTAGTGCCGATTGACCTTTTGGACATAAAATGATAAGATACTAATTGTATACAAAAAACACAAAAAAAACAAGTTTTATTTTAGGTACAATCAATGCGTGTTAGCGACGATTTTGGTAAGGAGAAACTAACCGATGAAGGATATTTCAGTAAAGGCGCTGGCTAAGATCAATCTTGGGCTGGATGTGGTACGAAAAAGAGAGGATGGTTATCATGAGGTCCGCATGGTGATGCAGACCATTCATTTGTTTGACAGGCTGGAGATCTCGAAGAATACTTCCGGTGAGATCACGATGGAAACGAATCTTTCTTTTCTTGCCGACGAATGAGAACAATCTTGTCTATAAAGCGGCAAAGCTTTTGCAGGATGAGTTTGCGATAAAAGATGGCGTGCATGTATGGCTGCACAAGTATATTCCGGTAGCAGCAGGAATGGCAGGGGGAAGCACGGACGCAGCGGCAGTGTTATATGGTATGAACCAGATTTTTGATCTGGGACTGACAAGGGAAGAACTGATGGAGCGCGGTGTGAAGATCGGTGCAGATGTTCCGTACTGCATTATGCGGGGAACGGCTTTGGCAGAGGGCATAGGAGAGAAGCTTTCGAAGCTTCCGCCGATGGTGAAATGTCCTGTTTTGATCGCAAAACCGCAGATCAGTGTTTCTACTAAGTTCGTCTATGAGAATCTGAAGTTAGGCTCTGATATGGTACACCCGGATATTGACCGGCTTGTGGCAGATATCAGAGAGAAAGATTTATATAAAATTGCAGCAGATATGGGAAATGTCTTAGAGACAGTGACAATCCCGGCTTATCCTGTGATCGCAGACATCAAAGATCACATGATGGAGCATGGCGCTGTGAATGCCATGATGAGTGGCAGTGGTCCGACGGTTTTCGGTCTTTTTGACAAGGAAGCGACGGCAGTAGAGGCATACGAGGCGATGAAAGCCTCCGGTCTTGCAAAACAGGTATATTTAACGAGTATTTATAATAACGCGCGTAAGTAGAAAGGCATGGTATCAAAGATGACAGAAGATTTAACATTGAATATGGATGCGTATCTTCCGCTGAGAGATGTTGTGTTTAACACGTTAAGAGAGGCTATTTTAAAAGGGGAATTAAAACCGGGCGAACGGCTGATGGAGCTGCAGCTTGCGGCAAAACTTGGTGTCAGCCGTACACCGATCCGTGAGGCGATCCGTATGCTTGAGCAGGAGGGGCTTGCCGTTACGATCCCAAGAAAAGGCGCGGAAGTTGCAAAAATGACGGAGAAAGATATGGAGGATGTCCTTCAGATCCGCGAAGCGTTGGACGAGCTTGCAGCTAAAATCGCATGCGAGCAGATTTCTGAGGAACAGTTAGAAGAGCTGGTTGCGACCATGCATGAGTTTGAGGAATCCACTAAGACGGATAATGTGAAAAAAAAATCGCAGAGGCAGATGTGAAGTTTCACGATATTATTTACCAGTCAACCGGTAACCCGAAGCTTGTGAATATGTTAAATAACCTCCGTGAGCAGATGTACCGCTATCGTGTAGAATATCTGAAGGATGAGAATAATTACCCGACGCTCATGAAGGAGCACAAAGACATCGTGGAGGGATTAGTCCGCAAAAATAAAATGCAGGTGACAGCGACAATGCACCAGCATGTGAAGAATCAGGCAGTCGCAGTTAAAGCTATGATCCAGGAGCAGGAATAAGAAGTGACTGCCCGGAGGACAGGAAAACTGCATAAAAAATGGAAAACCGTACAGACTAGAAAGAGGATAAGCATTTTGCTTATCCTCTTTCGTATTAGGGGGAATTAATAGAAAGGAAACAAGCTGGAAATGTCGGAAAATCAGAAATGTCCGGTATCGACGGATTTAACGCAAAATATAGAGGAAATGGAATTTTATTTTCATGACTGTGCGGACATTAAAAAGAAGCAGATGAAGCTTGGCAGGAATCAGGATACCGCCTGTTATCTGACCTTTATTGAAGTGTCCGTGGACATGGGAACGTCCGCACTCGGAGAGACTTTAAAATACTTAAATGGACTGACAAGGGATGAGATCCTTTGTACACTGCAGGAAAATGCGCTTGGAATCTCGGATGCAACATATTTTCCGACCATTGAGGAGGCTGTGAGCGGTCTGCTCACCGGGGAGGCGATTCTTTTTGTGGACGGTTTTGACCGGGCAGTGAAAATACCGGATGACGGTTATCCGAATATGGGGATCACAGAGGTTGATTCGGAAAAAGTAATCCGCGGCTCCAACGAAGGTTTCTTGCGATTCTGTGAAGCAGAATGCGGCGCTGATCCGGAAAAGAATCCGCTCGCCCCGTGTGAAAGTGAGGGGACTGAAGGCCGGGATCAGATCGAACACGAACGTCTACCTTGTGTATGTGGAGGATCTTGCGAACCCGGGACTTGTAAAAGAAATTGAAAAGAGGCTGCAGGATTTCACGATTGATGGGATATTAGACAGCGGAATGTTAGAACAGCTGGCAGAGAAAAAATGGTATTCGCCATTTCCACAGTTTCAGACAACACAGCGTCCTGACCGGGCGGCCATGGCGGTATTAGAGGGCAGAGTGATCGTGATGTGCGATAATTCTCCGATCGGTCTGATACTGCCGACAGATTACAATTCATTTATCCGTACCAGTGACGATTATTACAGCCGTTTTGAGATTGCGACGTTCGGGCGGATCCTGCGGTATCTCGCATCCTTTTTTGCAATGACGCTGCCGGGATTTTATCTTGCAGTGACTAATTTTCATACACAGATACTTCCCGACCACACTACTTTTGTCGTTTGCAGAGGCGAGGCAGGGTGTCCCATTTCCGGCAGTCGTGGAAGTACTTATCATGGAATTGTCGTTTGAACTTTTGCGGGAGGCGGGCGTGCGGCTTCCCGGTGCGATGGGAAATACCATCGGGATCGTGGGTGGCCTGATCATTGGACAGGCAGCGGTAGAGGCAAATCTGGTCAGCCCGATCGTGGTGATCGTCATCTCTTTTACTGCGCTATGTTCTTTTGCGATACCGAACGAAGAATTTGCCACAGCCTTCCGTATCCTGAAATTCTTTTTTATTGCGGTCTGTGCGTGGCTTGGCTACTTTGGCATGCTCCTCGGACTGCTTGCGGTACTCACACATCTGTCGCATCTGACAAGCTTTGGTATTCCGTATCTCATGCCATTCGTGGGTGCAGATCTGAATGACTATGAGGATGAGCGGGATTTTATCTGGCGGCAGCCTTTCCGGAAACTGCGCAAACGTCCGATTTATGCAAATCCGAAAGAGCGGACAAAGCTGACGTTTTCAAAGAAGAGATAGGGGGAAGTATGTTCTCAGAAAACAATCAAATTTCAGGCAGACAGGTGTTCCGCCTTCTGACGTATGACTTTCTTGGAATGGGGACGCTGCTACTGCCGACAATGCTTGCAGATACGGCAGGGCGCGACGGGATTTTTTGCATTCTGGCGGGGATTTTGTCCACATTTTTGTACTTGAAATTATTGAGATATCTGTTGAAAGGCATGAAAACAAGTTATCCCGATTTTTTGAAGCAGAAGTGTGGAAAAGTATGCGGTTATGTGCTCTGGGGCGGATATTTTCTGTATTTTATCCTTATGGCTTCGTACACGGCGTATCTGTTTTCCACGCTGATGTTAAATGGTCTTGTGGAAAACGTCAGCTTTTATCTGGTGCTGATGTTGATATTACTGCTCGCATTTTATGGAATGGCAGGTGGGATCGAGGGCAGGGCGAGAGTGTACGAGATGCTGTTCTGGTTTCTGATGATACCGCTGTTTCTGATGTTATTTGCGGCGTGCAGGGAGGTGAAGCCAGCCTACTGGAGCCCGGTTTTTGTGGCGGATGGAAAAGAAGTGTTAAGCGGAAGTTATTATGTGCTTTTTCTGTTATTCTATGGTGTCAATCGTACTGTTCCTGAAAGAATATGTTGCGGATCGTAAGAAATGCGTTGGTGCGGCGGAAAAAGCGGTCTGGTTTTCCGGCGGAGTATTTGCAGTGCTGTATCTGATCCTGATCGGGCTGTTTGGCGCGGAGGCACTGGCTCAGATGAAATTTCCGGCGGTCACGATGATGAGCCGGGTGCAGATTACCGGGGGATTTCTGAAAAGGACGGATGCTTTTATGTTCAGCATCTGGTTCTTTACGCTGTATGCAATGCTGAACAGCATGGTTTTTTACAGTGGAAATCTGGCTGCAAAAGTAATCCGTGACTGCGGCGGTTATCTGGAAGGGAAAAAAAGAATGCTGCCGTATCTCATTCTGCTGCTTCTGGTGTATGGCGTGACAGTGCTGTTTTACAGAAATCAGCAGTTTTTGGACTGCGTGACATTCCTGCTGTGGAAGATTGGAACACCTTTTGTCGTTGGCGTGCCGGTACTGCTGTGTCTGACCGGAGAGAGAAAAAAACATAAGAAAAAAGTGCGTGCTGGTGCTGGTGCTGGTATGTTTTTTGTTTGGGTGTCTTTTCTTGCAGGGGTGTAATGTCGCAGAACTTGAGGATAAGGCATTCCCGGTTCTTTTGAATATCAGAGATCAGGACGATTTCCAAAATGTATGGCTGAATCATGAGTATGCAGGAAACAAAGAGGTGGATTACAACCATTTGAAAGTGGTGCTCATTGAGAGGTCTTTTCTGGAAAAAGAGGCGGAAGTGGAAGATATGCTATCCATGCTGGAGCAGGAAAAAGAGGTTCCGTGGAACGCTTATGTGATGACGACGGAAAGCTGTGACCGTCTGGCGCAGACCGAAGGGAAACTTGACACGCTGCTTGGAAATTATCTGGAAGAACTGCTGGAAAATACATCGGGCATTGACCAGAAAGCGTATCCGACGCTTGGCATGCTCTATGAGGAGCGTGCTAATCACTTAGAGACACTGTATATTCCTTTTGTCGATATAGAGGGGGAGCAGTCCGGGGCAGTGGAGGATGATACCGAGAAACCGCAGATTACAGCCTACGAAGTCTGGAAACGTGGAAGGGCGGCGGGGCTTGTCGATACGGATACCGCGCGTGCAGCATTCTTCACGCAGAACTTTGCGGACGATTACACCTTACAACTTGCACCGGAACTTTATGTGAAAGTGGATGCAGCTTCCTGCCGAGTCAAAGAAACAGAAAAAATCGGTGTCGGAGGTTTGACAGAGCAGATTGTCGCAGTGACTGTGACAGGAGAAGGCGAAATCTTAAGCGGCACAGTTTCTGCAAGTGAAAAAGAGCAGCTTCTCAACACCCGGATGGAGGACTATCTGAATGCGACCGCCTCACATGCACTTGAGAAAGAAATCGATATTACAAACAGCTACCGGAATCTCGGCGCCGATAACCGCACATGGTATTTTAAGTATCAAAACACTCCTGCCGCTTATGAGAAAGACATCAAAATCCAATATCTGGTAAAAATAAACTGGAAATCGGAATAAATGCAGAGCTTTTTCGGGAATTATTCAATGTAGGGATAGATAATGAATGCGAAACTCATAAAAACCTAAATTGAATTGTGAAAAATCAACAAAAGACATGAAAGACATTGTGGAACCGCCCGCTATGGCACTGCACGTTACGTATGGCTGTTAGTTTCGCAATATGACATAGCGATGAGCGTGTTTCGAAGTTTTGTTGGTTTGATAAATTTAAATATTATGAAGATTTTCGATTTTGCAAGTGGAAGGAGATTTGAATTATGGCAAAAAAATGGATCGGATACATAGGAGTTGGAAGTCTGATGTGCGCTGCATTGGGATGTGGTATTTTGTATACAAGACAGGCGAGACTGCAGCAGACGATTTCGGACAAAGTACTGCGGTTTCATGTGTTGGCGAACAGCGACAGCGAGGCAGACCAGAACTTAAAACTTGCAGTGCGTGATGCGGTGGGAAGTTTTATGCAGGAAAAACTGACAGCTGTGGAAAATCTGGAAGAATGTGAGCTGGTTGTGCGCCAGAGCCTCGGTGAAATTGAGGAAGCCGCGGCAGAGACAATCGCAGAAAACGGTTATGACTATGATGTGACAGCGGAGCTGGAACACACTTCGTTTCCGGTAAAAAACTATGGAAGCTACACCTTTCCGGCGGGAGATTACGAGGCACTCCGCATTGTGATCGGAGAAGGAAACGGACATAACTGGTGGTGTGTGATGTATCCTAACATGTGTTTTTCAGACAGTATGTATGAGGTGGTCGATAAGGAAGCAGGAGAAAAGCTGCGTGAAGTACTGACCACAGAAGAGTATGAGAAGGTGCTGGCAGAAGGAGACTATCAGGTTAGAATGAAATATTTTTCGTGGCTGAATCCGTATCTGGAGAAGCTGGCTGAAAACTAAAATAAAGCAGCATACTTATAAGAAAGCAATGTTTCAAAAAGCTTACGCTTGCTAAATTATAAGAAACACGCTAATATATGGCTTGAAAAGATAATGACGAGAAACAGAAAAGAGGTTTACATAAATGACAAAAGATGTACTTGTGAAAATCAGCGGATTACAGTTTGCAGAAGATCAGGATAATGGTCCGGTGGAGATTATCACAACCGGAAACTACTATAAGAAAAATGGAAAGCACTATATTTTGTATGATGAAGTGCAGGAAGGCTTTGACGGCGTGACGAAAAGCGTTATCAAAGTGAATGATGATTTTCTGGATGTCACGAAAAAAGGTGTCACCAACGTACATATGATGTTTGAGAAAAACAAGAAAAATATGTCTTACTACAACACACCATTCGGAAATCTTTTGGTGGGAATCAATGCCAACGGATGTCAAAGTGAATGAGACAGAAGATAATATTGACATCAAAGTCGATTATAAGCTGGAAGTGAATTATGAACATCTGGCAGAGTGCAGCATTTCCATGAATATCATGTCGAAAGATACGAAGGATTTTAGGATATAAGGAGTGCAAGTGAGAAGAATGCATTTATGCATTCGGCGAACGATGAATGTTAATCATGTGCCGTTTTTGCACATGATATGATAATCGTGAAGTTGAGGTAGTGTATTATGAAAAATTGTAAAATGGCATTCACAATCGGTTTGGTGTTTGCAGTAATGATGTTGGTTGCAGCCTGCACAGACAGCAACAAATCAGACAATCATATATTTGATCATGAAAGTTTGGATGTTGATGAATATGTGTATCCGTCTGATTTTGATCTTGGAGATGATTTGAGGGGTGCAATTACAGAATTGGCATGCTGCTATCATGATTTTGATGAAACTGTTATAGATGGAGAAGATTGGAAAAATATATTCCTGGCTAGATTTATACAAAATTCCAGATATTCTTTCCAATATATGGATGAACAGGAAACAAAAAACAATGGTTTTATCTCACAGGAACAGGTGGAATATATTCAATATTCGCTCACGGGTAAGAAACTGGATTTTTCAGATTATATGGACGAAAAAATTGATGTACAAGATACAACAAGTGGCATGAATTTTGGGAATATCACAGACTATGAGTATGAAATTCATAATGGTGAAATTGTATTGAGTGCAGATATGCAATTACAGAGTGATGGCACAAATAACAAAAAAAAAGAAAAACTAACGGTTTATCTGATAAAAAATCCGTATAGCTGTTTCGATGGATATAGCATAAGAAAACTTATTTCTGAGGATGTGACAGAAAATATAAAGGCGGATGGAAAAGAGCATGTTTTTTATGCAGCGGATGCAGGAGTTGAAGAGGATAATGTGTTTGCTCTTGAATTTTTGTATGCAGAGGACAATTTACAATATGGACATTTTGTTTATGTTGATTTGAGTGAAAATAAGAAATTGGCAGAGTACATCAGAAATAATTCAGGAAGCGACTTCAAGGTAACCTATATCTTGAATGATACGCAGGATGATGTTATAGAAAGAGTCACACCAACAGAAATTGTAGTTCATACAGAAACGACAGATAATACAGAGAAACACATACAGGATTTTGAAAAATTATCAGCAATGATCGGAACGTATCATTATACTTCCGATTATGGAACAGGTCGATTAATGATTGAAGCGACAGAGGATGGCATTGATCTTTCTGATTATGAATCGGAGGACACCTATAGATTTCTTGGCAAATGAAACAAATGTAAAAAATGAAGAGGAAAACAAAGTATATCTGGAATACCCGGCACAGGTGTATGAAGATGATACGGTTATTTTTGAGTATTACATTTTAGAAAAAGCTAGTGATGGAATTGATGTGTATTATAGTCCATCTTCTTTTGACGAAGCTGAATTATTGTACCATGCTGTCAGGGAAAACTAAAAGAGGATTGCGAGATATCATATGATAGGTTATATTTTATTCAAATCAATTTTAACAAAACCAATTTGAATAAAAATAAACTAAATTTGCAGAAAGGTGATTTCTATGTTTATTGGCAGAGAAAGAGAGTTAGCATCCTTAAAAGAATTCTATGAAAAAGACAGAATTGGCGGATGAGGATGTTTTGCTGCTTACATTGGATTCACTTTATGGATGAGACAGAAGATAGCATTGATGTCAAGGTAAATTATAAGCGGAAAGTCAATTATGAACATCTGGCAGAGTGCAGCATTTCCATGAATATCATGTCGAAGGATACGAAGAATTTTAGAATTTGAGTTTATAAGAGCCATCCACAGCGGATGGCTCTTATTCATAAAAATAGAATGTTCGCAGTGCATATTTTTTATTCAAATCAATTTTAACAAAATCAATTTGAATAAATGAGTTTTACAAGGATGGTGTAGATGGGTATATATCGTTTGCGGGGCATTTTATCCGGGTGGAAGACTCGCCGCCATATGTCTGGACACAGGAGAAGAGTATTATTCCGCACCGGCAGTAATTTAAAAGAGTCAAAAGAGTGATATTGACGAGTCAGTTCAGTTATAGAGATGATGAAAGAAAATGATTAATATAAAGATACACCAGAAGAGAGGTGGACATAAATCACACTGTCACAGAGAGGAGAAAATGTATGAAAAAAAGAATTCTAGCAGCTATACTTACTTTGTCTATGGTTGTGTCCATGACAGCATGCGGAAATTCAGATGCAGGAGGATCAAAGGATTCAGCTAAAAATAACGGTAATGGGGATGAACCATATACAGTTACCATGGTTCTGAATGGAAGCACACAGCCGGATGAAGAAAGAATCGAACAAAAAATCAATGAGATTCTTGAACCGGAACTTAATGCGAATCTTGATATTGTTGTGCTGCCGTGGGCAAGTGCAAGCCAGCAGTTACAGCTTATGTTATCAGGGGATGAAAAAATTGATGTCTTTTATACCCAGGCAACCAATGCAGTGCAGTATATGAATGCAGGACAGATTGTAGACATGTCTGAACTGATTGATAAATATGGAACAAATATCAAACAGATTTATGGAGAGGATATAGCTAAGATCAATCAGATCGAAGGCTTTGTATATGGCGTGCCAAATCAGATTGAACGAGGAAGTATTCCTGCCATATTTATGAGAAAAGATCTGGTGGAAAAGTACAATATTGATACAACACAGATTAAAGAACCAAAAGATCTGGAAAGTGTTTTTGAGACAGTAAAAGCGGGAGAGCCGGATATGACAATGTTATATTCGAGCAGTGAGAATGATGCACCGGCTACAAGATTATTCCGTGGAGATACTCTGTCAGATAACAATTATCTTGGTGTACTCATGGATCAGACGAACAGCACAAAAGTAGAAAACTTCTTTGCGACAGACTGGTTTAAAGATACAACTACCATGCTGCATAACTGGTATCAGAAGGGATATATCAGCCAGGATGCAGGAACCAACACAGAGAACTGGAGAACAGTATGCAAGGCTGGAAATTTATTTTCACTGTTTTTTTCTTATCATCCTGGAACACCGGTAGAATTTGAAAGCTCCACCGGCTATGATTTTGAGATCGTGCCATTTTATAATGAACCGATCATAAATAGCTCATCCTATAATGGTGTTACATTCTCAATTGCCCAGAATTCAGAAAATCCGGAGAAAACAATGGAAGTACTGGATTATATCTACGGAAGTTCAGAGATCATGAATCTTTTAAACTGGGGTGAACAGGATAAAGACTATGTGATAGAAGATGCTGATAATGGCATTATCAATTTCCCGGAAGGAATCACTTCTGATAATGCAGGCTATAACTTAAATCTTGGATGGGAATTGCCAAATCAGTTTATTGCTTATAAATGGACTGGCTCAGATCCGCAATTATGGGAAAAAATGGAAGAATTTAACGGTTCTGCAAAGAGCTCCAAAGCAGTAGGATTTTTATTTGACAGCAGTAATTATTCAAGTGAGATCGCAGCTCTTTCCAATATTGTAAAACAATACAGCGGAGCACTTTACAGCGGTTCCGGAGATCCAGATGAACTTATTCCGGAATTGTTAGAAGCATTAGATGATGCGGGAATCAATGAAGTGATCCAGGCAAAACAGGAACAGTTAGATGCTTTTCTTGCAGCAAAATAATTAGGTTCAGAAGGGAAAGTCCCACAGATAAAGCGTGGGACTTTTTTCATAAAAGGAGAAACTTATGAAGAAGAAAAAGAACAAAGTTAAGGAATATCTGCCGCTCTATCTGATGATGCTTCCGGGATTATTATATCTGCTGATCAATAATTATCTTCCGATGACAGGTATTATACTTGCTTTCAAAAAGTTGAATTTTTCAAAAGGAATTTTGGCAAGCCCGTGGGCAGGACTGGATAATTTTAAATTTTTGTTCTCGTCAAAAGATGCCTGGATTATTACAAGAAATACATTGCTATATAATATAGCGTTTATTCTTGTCAATATGGTCGTTGGAATTGCAATCGCAATTTTAATCTGTGAAGTTAAGAACACAAAAATGAAAAAAATATACCAGAGTGCTATATTATTGCCATTTTTGATGTCGATGGTCATTCTGAGCTATATTGTGTATGCACTTTTAAGTGCCGAAAATGGTCTTGTAAACAATACGATCCTGCCATTACTGCATATAGATCCGATCCAGTGGTATCAGAAACCAAAATACTGGCCGGCGATTCTTATCATTGCAAACTGCTGGAAAGGAGTGGGATACGGATGTCTGATTTATATTGCATCTCTGATCGGTATTGATCCGACTTATTATGAGGCAGCAAGACTGGATGGAGCTACAAAGTGGCAGGAAATCACAAAAATCACATTGCCATGCCTGGTACCGACAATCATTACGCTGTTATTATTGAGCATTGGAAGAATCTTCTATTCTGATTTTGGATTATTTTATCAGGTTCCGATGAACTCCGGTGTGTTGTTCCCAACAACAAACGTAATTGATACGTATGTATATCGTGCGTTGATCGAACAGGGAAATATCAGTATGTCATCCGCAGCGGGTGTATACCAGTCATTAGTAGGTTTTGTCATTGTCATGTTAAGTAACTGGATCGTTAGACGTGTAGATAAAGACAGAGCATTGTTTTAGGAGGAGAGTCCATTATGACAAATTCAAAAAAAACAAAGAGATACCAGTTTTGGATCAATCTGATACTGATAGTGATGACATTGACCATTATTTTACCATTTTTGCTGGTATTTATTTCATCCATCACGGATGAAACAGTGTTGATCCGGAATGGATATTCCTTTTTCCCGGAAAAAATAAGCTTTTATGCATATCAGTATATTATCAGACAGGGAGAGAAAATACTCCGTGCGTATGGCGTTACAATTCTTATTACAGTAGTAGGTACCTTTTTTAATCTGATGTTTTCAGCATTACTGGCATATCCGCTGTCTGTGAAGACATTGCCTTATAGAAGGCAGATTACTTTTTTTGTATTTTTTACAATGTTATTTAATGGCGGTTTAGTACCTACATATCTGATGTATGTAAATTATTTTCATATAAAAAATACAATATGGGCACTGATAATTCCTAATTTGTTGCTGAGTGCGAACAATGTGCTGATGATACGGAGCTATTTTATGACAAGTATTCCGGAAGCATTGTATGAAGCGGCAAAAATTGATGGCGCAGGACATACAAAAATCTTTTTTCAGATTACGTTTCCACTTGGTAAACCTATCCTTGTAACCATGGGATTATTTTCGGCACTGGCATATTGGAATGACTGGACAAATGGTTTATACTATTTATCAGGAAATCAGGGACAGAAATTATATAGTATCCAGAATCTTTTGAATCAGATGATCACTGATATCCAGTATCTTGCAAGCGGTAAGGTTGCCGGAAATATAGGGGCAGAAGTTGCAAAACTTCCGACAACGTCCATAAGGATGGCAATTGCTTTTATAGCAATGCTTCCATTATTTATCATTTATCCGTTTTTACAGAAATATTTCGCAGAGGGTATTACGCTAGGGGCAGTAAAAGGTTAAAGGAATATCATGGCGTTTGGGAAAAAAGATGAATTTAAAAAGACGAAAAAAGAAATCTTTAGCACAACAGAGTAAGCAAATATTAATTTTAATGACAGTCATTCTGGTAATTATTCTGGGAGGATGCACTTATGTTTTAAACAAAACAAGTGGGCAGATTTACGAACAGATGAGCCAGATGGCACAGTTGTATGCGCAGGAGCTTGACAATCGTTTTTTGAGGATCAGCCGGAATCTTTTTTCTACGATCATGGATACCAATGAGACAAATTCCACGTTCTGGGGAAATGTAAATCTGATGAAAAATGGGGATTATTCGGAGTATGCAATCGGAAAACTCAGAGAAGAATATTTTTCTTCGGCATGGGAATATGGAACGGAATACAGGATTTTTTTATACACACATGATACGGATAAATTATATCAGCTTTCACTGTCTTCGGACGGAAATTACACAATGTCATCTGATATTGCAGCATCTATCCGTGAACAGATAGACAAATTAGATGAAAAGACATATGCAGTGAAGCGGAAGTGGGATGTTTTGGAGTGCGATAATGAGGTATATATCTGTAAAATTGCACAAAAAAATGGAATTGCCTTAGGATGCATTGTAAATGTAAAAAGTATCTTAGAACCATTCTCAAAGCTTTCGTTGGGAAAGCATGGATATGTAAGCCTTGTCGATCAGGATGAGGTCTGTATAGGTATGTTAGACCAGAGCGGAATCATATCAGAGCCGCAAAGTATGAATACCAAAAATACTTATACGATCCGTCAGGGATTATCCAGAGCACCCTTTGAGATCAGGATCGGGATTTCTTTAGGCGGTGTCTTAAGCCTGATGGCGGGAAGTCTGCTCGGGATGACAGTATTGATCTTTATGATTCTTATTATGAGTGGGATATTGCTTTTTCATGTGTATTCCAATATTATGAAACCGCTTAAAGTGTTCACACAAAACCTTCAGCAATATGATGAGGGTGGATATATGCTGAACATGACGGAAGGAAATCTGCTTGAATTAGAGCAGATTGATGGAAAATTCCGTACAATGATCCATCAGATCCGCAAATTGAAGATCACGCTATATGAACGGGAATTAGAGAAACAGAAAATTGAGATGGATTATCTGAAAATGCAGATCCGGCCGCATTTTTATTTGAATTGCCTGAACTTTATTTACAGCATGATCGACTTTGGCGATTATGAACACGCAAGGGCAATGACAAAAATCACTTCGGATTATCTTTCATATATTTTTCGGAATACAACGGACAGAGTTCCGGTTTTAGCGGAATCAAAGCATTGTGAAGATTATTTAAAAATCCTGCTGCTGAGGTATCCGGATAAGTTTACCTATTATATTGAAGTTCATGATGAAGTGGCAGATGCGGAGATATTTCCATTCTTAATACAGGTTTATGTTGAAAATGCTGCAAAACAGGCATTGATGGCAGATGAAAAAATGCTGATCTCAGTTACGGTATATCCTGAGGACAGGGACGATGAAAAATACGTTAATATTTTTATCTCGGATACGGGAAAGGGATTTCCGGACGAAATATTATGTAAACTACAAAATGGACAAAACATTTCTGACAATGGAAAACATATCGGTATTTGGAACTGTATGAGGCGGTTTCAGTATTATTATGGGGATCAGGGAGAGATCCATTTCAGCAATAGTCCATTAGGTGGTGCCGTTGTGGATATTCATGTTCCATATAAAATCGGAAGGAGCGATACACAGGAATGAAATTATTGCTGGTGGATGATGAACGTTATGTGATTGAAAGTATAAAGAAAAATATCTGCTGGGAGCGGACAGGTATTACTGAGATTTATACAGCATTTACAATGAAACAGGCGCAGGAAATTATAACAGCTGTTAAAATGGACATTATTATCAGTGATATTGTGATGCCTGCTGCAACAGGATTTGATCTGGTGCAATGGGTGAGGGAGCAGAATTTCAGGATACAGGTTATTTTTTTGACCAGTTATGCGGAATTTGACTATGCAAGACGTGCGATACAGCTGGAAAGCGTTGAATATCTGCTAAAACCAATTGATTTTGAAAAACTGGAAGAAGCATTAAAAAAAGCAGAACAGGCAGTGCTTCAGGAAAAACATATCGAAAAACTTACAGAAGCGAGTGAACAGTGGGAAAAAGACCGGACAATCCTGCAAAAGGATATCTGGAGAAATTTATTGAGCGGTAACATGACACAAAACCAGTTCTGCGAATCTGCAAAAAGGATGGATCTGTATCAGGATGGATTGATATATTTTAAACTGATCTGCTTTTATATGGATCATAAAGCGGAAGAGACACAAAAGTGGGAACCTTCGACCATCGAATTTGTCATGCAAAATGTGTTGACGGAGTTATTTAATTCCTTTTATGCCAGAGTGGACACCATATTTTGTGAAAACGAATGTCGATACTGGGTGGTTCTGTCAACGGATAAAATGGGTGGATCTGCTAAATCACGGATAACAGATCATGTACATTCCTATTTTTGGTGTGGAGCGGGAAATTGGAGTGGATTTTCTGAAGTGACCGCACAGGCTGACGATTTGCAGAAGATGCGTGAAAGCAGTCTGTCGGTATGGAATGAGGTTATATATCTGTATGAGTTCCAGCCAAGTGGAACAGTCTATAAAAATCCGGAGCTGGATACATGGAAAACCCTTTTGGCAGGGGAGGAAGTGGAAGCAGTCATAGCAAGCATACGCAGTTATCTGGAGACAGTCAGGAAGAATGAGATGATCACACGGCAGTTTTTGCTGTCATTAAGGACGGATGTTACACAGATGGTGTATGTATGGCTGTCAGAGATGGGGATTTATGCCAATGCACTTTTTTCAGATAAAGAGAGTGAGAATTACATGCTTGGCGCTGTAAATGGATTTAACGAAATGATGGAGTATGTAGAAAATCTGATGCGGAAAGCGGTTGGATATAAATTATATATCACAAAAGAAGACTCTGTCGCAGATCAGATATGTACCTATATTGACAGTCATTTCAGGGAAGAGATACACAGAGATGAACTGGCAGAATTAGTCTATTTGAATACAGACTATATGTCTCGGATGTTCAAAAAAGAAAAGGGAGTATCTATAAGCAATTATATATTGCAGAAAAGGGTAGACGAAGCAAAAAAACTTTTGTGTGGCAGCAGTCTTCCAATCAATACGGTTTCATTACATATTGGATATAGTAATTTTTCCTATTTTACAAAAATGCTTAAGGAGAATACAGGATTGACACCACTGGAATATAGAAGGAAATTTGGAGAGGAAACACACGTATGACAGAACAGAAATTAACAGAACTTTTGAGAGACATGTCTCTGGAAGAAAAAGTAAATCAGATGAGTCAGGTGACAGGAGGATTTTTTAATGGTGAAATCGTTGTCACAGGTCCTATGGCGGATAAGGGATTTACAGAAGACAATGTAAATCTTGCAGGATCAGTCATCGGATCCATGGGCGCTGAAACCCTGAAAAGTATACAAAAAAACTATATGGAAAAGCATCCGCACCATATTCCATTGCTGTTTATGCTAGATGTCATAAATGGTTATAAGACGGTGTTTCCAATTCCGCTTGCGCAGGGAGCTTCCTTTGAACCGGAATTGTCAGAACAGTGTGCATCTGTGGCAGCAAAGGAGGCTTCGGTCAGCGGTCTTCATGTGACATTTGCACCTATGACAGATCTGGTAAGAGATGCAAGGTGGGGACGTGTCATGGAATCAACGGGAGAAGATCCTTACCTGAACAGTCTATTCTGTGCAGCAATGGTGCGTGGATTTCAGGGAAACAGCTTGAAAGATAACTATGCAATTGCAGCATGTGTCAAACATTTTGCGGGATATGGTGCACCGACAGCAGGGAGAGATTATAATACGGTAGAACTTTCAGAACATACATTCAGAGAGTTCTATCTGCCATCGTATCAGGCTGGAATAGATGCAGGTGCAGCTCTGGTTATGACATCTTTTAATACAGTTAATGGAATCCCGGCAACCGGAAATAAAAAGTTGATGCGGGACATTTTAAGAGAGCAGATGAAGTTCGATGGTGTACTTATATCAGACTGGGCAGCCATCGAGGAGACCATTTATCACGGATATTGTGCAGACAGAGAAGAAGCAGCAGTGCGTGCAGTGGAAGCAGGCGTAGATATTGACATGATGACAGGAATTTACAGTGAAAATCTGTGTCAGATGGTCAGGGATGGAAAAATAAGAGAAGAGCTTATAGATGAGGCATGTCTTCGTATTCTGCGGCTTAAAAATAATCTGGGACTCTTTGAGAATCCATATAAAGATGCAGATCAGAAAAAAGAACAGGAATATATTTTATGTGAGGAGCACCGGAAACTGGCTAGGGAAGCTGCAAAGAAATCTTTTGTTTTGTTGAAAAATGAGGAACATATCCTGCCTTTAGATCAACAGAAAAAGATCGCCTTTATTGGTCCGTATGTAGATAACAGAAACCTGTTTGGTGCCTGGTCATTTATCGCAGATGCAAAAGATGTTATGACGCTGCATGAGGCAGTACAGGAACAGTACGTTTCAGAAAACAGTACATTTTGCCAGGGATCACCAATGTTAGGGGCGGATGTATGTCTGGAAGGATTTGGAGAACAGCAGCAGCAATCTTATACGCAGGAGCAGGAGGATCATATGCTGCGTGAGGCAGTACAGGCAGCAAAAGAGGCAGATATTGTTGTACTTGCAATAGGAGAAGACCGTTTACAGTCGGGTGAAGCAACCAGTAACGCAAATATCAGAATCCCTGAGGTACAGGAAGCATTGCTTGATAGAATTGCGGAAGTCAATCAAAATATTGTAGTGGTTTTATTTTCAGGACGCCCGTTAGACATACGTGAAATAAACAAAAGGCAAAGGCCATCCTTCAGGTGTGGCTGCCTGGAACAGAAGGAGCGAGGGCAATTGCGGACACTTTATTTGGAAAATATAATCCAAGCGGAAAACTGCCGATGAGTTTTCCATACTGTGTGGACAGGTACCGGTATATTATAATGAATATTCAACAGGACGCCCACATGTAGAAGGAAAAGATAAAGACAGATTCCGCTCGAAATATCTGGATATTCCAATGAGCCATTGTATCCATTTGGATACGGTCTGAGTTACACAACATTTGAGGTATCAGATATTCATTTGGATCGGACATGGATGGATACATCGGGACAGATCGAAGCGGAGGTAACTGTAAAAATACAGGAAACTGCACGGGAACAGAAACCCTGCAGCTTTATATCCATGATATTGCGGCTTCTGTAGTGCGTCCGGTCAGAGAATTGAAAGATTTTAAGAAGGTTACGCTTCGTCCGGGAGAGGAAAAGAAGGTAGTTTTACCATAACAGAACAGCAGCTTCTTTTTGACGGAGAATGGAATCTATGAGAGCGAAGCAGGAGAATTCGAAATATTTATCGGAAAAGATAGTTTGACAGATAATAAAGCTTCATTTGTATTGAAGAAATAAGGAAGAAGAAAAGGCTTCCAACCCTCCGGGCTGGAAGCCTTACCTGTCCATTCTTATTTTGTCTTAGATTTCTTAGCGGCCTTTCTTCATTCATGGATTTTTCTCTTCTGAAGTTCTTTGTTGGCGCTCTCAGCTTTTCTCTTTAACTTGGTTCTCCAGCTTACTTTGCCTTCCGGTTCTCTAATGGACCGCGGACACCGGTAACTTTCGTGATATAAATACCACTTACTGTAGCTTTGACTTCTTTTCACAGGGATCATATCAAAACATGCATCATCAGCGATCAGAGTCATAACCTTTGGCCCGACCTTAGCCTTTACGATCGGAAGCTTGGAACGGCGCATAAGCTTTGGTGTCTGGTCAATGACTGCCTGTGGCAGACCGGACTGGTTCAGACGCATCCTCTTCTTATCAATAATCAACATAGTAACAGTCTGTGCAGTTGCAGCAAGCTGTGCATCCTGCTCGTCTTTTCTCTTCTGAGCTTTCCGAGGAAAATTAAAGCAATTGTTGCAGCAATAAGCACTGCTAAAATAACTAATAATACAATTGTTACTGGACTCACAACGAAAATCCTCCCTAATTTCAAATTCGTGTTTTATTGTAGCATTGATTTTTGAAAAGCAATGTGATTTTGGGGAAATACCTTTATTTTAGGGAAAATTGTGATATGTTATAAAGTTAGACGGCAGACTCCGTCTTTGGATTTCCGGCGGAAAAGCCGGAAAAGGAAATGAGGAAAAGAAAGGTAAGATTAAATGAAAAGAGAGTGTTAGCACTTTTATTGTGTGTATCCACAGCGATCAGCATGACAGGATGCGGCAGCAAAGGTGAATCAGTTGAGGCAACGGAAGCAGTAGAGAACACCGAAAGCACAGAAGAGGTGCCGGCAGTTCCGCTTGCACAATATGATCTGAAGGGATCGGATTATGTGACATTGTGTGACTACAGTGCAATCCCGGTTACGATTTCAGGAGATTATGACGTCACAGATCAGGATGTGCTTGATTATGTGGAAAAGATTTTACACAGGGCGGACCTTTTATACGGCTGATCCGGACAAGACAACAGTGGAAGAGGGCGACATTGTAAACGTAGACTATGTCGGAAAATTAGACGGTGAGGCGTTCAGCGGCGGAACAGCAGAGGATCAGAATATTGATGTGTCCAACAATTCTTCCGCAAGCGGTTCCGGTTTCATTGATGGATTTACAGACGGGCTGATCGGTGCATCAGTAGGCGATGTGATCGATTCTAATGTGACGTTCCCGGATGAATACCCGAATAACCCGGATCTTGCCGGAAAAGAAGTTGTATTTACGTTTACGGTCAATTCTATCCAGAAGGAAGTGACCATGGATACGATGGATGATGAATTTGCATCGAAACAGTTTGGTGCGGATTCCGTGGATGGAGTGTACAAGCAGGTACGCCAGTATCTGGAGTCCAGCGCAGAGAGCACTCATAAAATGATATTTATTCCGCTTTGGAGGATTATCTGTTAGAAAATTGTACCGTTGATATGCCGGCAGATTACAGATCTGATGTGATCGAAGCAATCCGTGCCAATTTCATTGACCGTTATTGCTCCGGGATGAGAGCCAGATGGAAACGGTACTCAGCTCTTACGGCTATACAGAAGAGAGCATTGAGCAGGAATGGTCTGACAGTGTGGAGAGCAGTATCAAGTTAGAACTGATCGTAAAAGCCATTGCAGAAAAAGAAGATATCCAGATTGACGATACGGAGTTTGAAGATTATGTAAGCACGATCGTAAGCAACGGCGGTTACGGTGATGCTGACACGTTATATAGTAACTATGGCTATGGCGATTCTGTTTACGGAAAGAATCAGATCCGTGTGATTTATCTTGCAGGATTAGTTTTGGATAAATTAGCAGAGACAGCAGAGGTTACTGAGAACGCAGTTGAAGAAAATACCGAATCTGTAGAAAGTACAGAATCCGCAGACAGCACAGAAGAATAAGAAAACGATACCGAAACAGAGGTATGAGATCATAAAAGAGTCGACAGACGTTGATGAGAGAAAGGGAGAGTAGAAAAATGGAATTAGTAAATGTAAGAGATTTATTCCGCAGACAGGATGAGTATGTGGATCAGACCATCGCGATCGGTGGCTGGGTGAGAAACATCCGTAACTCCAAAAACTTTGGATTTATCGTGGTAAACGATGGAACTTTTTTTGAGCCGGTCCAGGTTGTTTATTCCGATGTTCTGGAAAATTTTGAAGAGGTAGAAAAATTAAATGTCGGAGCAGCGATTATCGTTACCGGTAAATTAGTTGCAACTCCGGGCACAAAACAGCCATTTGAGATTCAGGCTGAAAAAGTGGAAGTAGAAGGCCCTTCTACACCGGATTATCCATTGCAGAAGAAAAAACACAGCTTTGAGTACCTGAGAACCATCTCTCATTTAAGACCGAGAACTAATACTTTTGAGGCTGTATTCCGCGTGCGTTCCCTCTGCGCTTATGCAATTCATAAATTCTTCCAGGAGAGGGATTTTGTGTACGTGCACACACCACTTATCACAGGAAGTGACTGTGAGGGTGCAGGAGAGATGTTTCAGGTGACCACACTTGATTTGAACAATCTTCCAATGACGGAGGATGGAAAAGTAGATTACAGCAAAGACTTCTTTAATAAACCAACCAATCTTACCGTAAGCGGACAGTTGAACGGTGAGACTTATGCGATGGCATTTAAGAACATCTATACCTTTGGACCTACTTTCCGTGCAGAGAACTCCAACACAACAAGACATGCGGCAGAGTTCTGGATGATTGAGCCTGAGATTGCATTTGCAGATTTAGAGGATGACATGATCTTAGCTGAGAGCATGTTAAAATATATCATCAACTATGTATTAGAGAATGCACCGGAAGAGATGGCATTCTTCAACAGCTTTATCGATAAAGGGCTGTTAGAGAGATTACAGCATGTTGCAAACTCTGATTTCGCACGTGTGACTTATACAGAAGCAGTTGAGATTTTAGAGAAGAACAACGATAAATTTGATTACAAAGTATCCTGGGGCTGCGATCTTCAGACCGAGCATGAGCGTTATCTGACTGAGCAGGTATTCAAACGCCCGGTATTTGTAACTGATTATCCAAAGGAGATCAAAGCTTTCTACATGAAGTTGAATCCGGACGGAAAAACAGTTGCGGCAGTAGACTGTCTGGTTCCTGGCATCGGTGAGATCATCGGAGGAAGCCAGAGAGAGGATGATTACGAAAAATTACTTGCAAGGATCAATGAACTTGGACTGAAAGAGGAAGATTACAGCTTCTATCTTGACCTCCGTAAATACGGTTCTGCAAGACATGCAGGATTCGGACTTGGATTTGAGCGCTGCGTCATGTACTTAACAGGTATGTCCAATATCCGTGACGTTATCCCATTCCCAAGAACTGTTAACAACTGCGAATTATAAAATTGTATTTCATATCGTAGGTGATTGCGAAAACAATTGTGTTTTTTGTCATCTACGATATTTTTAGACAATTGCGAAACTCATGAAAATCTAAATTGAATTGTGAAAAATTAACAAAAGCTTGAGAAAACACTGGGGAGCGGTCGGTACTTAGAAGGCAGGTACGATGCCAATCGTGACTGGCTTCTTAGTACCGTTACCAGCGACACGTAGCGGGAGCGTGTTTTCGAAAATTTTGTTGATTTTGAACAATTGAAAGAAGAGTAGGATGAGTTTCGCAATTGCCTGCTACGATATTTAGATGACAAGGAGAAGGATTGTATGAGATATGTTTTGGAAAATGACACATTGCGTGTGGAGATCGATTCTTTTGGGGCAGAACTAAAATCCGTAAAGAGAAAATCCGACGGCAAAGAGTACATGTGGTATGCGGACAAAAAATATTGGGGAAGAACCTCCCCTGTGTTGTTTCCGTTTGTGGGGAACTGCAGAAATAAAGAGTACCGCTATGGCGGAAAAACGTATGCAATAGGGCAGCACGGCTTTGCAAGGGATATGGAACATACCATGGAATCCCAGACAGCGGACACCATCTGGTTTTCCTTACATTCCAATGAGGAAACGATGGAAAAGTATCCATTCGCGTTTGTTTTGAAAATTGGATACAATTTGACAGGCAATGAATTAAAAGTCATGTGGAAAGTGGAAAACCCGGATACAAAGACCTTATATTTTTCCATTGGCGCACATCCGGCTTTCTTATGTCCGTTTCATGACGAAGAAAGCAAGCTTGGATATGGTCTGCAATTTGCAGGATTAAAAGAACTGCATCATCATGGAAATACACCGGATACCGGACTGGCAGTAATGAGTGAAGATATTGTAATCCCGCTGGAGAATGAGAAAGTATACTTTACACCGGGATTTTTTGACCGCTGCACTTATATGGTGGAAGGAAAACAGACCGGGGAAGTTTCACTGGTCACACCGGATGGAAAACCTTATGTGACCATGGATTTTGATGCACCTTTATTTGCGATCTGGTCACCGGAAGGAAAAGACGCACCGTTTGTCTGCATTGAACCGTGGTATGGAAGATGTGATGCAGATGATTTTGATGGTACATTAGAGGAACGGGCATACGAGAACGCAGTGGAGCCGGAGCAGATATTTGAGGCTTCTTACAGCATCCGTTACCTGTAAAAAAGAAGAAAACTTTCATCTGCCACGGCAGGACATAAGCGCTCATTTTAAAAAATCCGCATAAGCAGCCGGATTGCTTCATATATATAGACAGAAGGGAAAGTCTGGCGGTGGCGGATTGGGAACAGGATTGAGATTAAGGGCGAGAGATGCAAAGGAAAACCCGGCAAAAGTGCTGGCAATGGTTCTTTTTATCATGTTTATCATAAGTGCGTTATTGTTATTGCTTCTGGCATTGCTTTTATACCGACTGGAGCTCTCGGAGGCAGTTGTCAAAGTGGCAGTGATCGTTATTTATATCATAACGGGGCTGACTGGAGGCATTCTGATGGGAAAAAAGATCAGGGATAAAAAGTTCCTCTGGGGATTTGTGGCAGGAACGGTTTATTTTGGAATTTTGTTTGCCGTCTCACTGATCATAAAGGGGGGAGCAGGCATTGAACCGGTGAAAATGATCACAACCTGGGTGCTCTGTGCGTGTGCGGGAACTGCCGGCGGCATGATCAGTTAAAAAAATGCTTTTCTTATGAAAAACTATGTGTTATACTATAAAACAGCGAAAAAAGATTTTTAAAGGAGAAATAATCATGAAACACGTTAAAACATTAAATACTAGAAAATTACAGAACACAGTAAAAAAAGGTGGATGCGGCGAATGTCAGACATCCTGCCAGTCTGCTTGTAAGACATCCTGCACAGTAGGAAACCAGACTTGCGAGAACAAATAAGTTTTAACTCAAAAGTGAATAATGACACTCACAAACGACCGTTCGCGCAGCGTGCGGTCATTTGTACGTTATAGATATGTGTAATGATTGCACATATTATGAGGAAAAGATGATAGAAAGTGAGGAAATATTATAGTGGTTCATCAGTATAAGAACAACGGCTATGATATTGTTCTGGATGTAAACAGCGGTGCAATCCACGTAGTTGACGATGTGACATATGATGTCATTGAGATGTATGCTGCACGTGAGAACGTAGCAGATACCTCTGCGGAAGAGATTGTAACTGCATTATCCGGCAAATATGGAAAAGAAGAAGTAGAAGAAGCGATTGACGAAGTTCAGACATTGATCAAAAATGAGGAACTTTTCACAAAGGACACCTATGAAAACTATATGATGGATTTCAAAAAGCGCCCGACCGTTGTAAAAGCCCTTTGTTTACATATCGCACATGACTGCAATCTTGCCTGTCGTTACTGCTTTGCAGAAGAGGGCGAGTATCATGGAAGAAGGGCATTGATGTCCTTTGAGACCGGTAAAAAAGCATTGGATTTCCTGATCGCAAATTCCGGTAACAGAAGAAACTTAGAGGTGGACTTCTTTGGTGGAGAACCTCTTATGAACTGGCAGGTTGTAAAAGACCTCGTAGCCTACGGAAGAGAGCAGGAGAAGATCCACAACAAGAACTTCCGTTTTACACTTACTACAAACGGCGTTTTATTAAATGATGAGATCATGGAATTTGCCAACAAAGAAATGGGCAATGTGGTTTTAAGCATTGACGGAAGAAAAGAAGTCCATGATCATATGAGACCATTCCGCAAGGGAGCGGGAAGCTATGACCTGATCGTGCCGAAGTTCCAGAAATTTGCAGAGAGCAGAAATCAGGACAAGTATTATGTGAGAGGTACTTTCACACATAATAACCTTGATTTCTCCAATGATGTGCTGCATCTGGCAGATCTTGGATTCAAACAGATCTCAGTAGAACCTGTAGTGGCACAGCCGACCGAGGATTATGCGATCCGTGAGGAAGACATTCCACAGCTTTATGAGGAATATGACAAGCTGGCTGCTGAGATGGTAAAGAGACATAAAAATGGAAATGATTTCAATTTCTTCCATTTTATGATAGATCTGGAGGGTGGACCGTGCGTGGCAAAACGTCTTTCCGGCTGTGGTTCAGGAACAGAGTATCTGGCAGTGACACCTTGGGGTGACCTTTATCCTTGTCATCAGTTTGTTGGAAATGAGGATTTCCTGCTTGGAAATGTGGACGAGGGTATCAAACGTCAGGATATCTGTGATGAATTTAAGTGCTGCAATGTTTATGCGAAAGAAAAATGCCGTAACTGTTTTGCAAAATTCTATTGCAGTGGCGGATGTGCAGCAAACTCCTACAATTTCCATGGAGATATCCACAATGCATACGACATCGGATGTGCACTTCAGAAAAAGCGTATTGAATGCGCAATCATGATTAAGGCTGCCGAGGCAGACGAAGAATAAAGGAAGGGTAAAACAATGAAAAAGAGTAAAGCAGCAGTCATATTGGCAGTGATCCTTGCAGCGTTTGTGGGACTTGCTTATTATGCATCAATTATTCTTTCATCCACCGGAATCGGCGAAGATATGTCAATTCCTCTGGGACTGGATCTCTCCGGCGGTGTTTCCATTACTTATCAGGTAGTGGACGAGAATCCAAGTGCTGAAGATATGAGTGATACCATTTATAAACTTCAGAAACGTGTAGACAGTTACAGTACAGAAGCTTCCGTATATCAGGTTGGAGACGACAGAATTACGGTTGAGATCCCTGGTGTGCAGGATGCAAACCAGATTTTAGAGGATCTTGGTAATCCGGGTTCCCTGGAGTTCCAGATGCCGGATGGAACGGTATTTATGACCGGTGATATGGTCGCAGACGCACAGGCTGCAACCCAGACAGACACGTATGGCAACAAAGAGTATGTGGTTGCCTTAAAACTGACCGATGAGGGTGCAAAGATTTTCGGAGAAGTAACTTCTGAAAACATTGGTAAAAACCTTCCTATCGTATACGATGGAGAGACCATCAGTTATCCACGTGTACAGACAGCTATCACAGGCGGTGAGGCACAGATCACAGGTATGGCAGACTTCGAAGAGGCTGAGACACTTGCAACGCAGATCCGTATCGGTTCTCTTTCTTTACAGCTTTCCGAGTTAGAGTCCTCTGTTGTAGGAGCACAGTTGGGAAGCCAGGCAATCTCTACCAGTTTAAAAGCCGGTGCGATCGGTCTTGCAATCGTCATGGTATTTATGATCATTATGTACGCAGTACCGGGTATTGCAGCATCCTTAGCACTTGCAATTTATACAACTTTAGTGATTGCAACCTTATATTTATTCGAGATCACACTGACACTTCCGGGTATCGCAGGTATTATCCTTGGTATCGGTATGGCGGTGGATGCAAACGTTATTGTATTTGCACGTGTCCGTGAGGAAATCGCAACCGGAAAATCGGTCCAGACATCTATGAAGATCGGTTTCCAGAAAGCGATGTCAGCTATCTTAGATGGTAACATTACAACTTTGATTGCATCTGTTGTGCTTATGGCGTTAGGTTCCGGTACCGTAAAAGGTTTTGCCTATACTTTAATGATCGGTATCATCCTTTCCCTTTTTACAGCAATGGTTGTGACCAGATACATTCTGTATTCTCTGTATGCATTGGGACTTAAGAGTGAAAAACTTTACGGTCGTGCAAAAGAGAGAAAGAGCATTGATTTCATTGGAAAAAAAGCAGTATTCTTTACAATTTCCGGTATCATTATCGCTGCCGGACTGATCAGTATGGGAGTACATTCCGCAACAGAGGGCAAGGCATTGAACTATGGTCTTGACTTTATGGGTGGAACTTCCACAACGGCTGATTTTGGCAAAGATATGACCATCGAAGATATCGAGAATGACATTGTTCCTTATGTGGAAAAAGTAACCGGGGATTCCGATGTGCAGGCAACAAAAGTAGAAGGAACAACACAGGTTACAATTAAGACACGTACCTTAAGTCTTGATGAGCGTCAGGAATTGGAAGATACACTGGCAGAAAATTGTGATGTGGATGCATCCACCATCACTTCCCAGAGTATCAGTTCTACCATCAGTGGTGAGATGCGTTCCGATGCATTGAAAGCGGTTATCGTGTCCTGTATCTTTATGTTACTTTACATCTGGTTCCGTTTTAAGGATATCAGATTTGCAGCAAGTGCGATCCTTGCATTGGTTCATGACGTTCTTGTTGTGATCACAGTATATGCACTTGTGCGTATTTCTGTAGGAAGTACCTTTATTGCATGTGTTCTTACCATCGTAGGTTACTCTATCAATGATACGATCGTTATTTTTGACCGTATCCGTGAGAATCTTGCATTAAAGACCGGAAAACAGACTGCGGAGGAATTGCGTGAAGTTGCAAATAAGAGTCTGACACAGACATTGTCCAGAAGTATCAATACTTCTATTACAACTTTTATTATGGTCGTAATGCTTTACATTTTAGGTGTGGCAAGTATCCGTGACTTCTCACTTCCACTTATGGCAGGTCTTGTATGTGGTGCTTATTCTTCTATCTGCATCGCAACAGAACTGTGGTATGTCATGAAAGTACATTTAGGAAAAAATAAAGCAACAAAATAGTTGTGAAATAGGAAAACGGCTGCCTTCTGGCGGCCGTTTTTGCATTTCACATTTACAGAAAAAACGAAGGGAGACAGGAGAATGCAAAAAGGACTTTTGATCTATCTGATCGTTATGAATCTCATTGGACTTGCAGTGATGGCAATGGACAAAAGCAAGGCGAGACATCATGCATGGCGGATACCGGAGAAAACACTTTTCCTTGTGAGTATTTTAGGCGGCAGTGCCGGAACGTGGGCCGGCATGTATCTGTTTCATCATAAGACAAAGCACTGGTATTTTGTGGTGGGAATGCCACTTATTCTGATCTTACAGATATGCATTACGGCATTGATCGGGAATATGCATGGGTTTGGGATGTGATAAATGCATGGTTTGCGATGTTTTATAAGAAATAGAAAAATAAATTAGCAATTGAATATTTTCAGAAAGTCCTTTATAATGAAGTTTAAAATCTGGCAAAGACATATGTCTCTGTCAAAAAGACAACTGGGGAAAATCAATTTTCAGATGATCAAAAGATAAAGCTGATAGAATGAAAATATATTTTCCGTCGAAGGACAAGGAGGATTTTATGTACACATTAGAAGATATTCAGGCAGTGGATATGGAAGTCGCACAGGCAATTACCGATGAACTTGACAGACAGAACAGTCATATTGAGCTGATCGCATCCGAAAACTGGGTAAGCCCGGCGGTTATGTCAGCAATGGGAAGTGTCCTGACGAATAAATATGCGGAAGGTTATCCGGGAAAGAGATATTACGGTGGCTGCGAGTGCGTGGACGTTGTGGAAGAACTGGCAAGAGAGCGCGCAAAAGAATTATTTGGGTGTGAGTATGTCAATGTGCAGCCACATTCCGGTGCGCAGGCAAATATGGCGGTACAGTTTGCAATTTTAAAACCGGGTGATACGATCATGGGAATGAACTTAGACCATGGTGGACATCTGACACATGGTTCTCCGGTCAATTTTTCCGGAAGTTATTTTCATGTAGTACCATATGGTGTCAATGACGAGGGATACATTGATTATGATAAAGTGGAAGAACTTGCAATGGAATGTAAACCAAAAATGATCATTGCAGGGGCATCCGCTTATGCGAGAACCATTGATTTCAAGAGATTCCGTGAGATCGCAGACACGTGTGGTGCAGTGCTCATGGTTGATATGGCGCATATTGCAGGACTTGTGGCAGCAGGACTTCATCCAAGCCCAATTCCATATGCACACGTTGTGACGACCACAACACACAAGACACTGCGCGGACCGAGAGGCGGAATGATTTTGAGCAGTCAGGAAGTTGCGGACAAGTATAACTTTAACAAAGCAATCTTCCCGGGTATTCAGGGCGGACCACTGATGCATGTGATCGCAGCCAAGGCAGTCTGCTTCAAAGAGGCATTGCAGCCGGAATTTAAGGTTTACCAGCAGAATATTATTGACAACGCACAGGCACTCTGCAAGGGACTGATGGATCGTGGAATTAAGATCGTATCCGGTGGAACAGACAATCACCTCATGCTCGTAGATCTGACCAATTATGATCTTACCGGAAAAGCAGTTGAGAAACTTCTGGATTCCGTCAACATTACCTGCAATAAGAATACCATTCCAAACGACCCGAAATCTCCATTTGTGACAAGTGGTGTACGTCTTGGAACTCCGGCGGTAACTTCCCGCGGATTAAACACGGATGATATGGATCAGATCGCAGAGGCGATCGCAATGATGATCAAAGAGGGTGAGCCGGCAGCTGACAAGGCAAAGGCGATCGTGAAATCTTTGACAGAGAAATATCCATTGAAATAAAATAAATTTTTTTGTTGAATAAGAAGTGGTTATCTGCTTCATGAGTAAAAAAGCCTCCCGATAAAAATGTGGGAATTGCGATGAAAGGCAATCCGGATCATTTTTGCCGGGAGGCTTTTGTGGTTTAGGAATGCAGCGTTTTGCAAAAAAATAAGAGTTTAGCAGAAATGATCATCTTGCGAGCACATCAATGATCTGTCCAACGTACATGGTGTGCATATCGCCGTCTTTGTACCATTTGTCAGCAATCTCGGAATCGAGGAAGGAATCATCCGTGATTCTGGTAGCAGACATTTTTTCACAGACCAAAACAAGATTTCCCTCATCAATGTATGGGATTCCATGCCGGTAGTCCACGGTAAGCCCTGCGTTTGCAATCTTATCCTCGTTCCGGCCGGAATGGGAGCCACAGTAATTCAAGGCATCGCGGTACTGGTCACTTACAAATGTAAGGGAGAAAAAGTCTCCCGCATCGATCAGTTCCTTGGTATATCTGGAATCACGGACAAAAACATAGACAACATTTTTGCCCCATAAAACACCAACACCGCCCCAGCTAATGGTCATTGTATTGGATTCCTGTTTATTTCCGGCTGTGAGCAGTGCCCATTCTTTGCCGATTTTCGTAAATGGATTCATGTCCAGCATATCAACTGGAATTGGCTGAAATGTATGCATAGGGATCACCTCTCATAATTTTTTTAGGTAGTTTTATTATATTACAGGAGAGTGGAAAAGTCACTTGAAAAAGAAAATAAAATCAGGTTATAGAAAATAAAACAGATAATAACTAATAGTTATACATAACATAAGGCTTCGGAATAATCTTGACATGAAAAAAAGAAAGTATCATAATGGTTGTCAAAGTTAATTTCCCAAAAGTGTAATGGGAAAAGGAGGCCAAATCCTCTGCTCCTGTAAGGACAGTCGCATTTGCTTCGCAAACAAGGAGGATATTATGGATATCAGATTTGAAAAAAGACCGGTATTAAAGGAGAAACCAGACCAGAAGAATCTTGGTTTTGGTAAGTATATGACAGATTACATGTTTGTCATGGATTGGACAAAAGAAGACGGATGGAAAGATGCAAGAATCGTTCCGGAAGGACCTATCACAATGGATCCGGCATGTGTGACACTTCACTATGCACAGGAAACATTCGAAGGTATGAAAGCATACCGTACAGCAGAAGGCAAAATCCAGCTGTTCCGTCCGGAGATGAACGCAAAGAGAATGATCAATTCAAACGCAAGACTTTGTATGCCGGAATTCCCGGTCGATATGTTTGTCGAAGCAGTGGAAGCACTTGTAAAAGTGGAAGCTGACTGGGTTCCATCTGAACCAAATACTTCTCTTTATATCAGACCATTTATGTTTGCAACAGAAGCAGCACTCGGCGTACATATGGCAAACGCATACAAGTTTATGATTATCTGTTGTCCGGTAGGTGCTTACTATGCAGCAGGTCTTAATCCGGTTAAGATTCTGGTTGAGGATGAACTTGTCCGTGCTGTAAAAGGTGGTACAGGCTTTACAAAAAGTGGTGGTAACTACGCAGGTTCTATTTTGGGACAGGTGAAGGCAGAAAAACTTGGTTATGCACAGGTTCTCTGGTTAGACGGTGAGCATCGCAAATATGTAGAGGAAGTCGGAACGATGAATATTATGTTCAAGATCGCCGGAGAAATCTACACAGCACCGATCGAAGGAACTGTTCTTCCGGGTGTTACAAGAGATTCCATGATCCATCTGCTCCGTGACTGGGGTTACAAGGTAAATGAGACAAGACTTTCCGTAGATGATCTGATGAAAGCCGGACATGACGGCACATTGGAAGAGGTATTCGGTACAGGTACAGCAGCCGTTATCTCACCGGTCGGAGAACTCCGTTACAAAGATGATGTTGTGACAGTCAACAACTTTGAGATCGGTGAACTGACACAGAAATTATATGATACTTTAACCGGCATCCAGTGGGGAAGAATCCCGGATAAATATGGCTGGACAGTAGAAGTAAAATAACTTCTGGACATTTTTCGCATATCATAGTATAGTAATCATGTTATAGATGCCTTCATAGATGTAGCAGCATTTATGAAGGCATTTACAATATATATAGCACATTGATAATCGAATAAGGTTTATATTTTCAGATATGCAATCCTGTCTGTGACTGATTGCAGACATTTAGGTTTCTCTTCTAGCGCCATGTACCTGTGAGGACGACCATACACAGGTTAACGAGGAAAAGGGTTATCGAAAATTCGGCGGACGCCCTTTCGTACCTCCCAGTGCGAGATATGCCGGCAAATATGCAGGTGACTGCAAAACAAATACGGTATAATGGGACAATTAGATTTGAATATGATTTAAATTTTAAATAGAAAAGAAGAGGAAATTTAATATGTGTGGAATTATAGGTTATACAGGCAGTGAAAACGTAAAAGATGTTTTATTAGATGCGTTGGAATTATTAGAGTATCGTGGATATGACAGTGCGGGTATTGCAGTGAAAGACGAAACTTCCCATGTGACAAATGTTTATAAATGTGCCGGAAGAGTAAGTGATTTAAGAGCAATTTGTGATTCGAAGAAGATTTTGTCTACCTGCGGTATCGGACATACAAGATGGGCAACTCACGGTGGAGTTACGGATCAGAATGCACATCCACATCAGCAGGGGAAAGTGACTCTGGTTCATAACGGGATCATCGAAAATTATCGTGAACTGATTGCTGATTACGATTTGCAGGAAATCCTTCATTCTGAAACAGATAGTGAAGTTGCGGCTGCATTATTAAATCATTATTATAAGGGAAATCCCAAGGAAGCAATCAAGAAAGCAGTAAGTAAATTAAAGGGTACCTTTGCGCTTGTGATCCTGTTTGAAGATCAGCCGGATGTGATCTACTCGATCCGGAATGTCAGCCCGATCGTTGCAACCATATGCAAAGAGGGAGCAATGCTTGCATCAGATCTGACTGCACTCTGCCGTTTTACAAATGAATACTTTGTTGTACCGGAATATCACATTTTAGAGTTGCACAAAGATCATGTGGTACTTACGGATTTAAATGACAATGTGGTAGAACCAGAATTTTTGTCCGTTGACTGGGAGTTGAACAGCGCGGGAAAGAATGGTTATCCATTTTATATGGAAAAAGAGATTATGGAGCAGCCGGAAGCAATCAAGAATACGATCAAAGACCGTATCGTGAACGGTCTGCCTGATTTTACTTCGGATGGTGTGCCGGATTCTCTTTTTACAGACTGTGACAGAATTTGTGTGGTAGCATGCGGAACAGCCATGCATGCGGGACTTGTGGCACAGGCTCTTGTAAAATCTATCGTTCATGTGCAGATGGACGTAGAACTTGCATCAGAGTTTATGTATTCCGATCCGGTCATTGATGAGAAAACATTGGTGATCGCAGTATCACAGTCCGGTGAGACAATTGATACCTTGGAAGCATTAAAATATGCGAAGAGACAGGGCGCAAAATGTTTATCCGTTATCAACGTAAAAGGTTCTTCCATTGCAAGAGAAAGTGATTATGTGTTATACACCGCAGCAGGACCTGAAATTGCAGTGGCAAGTACAAAAGCTTACACAACACAGCTTTCCGTATTTTATCTTGTGGTTGCAAAAATGGCATTATTGCGAGGTGTCTACACAGAGGAGCAGACAAAGAGCTTTATCGCAGAATTAGAGCGTGTTCCGGAAGTGATGCAGAAAGTATTGGAGAAAAGACGTGACATCCATGTGATCGCAAAGAAGATTCTGGAAGCAAAGGATCTGTTTATGATCGGACGTGGACTGGATTACTCTATTTTACTGGAAGGATCATTGAAACTGAAAGAGGTTTCTTATATTCACTCTGAGGCTTATGCCTCCGGCGAATTAAAACACGGACCAATTGCACTGATCACGACTAACACACCGGTTGTTGCAACGGTAACACAGGAAAAACTCATGTCAAAAGAGCTTTCCAATATTAAGGAAGTAAAATCCAGAGGTGCAGATATTGTATTATTTATCAAAGAGGCACTTTCCGGTGATCTTGATACCGAATATCAGGTGATCAAGCTTCCGGATATGCAGGATGAATTTATGGTTTTACCTGCATCGGTTGCATTACAGCTTTTAGCATATTACGTGTCATCCGATAAGGGATTTGATGTTGATAAGCCAAGAAATCTGGCGAAGGTAGTTACGGTAGAGTAAGAATTAAGTTTTGGGGGATTTGGATAAAGAACGGAAATAAAAATTGAGAAGTTGGGAAATCGAATGTTTTGCACAGGAAGCAGAACAGGATCGCATGTCTGAGCATATAATATAAGGAAATATAGGAAGAGGTTGTTCATGCCAGATATCAAATATGCCCAGACAGAGGCTGTAGATAAAGGAAGCCTCAAGGTAGAAGTACTTGCGAACCGGACCAGACGACCGATCGAGGGAGCGAAAATCACGATTTCCTATTCGGGCAAGCCGGATTCCACGGTGGAGGAGGTAAGCGCAGATGATTCAGGAATGTCGGAGAAACTTACGCTTGATGCGCCTCCGCTTGAATACTCGATGGAACCCTCCGAAAATCAGCCATTTGCCCAATATACGGTCAAAGTTACCGCACCGGGATATCGTCCCGTCAGTATTTCGGGTGTTCAGGTTTTTTCAGAGCAGCTCGCATTGCAACAGGTGCGAATGGCGGAAGAAAATGAGGAAGAAAATCAAATAGATTCCATTGTGATTCCGGTCAATACGTTGTTTGGCAATTTCCCGGCAAAAATAGCAGAGTCCGAGATCAAGCCTGTCTCCGACTCAGGGGAGATCGTGCTGAGTAAAGTGGTGATCCCGGAATTTGTCGTTGTTCATGACGGACCGCCATCGGATCCCAATGCGGCAAATTATTATGTCCGTTACCGGGATTACATCAAAAATGTGGCATCCAGCGAGATATACAGCACGTGGCCGGACAGCACGCTGCGTGCCAATATCCTTGCGATCATGTCCTTTACGTTAAACAGGGTTTACACGGAATGGTACCGGAACAAAGGCTATAACTTCACCATCACAACATCCACTGCTTATGACCAGAAATTTGTATATGGAAGAAATATTTTCCAGAGTATCTCGGATGTGGTAGAGGAAATGTTCCAGAATTATCTTTCCAGACCAAATGTGAGACAGCCAATCCTGACGCAGTATTGTGACGGACAGCGCGTGACGTGCAGCAACTGGCTGAGCCAGTGGGGAAGCAAATATCTTGGGGATCAGAACTACGAAACGATAGAAATTCTCCGTTATTATTATGGTGATAATATGTTTATCAATACAGCGGAGGAGATTTCCGGTATCCCTGGCATCCTGGCCGCGGTATAATCTGGAAGTGGGCGCTGCCGGAGATAAGGTCCGGCAGATCCAGGAACAGTTAGCGAGAATCTCGCAGGCTTATCCGGCAATCCCGACGATCACACCGGATGGGATTTACGGAGAGGCAACGAAGGGCAGCAGTAGAAAAATTCCAGTCTATTTTTGGCTTGCCTGTGACGGGAGTGGTAGATTACCGCACCTGGTATAAAATATCGGAGATCTATGTTGCGGTGACAAGGATTGCAGAACTGGTATAAAATGCAGAGTAAATGTGCCGGGGGATTGGTATTTTTCAGTTCCCCGGCACAAAAACGTTTCAGGAACAGATCGCAGACTAGGATTTGAGTAGAAAGTGTGTTAAACTAAAAGTTAGTTTAGATTGCAGTAAAGCAGGGATAAAAAGTATGAACAACTATAAAATCACAATCCAGTATGACGGAACAAGATACAAGGGCTGGCAGGGGCAGAACAGCACCGGGCTGACCATTCAGGGAAAAATAGAAGCAGTGCTGGGACAGATGGCAGGACATGCGGTGGAAGTCATCGGTTCGGGGAGAACGGATGCGGGCGTGCATGCCAAAGGCCAGGTGGCAAATTTTCATATTGAGGAGCATTTTACGGAGGGAAAGATCCTGTCCTATCTGAATCATTATCTGCCGGATGACATTGCCGTTATTGCGATTGAGCAGGTGGACGAGCGTTTTCACAGCCGTTACGCCGCAAAGAAAAAGACCTACCGCTATCACATCCATATGGGAGAGATCTCGGATGTTTTCGAGCGGAAATATGAGTACCAGTATGAGAAAACACTCGATGTGGAGACGCATGAAAGAAGCTGCTTCCTATCTGATCGGAACACATGATTTTACTTCATTTTGCGGAAATAAGAAAATGAAAAAAACGGCAGTCCGCACAATTTATGAGATCAATTTTACGAAGAAAGGGAATGATCTCTGGATCGATTACCGGGGGAATGGATTTTTGCAAAATATGGTGCGGATCCTGACGGGTACGCTGATCGAGGTCGGGGATGGCAGGAGAGCGCCGGAGGAGCTGCCGCAGATCTTAGAGAGCAAAAACCGGGAGAACGCAGGCTATACAGCACCGGCATGTGGACTGATGCTGATGGAAGTGCATTATTAAAAGATAAATTCATAAGAAAAAACAGGCAGCAGGTGTTACATGGAAAAATGGTTTGTAATCAACAAAGGGGCTGATTTTGAAAAGCTTGGAAAAGAGTTCGGGATCAGCCCTGTCACAGCGCGTCTTATCCGAAACCGTGAGGTGATCGGGGAGGCGGCATTTGAAAGATATCTCTATGGAAGTTTAAAGGATTTATACGATCCACATTTATTGAAAGATGCAGATCGTTTGACAGATATTTTAAAAGTTAAAATAGAAGAGCAAAAGCCGATCCGTATTATCGGCGACTATGATATAGATGGAGTTATGTCAACCTATATTTTATACCGGGGAATCCAACACTGTGGTGGAAATGTTTCCACGCAGATTCCGGATCGTATGAAGGATGGCTATGGAATCAATGAGAATCTGATCGATCAGGCAAAAAGAGACGGAATGGATACCATTCTTACGTGCGATAACGGAATTGCTGCAATCTCAGAGATTGCGCATGCCAAAGAACTTGGGATGACCGTGCTTGTGACCGATCACCACGAGATTCCCTATACAGAGGAGAACGGGAAAAGCAGTTCCTTCGCAGCAACGCAGATGCAATCGTGAATCCAAAGCAGCAGGAATGTGCGTATCCTTTAAAGAGTTATGTGGAGCAGCAGTCGCATGGAAAGTGCTGCAGGTATTGTATGAAAAAATGGGTTTTGCCCTGGAAGAAACCTATGAATTTCTGGAAAATGTCGCATTTGCAACCGTTGGCGATGTCATGGATCTGACAGACGAAAACCGCATTTTGGTGAAAGAGGGATTAAACCGCATTCACCGCACAAAAAATCCGGGGATGCGCGCCCTGATCTTTCAGAATCATTTAGAACCGGAGCAGATCAATGCATATCATTTTGGTTTTGTGTTAGGACCGTGCATCAATGCGAGTGGCAGACTTGATACAGCAAAACTGTCTCTGTCTCTTTTTTTACAGGGAGAGGAAGAGGCAGCAAAAACGGCAAGGGAGCTTGTGGAGTTAAACCAGCAGCGCAAAGATATGACAGCAGATGGCGTCGAGGAGGCAAAACGTGTGGTGGAGGAACATTACATGTCGGATAAAGTGCTTGTCATTTATCTGCCACAGGTGCACGAAAGTCTTGCAGGAATCATTGCAGGGCGTATCCGGGAGGCTTATCATAAGCCGGTATTTGTGCTGACGAAGGCGGAGGAGGGCGTGAAGGGCTCCGGGCGTTCCATTGAGGAGTACTCCATGTATGAGGAACTATGTAAGTGCAGGGAACTTCTGGAAAAATTCGGCGGACATCCGATGGCGGCAGGATTATCTCTTCCGGAAGAAAACGTGGATAAGTTCCGTGAAAAAATCAATGCCTGTGCAAATCTCACGGAGGATGACCTGATTCCGAAGATCAAAATTGATATTCCGATGCCAGCAGCGTATGCGGATGCCGGTCTTATCCGGGAATTTGCAGTGTTAGAGCCTTTTGGAAAAGCCAATATCAAACCACAGTTTGCCGACAAAAACCTGAGTATCACAAAGGCTTTTGTGGTCGGAAAAAATCAGAATGTGTTGCGGCTGAACCTGACAGCCGCGGGAGAGGCGGTATCGGCAGTCTATTTTGGTGATATTGAGGCGTTCAAAGCATATTATGCGGAAAAGTATGGAAGTGCGGAAGTGGAAAAAGCTTTTCGCGGTCAGATAAACAAATTGAGGATAATGATTGTGTACTATCCGGAGATTAACGAGTATAATGGAGTGGAAAGCGTACAGGTTATCATTCGAAATTATCAGTAAAAGCTGGAGGATGGCATATGTTTGGTGGAAAAAAAGCAAAAGAACTGGAAGAGGAACTTCTGGCATTACGGGAAAAACAGAACCGTCTGCAGGAGCAGATTTCTAATATTGCAAAAGCAAAAGACAGCGCAGAAGAGACATTGGTACAGATGACGATCTCAAAAACGGAACTGGATGAGACAATCACGGCGGGTTTCAGAGGAATTGGAACTGTTAAAGGAGTGTTCAGAGGCGAATTCAGGACAGACCGTACTGTTGAAACAGCAGCTTGCAAAAAAGAATGAACAGAATATCAGATTGCAGCAGGAAAAAGAAGCACTCTGCCAGCAAATGGAGGGTGAGCACGAGAAAATTGCAAAAGTTGTAGAGAAGAACAAGTACGTCACCACACCCATGAAGGAGATAGAATCGTTCTATGAGGCATATTGCCAGGAGAGAGAGTCTGTTGAAGAGGCGTTACAGAAACTGGCAGATATTTCACAGAATATGGGAGTTCTGGCACTCGGCGCAGCAATCGAGGCAGGACGCATGGGAGAAGACGGAAGAAAATTTGTGACAGCGGCAGAGGAAGTGCGTGTGAACGCAGAGCAGTATACTTCGGCGGTTGCGGATGTGCTTGCGAGGATCAGTGGTTTTGAGGAAACTGCCACAGAGGCGGAAAAACAGATTCATGCGTTAAATGATCTCTTAAAAGAAAATAACGGTTCTCTGGTGAAACTTCTGGAAGACAGGGACACAGAGGCAGTGGAAACGGATCATGAAAATGTGGAAGAAGAAACAAATATTGAAGAAATATTAGAAAGTCTCTGTCAGGGTGAAAATGAATTTTTCGAAGTGCAGAGCAGAGTGTTATCCAAAGCGGAAACACTGCGCCAGGAGTGGAAAGAGCACAAAGAATGTGCGGATGAATTAGAACGCAATGTGGAGGAAGTCCATCGTTTCGTCCAGACAGAATAAAGAAGCCACAGGTTTTAAAATATATCTAATATATAATCATGAAAAAGAGAGGGGAAAAGTATGGCAAAAGAGGAGAAGTTTACATTTTTATCAGCGGATGGCAAAACAACCATCCATGCAGTCAAATGGATTCCGGAAGATGGAAAGTATGAGGCAATTTTACAGATCACACATGGCATGATAGAGTTTGTAGAGCGCTACAGACTATTTGCTGAATTCCTGACAGAGAATGGCTTTATGGTGGTGGGACATGACCATTTAGGACATGGGGATTCCGTTGCATCCAAAGATGACTGGGGATATTTTGCGGAAAATCCGAGTGACACGGTGATCGCAGACATGCATGCACTGCGCACGATGATCCAGAAAGAAAATCCGGGTGTTCCTTATTTTATGATGGGACACAGTATGGGATCTTATATGCTTCGGAAATACCTCACCATTCACAATGATGATTTGAGAGGGGCAATCATTATGGGAACCGGTTGTGTGCCGGACAATACGACCAAACTTGGAATCAACGTGTGCAAATTCCTGGCAAAAATTTTTGGCTGGCATCACAGAAGCAAACTGGTAGAATCGCTGTCGTTTGGCGGACCATATAAGAAATATGATCTTTCTGGAAAAACACTTTCAAACAGCTGGCTTACAAAAGATGAGGATATTGTAAAATTTTATTATAGCGAACCGCGGTGCACGTTCAAATTTACATTAAACGGCTATCTGGGGCTGATGGAAGCAGTTCTCTACGATAATCAGTTGGAAAATGTGAAGAAAGTACCAAACAAGCTTCCAATTTTTATTGTATCCGGTCAGGATGATCCGGTGGGAGATAATGGTGTCGGCGTGAAAAAAGTGTATGATCTCTTCAAAGAGGCAGGTTCTCTGGATATTACATATAAGCTTTACGAAAATGACAGACATGAAATTTTAAATGAGACAGACCGCGATAAAGTGTATGCAGATCTTCTTGCATGGATGAGAGTGCGGATCGATACGTAAATAAAAAAAAGAGAGGGAAAAAAAGTGAAAAGAAAGAGAATGACAAAGAGAATTGCAGCAATTATTTTAGCAGCAGTGATGATGATACCAACACATGTGACATCATTTGCAGCAGATGCTTCTGTGCAGAACACCGCAGGGCAGGAGGCAGGCAATGCCACATCCGGTGATTCCCAGACAACACAGTCGGAGAATCAGGCGGCAACGCAGAATGACAGCAGTGCAACAGGTGCAGATACCAATGCCGGTTCGAGTGGAAATACAGGATCGGATACACAAAACAGCACAGCTTCAGATTCAAAGAGCAGCACAAGTTCAGATACACAGAACAGTACAGGTTCAGATTCACAGAGCAATACAACCAATAATGCTGCTTCAGATTCGCAGAGCAGTACAACAACAAATTCCGACAGCACAAATACTTCCACCAGTGGCACAACCGATAATGTCACAGGCGGGGTAACGGTAGAGGATGATAAAAAATCCACAGAAAATGTGACTGGAGATGTCATTGTGGATGAGAATAACGATAAAGTTGAGATTAAGAAAGATGATAAACCTTATCTGGCACTCGGCGCAGATCTGTCTGATGACCAGAAAAATATCGTATTATCCCTTATGGGAATCGATCCTGCCAATCTTGCAAATTATAACGTCACTTACGTTACAAATGCACAGGAGCACCAGTACCTCGGATTCCTATGTGGATTCTTCCAAAATCGGAAGCAAGTCCTGGTCTTCTGTCGTGATCGTAAAGCGTAAAAAAGGAAATGGATTAAACATTTCTACGAACAATATCACATACTGTACCGTTGGTATGTACAAAAATGCGCTGACAACTGCCGGAATTACAGATGCAGATATCATCGTTGCAGGCCCAAAGCCAATCTCCGGAACCGCTGCACTGGTTGGAATCTTTGAGGCATATGAGGCAATGACCGGGGAAGCAGTACAGGATAACGTTGTAGATGCAGCGTTAAATGAACTTGTTGTCACCGGAGAACTGGAAGCTTCCATTCAGGGTCTGACCGATCAGGAAGTGGAGGAGTTTATTGCTTACATCAAGTCCCTGATCGCAGAAAAAGGACTGACTGACGAGAAGAGTATCAACGAAGCAATTGATGAAGCCTGTGATAAATATAGCGTCACTTTATCTGATGATGAGAGACAGAAAATCGTTGATCTTCTTTTGAAAATTACTTCTCTTGGAATTGATTTAAGTGGACTGGTGGATTACGCAGCCTCTCTCTACAATTCCTTTAAAAATGGAGGAAGCTCTTCCGGAATCATTGCATCTATTGGTAATTTCTTTGGAAATATCTTTAGTGCGATTGGGGAGTTCTTCAAAAATCTGTTTAAATAACCGGAGTTTTAACGTATGAACTGCCGCTTGTGGGTGGTGTTACGGATTCTCACAGGTTATGTTAATTGCATGCCAACAAAGTGTATCGAAATATAAAAAATAGAACTGTCTTCTGGCACCCCAAAATCCTGAAAACAAATCAGTTCTATTTTTATTAAGCCAAGACTGTGTGGCATGCAATATCCAGATTGTGAAAATCCGTCAATCCAGAGTACGAGCGGCAGAATCCAAAGTTAACCGTGAGTTCCATAACGTAAATTGCAGATTTTGTGGTGCGATTCATGATGTTGATTGGGCAAATATAAGCGTCCTCTCACAAGTCATTCGATCAATGAAAGAAAACAGCAGACATATGATTTCCTTTGTATTTGGAGATAAGACTCTTTAGAGGCTTATCGGAATGCCGCGAACAGGAACATCATATTTCGTCTGTAATTTTAATCGATAAACCACGACTTGTTGAGACGTATCGTTTACTCTAGAACTATGAAAATGCTCCACGGTAAGTTAAACTCTGGATTTCATTGACACAATTCCAAGATTGTTTTATACTAAGCCTACATCAAAGTCGCAGACAAATAATAGTTACGATTATGAGATTTTCATAATCGTGATCATTCTTAACAACGTTTCTGTCTGCAGATCCAAAACCTGATATAAGGTCGCGGATATGATCTCAAAATTCATTGCCGGTTCGGCAGGAGATTCCATTTTGATGAACAATTCAATGCATGAAAATTTTAATCTTAATTACAGTTAGCACCGTTGCATTTTTATGACAAAATCTTTTATGTGCATTGAAAAATACCATACATTCTATTATCATAAAGGGGGAATATGATTGAACACAAACGATGAGAAAATCCAATGGCATCCTGCATTTGATGCGGCATTGCAGATTGAACTTGGAGAAGAAACAAAGTATTTAGAATTTGATTCTGAACATCTGCTGTCGAAGAAACCAATGCAGATCGATGTGTTAGTCAAAAATGAAAGACATGTAAAAATCCAGAAGAATATTGGGAGAATTTTCCGACAGTACAATGTTGTAGAATACAAATCGCCGGAAGATGACCTTAACATTGACGATTTTTACAAGGTGTACGCATACGCCTGTATTTATAAAGCCGACACGGAGACAGTAGACTTCATACCGGCAGCAGAGCTGACAATTACTTTTGTATGTTACCATTATCCAAGAACCATGCTTCAGAAATTGCAAAGAGATCGGCAGATAACAGTCGAAAACATGGAAAGCGGTATTTATTACCTTATGGGAGATGCAATTCCGATGCAGCTTATCATTGTTCCAAGATTATCAAAAACGAATAACTACTGGCTGAATAATCTTCGTAATGATTTAAAGTCAGGCGGCGAGATCAGAAATTTTATAGAGAAATATGGTGAAAACAAAAACTCAAAGTTATACCAGGCGCTGGCAGATACGATCATGCGTGCGAACTGGCAGGAATTAAAGGAGGAACGAAAAATGTGTGAAGCATTACGCGAATTATTTGCGGATGATCTGCGCGAATCAAAGGAAGAAGGAATTATGGAGGGCAGGAATGTTGGAAAACTCGAGGGAAAACTCGAAGGCGCAGCTTCAAAAGTCATAGAAATAGTAATTAAAAAGTATAAAAAAGGCTGTTCTGTAAAAGAAACAGCAGATATGCTGGAAGAACCCCAAACGTTAATCAAACAAATCTATGATGTGATCGGACAGTGTGCACCTGATTATAATGTAGAGACAATTTATAAGATACTTCTGGATAAAACTATATAATATGTAACATCCGTAGGCTGGAACAAGACTGGAAGACGGATTTTCACAACCTAGATATTACATGCCACACAGCCTTGGATAAATAAAAAATAGAACTGATTTGTTTTCAGGATTTTGGACGGAAAACAAATCAGTTCTATTTTTTATGTTTATAAATACTTTAGGCATGCAATTAACATAACCTCAGAAAATCCGTAACACCACCCGAAGTGGCAGTACATAATCCAAAAAGTCTTTGAAACAAAGAATAATATATTGAATTTCTTTGACTCTAAGACTATAATGAACATATATTCTTGATATATAAGAATAAGTCTTAGAAGTTAGGAAAAAGTGCAATTATGATCACATATATTTGTCACAATAAAAATGACAAAACAGGTGAGAATCTGCCATGTACAAATAATCGATGTGAGACAAGTATATGTCCTAGTTGTGGCGGACGGGCAGATGCCATTTCAGAGATTTTCTGGTGCCAAGAATGTCAGGTGCCAATTTATGAGAAGATTTGTCCGGTTTGTGGACAGGAAGGAAAAAAGCTGACCAGTGATGTAAGACCGGTGTTTCCGGAAGAACGTCTGCTGTTAGAAATCATTTTGGAAAAGCCGTTTGCATTTGAAAAAGATTCTGTCTGGAACGGCAACGGAAATAATTATTTTGTAAATGGGAAAAAAATTAAATTTTCTGTCAAAGACCTGAAAAATAAGGATGCAGATGTAATTCGAAAGCAATATGAAGAATTAAAAGCGCAGAATACTTATCAGTATTTTTGAAAAAACAGATGGAACGTTTTATTTTGTGCAATAAAGAACGATATAACCGGATCGTGGAAGAGGCGAAGGGGTATATCAGAAGCATGACAGAGAATTTTGATATCACAGATATGTTTGTCTCGTTCAGCGGAGGAAAGGATTCTACTGTCACAGCAGATCTGGTGACACGTGCTTTAAGCAATCCACAGATCATGCATATTTTTGGAGATACGACGCTGGAATTTCCGTATACCTATGAATATGTTCAGAGATTCAGGAAGGATCATCCGAAGACACCTCTTATTTCTGCAAGAAATAAAGAAAAAGATTTTGAAGAATTATGTAAACTGGTTGGACCGCCAAGCCGTGTGATGCGGTGGTGCTGTACCATTTTTAAAACGGGAACGATTCAAAAAAGAATCAAATCTTTATATAGGGATAAAAATCAGATTTTAACTTTTTATGGAATCCGGCGCAGTGAATCGTTGAGCCGGAGCAAATACGAGCGGGAGTCTGACAGTCCTAAAATCACGAAACAGCGCATTGTTTCCCCGATCATTGACTGGATGGATTTTGATATCTGGCTGTACATCCTGACATCCGGGATTGATTTTAATGACGCATACCGTCTGGGTTATGCAAGGGTTGGATGCTGGTGCTGCCCGAACAACAGCGGCTGGTCGGAATTTTTGTCAAAAATCCATATGCATGAGCAGTCAGAGCGGTTTCGTACACTGCTGATCGATTTCGCCAGAAGTATCGGAAAAGAAGATGCAGAAGTATATGTGGATGACGGATTCTGGAAGGCAAGGCAGGGCGGTAATGGGGTGTAGAGTAGGCGGATGAAAATTTCATCCGCCCCTCATCAAACCGTGCATGACTCACACGGCTTTCCGACATTCTTCTTTCTACAGCATTACGTCATGCTCTAGCCATTTTCTTTAATCCTTTTTCGTAAATGCTATTTCTAACAAATCCCACTCTTGACATATGTTTACGCCTTTGGTGTTTCTTGTTATACCATCTTGTAAAGGTGCAGATAATATACCAGTCTAATTCCTGCATCCATGTCTCATTTGTTTTGGTGGAATAATAATTCTTCCAACCTATGATTTTCGGATTTAGATTCTTTATTAAATCCTTCCTTTGCAACTAACAGACTTCGACCGTTTACATTCTTTTTGATTTCTGCTTTCATCTTCTTCATGGCTTTCCTGCTCGGGTACTGATAAGTTTCTTTATACAATTGTCCTTTGCTTGTTTCCGTTGTCATTCTTCTCTGTGGTGGCATTCCAAGAAGTCAAATCCCTCTTTTCCGTCCCACATGCTGACAATCTTTGTTTTTACTGGGTGTAGCTTTAAATCCAGTTTTGCCATGATGTACTGCAATAAGTTCAGTGCGTGATTTGCATTTTTCTTATTCTTGCAGATGATGACTGTATCATCTGCGTACCTAAGAATACCGTGAGTAAGTCCATACTTTTCCCACAGTCTGTCCAGTGTATTTAAGTAGATGTTTGCCAATAACGGAGATATAACTGAACCTTGGCTTGTTCCCAGTTCGGAAATTGTCGTTTCCGTATAATACCCTGATACTAACCATTGTCTTATCAGCTTCAATATCCTACGGTCTGATATTCTCTGCTCTGCCAGTTTCATCAGTTTATCTTGGTTTACGTTATCAAAAACTTCTCAATATCTGCGTCTAGCCATAATAGCCCTTGTTGTTACACGCTTTCCTTACCACTTCCAGTGCTTGCCTGGCACTTCTTTTCGGTCGGAACCATAGGAACAATCTCTAAAGTCAGCTTCGAATACTGGCTCTATTGCTATCTTGGTAGCCATCTGCACAATTCTGTCCTTGACTGTTGGTATTCCAAGAGGTCTCACTTCCGTCTGTTTTGGTATCATAACTCGCTTTACTGGGATGGTTTATACTTTCCATCCATCAGTTCCGATTTGATTTCTGACAGGTATTTTCAATTCCCATCTCTTCAATATCTTCGATTCCGATACCATCTACACCACTGGAACCCTTGTTAGCTTTACCCGTTTCCATGCTTCAAAAGTACATCATCACGATATACCTTATCGTAAAGTGCATGAAATTCTGGCTATCACATTTCTTGGCTGTCAGATATAGTTTGTTTTGAAGTTGTCGAACTTTTCCTTGAGTTGTTAGTCTGCCGACATTCTCAACTCTTACCCTCTCTACAAACATGAATGAAGCAAAGGAACCTTCCCATAGGACTGCGTTTCTTGCACAGTCATTATTGGTACTTATGTTCCTCTCCGACTCTCCCATCAGAAATACGATTTCGCCAAGCTTATACGCTTCTTTTTACCTTTCGGTGATGGGTGGTGGTGGGTCTCCAGTTCCGAACCACACTTTCATACATACCGTTTCCTATATACCGAGGGTGGGATTCCTCCGTGGCTTTCCTTCTTCGCACGTTCCATGGCTTTCACCCATACGCCCAAGGTTCAGCTTTGCTTTCTTTCAGAGACCTTCTAACGATACGGCAGTGAATTCAATTTATGTTACGGTCTGCATAATTGCTCGCCCCTCTTACCGAGGTTACTTTATCCACTCGCTTAGTACCCTGCATTACTGCAACGCACCGAGTTTAGCTACACGGCTCACTGGCGATTACCGTGACCGGACTTACACCGGCTAGTGTGGTCCAGCTTCGCTGGACACACAGCGTACGCACAGAAATCGGTGATCTCTTTTAAACCATGTGCCACAGAAGAGAATGCTTTCAATTACGAACTTCAGAAACCTGTCACAGAAGAATTATACGAACTTTTCCGTCCATTTGGATATCTGAATTTTGACATGGGCAATGCAAGACTTGGAGAAGTTTTTATTTTGAATAGAGCCGGAAAGATTCTGTTGAAATTGCAGGGAAGAGTTGGAAGCAGGAATCTGAAAGTGACGATCCTGGATCATAAGATCGCAGGTGCGTCCGACATGAAAACGGCAGAGGAACGTGTCAAATGTCAGCTTACAAAGTATCAGATGTGTATGGGATGCCTGGCATGCGAAAGTGTATGCCGTTTCAATGCACTTTCTGTGAAAGAAGAGAAAGATGGAAAAATCGACTACCGCATTTCAGATGAAAAATGCATGCGCTGTGGAGAGTGTGTGAACCACTTTATCGCAGGCTGTTATATGCGGAAAGTATTATCAATAAAAAGAGAGTAGGAAGGTGACGATCCTTGACAGAGAAAAATAAATACCGTTTTAAGGGGCATGAGAGCTTTATTCTCCGTGAGGGATGGCTGAACAAAGGATTATTTGAAATAGAGAAAAACGCAAAAGTTTTTTCCGAAAATTATGGAGCGGATGAACTGGGAGTTGGACCTAATATGGCAAAATCGATCCGCTACTGGCTTAAGACGATGAACCTGACGGAGGATAAGCCGAAGGAGGGAACAAAGCTCACAGAGCTTGGAAGAATCATTTTGACAGGAGATCCTTATCTTGAGGATATTTTTACGATATGGCTTTTACACTGTCAGATCGTAAAAAATTATGCACTGGCAACTGCGTGGGGACTGTTTTTTGATTCTTTTTCTTATGAGGAGTTTTCACGAAAACAGATGAACGATGAGATGACAGAACTTGCAGCGGATTATACAGATGGAGAAAAGTTTTCAGAAAAATCTGTGGAAGACGATTGTGATGCCATTCTCCGAATGTATGTAAAGAGAAAAGAGAAGCAGATGAATCCGGAGGAAAAGAACAAGAGCCCCTTCTGGAAATTAAATCTGATGAAAGCCTCAGGTGACCTGTTTGAAAAATGCCAGCCGGATCTGAATAAAGTACCTGAGGATATTATTTATTATCTTCTGAACGATCTTCTGCAGGAGCATGATTCGGTCCAGATCGACGAACTTCTGACCATGAAGGGTGGACCGGGAAAGATCATGAACTTAAAGAGAACCATGCTCATCGAATTGCTGGAGCGTCTGGAAAATCAGGACAAAATCATTATCAACCACACCGCAGGGCTGAATATGGTGTATTTAAATGAAAAAACAGATGGCAATTCTGTTGTAAGAAACTATTACGAAAAACATGGAGTGCATTATGAACCCTTTGATAAAACTGATACAAATTAATCATTCCTTTCAGAAGTCTGTTAATTTACAGCTGGATCTGGATAATTATGAACGCATTGGAAGTTATATTCCGACGCGTTCTTCTATTGCAATTTTAAAGCGTTATTGGAATATCGTATCAGGAAAATCAGGGGAGAGTGCCTCTGTTTTGATCGGACCTTATGGAAAGGGAAAATCACATCTGTTACTGGTACTTCTGGCACTGCTTCACGGAAGTATGGAACGGGATCAGGTGATTTTAGGGAAAATAGAAAAAATCGATCCACAGTTGACGGAAGAGATCAGACAGTGGATAAAGCAGGGGAATAAATATCTTCCGGTATTAGTGAATTCTGTTTCAGGCACAGATTTAAATCAGAGTTTTATTTATGCGCTTCAGCAGGCATTAAACCGTGAAGGGTTACAGAATCTCGCACCTGCGGATTATTATTCAGAAGCAGTTAAGGTTATTGAAAAATGGAAGAGAGAATATCCGGAAACATATGCGGCGTTTGAAAAGCTGGCAGAGCAGGCAGGATATGAAATGGCTGGGTTCTGTATGCGGCTTGAAAAGCAGGATCGGGAAAGTCTGGACTTTTTTACGGAAACCTATCCAAAACTGACGGCAGGAAGTCAATTCCAGCCGATGATGCAACTGGATACTGTCCGCATTTATCAGCAGATTAACAGAATTTTGGTGGAAGAAAAAGGTTTTGCCGGCATGTTCCTCGTTTTTGATGAATTCAGTAAATATTTGGAGGGACATGGAGCAGAGTATTTTTCAAATGATATGAAAGCTTTGCAGGACATGTGCGAGCTGGTGAACGCTTCAAAAGGACAGATGATATTTACACTGGTTGCGCATAAAAGCATTCATGATTACGGAAAAACCATCGATAAATCGGTCAAGAATTCTTTCCGTGGTGTGGAGGGCAGAATCAAGGAAATTGATTTTGTCGTATCAGCACAAAATAATTATGAATTGATCGCAGATACCATTGAGAAAAAAGAGCCAGAGTTTTCAGAGGCATACAAAGAGTGGGAAAATCAGTCTGTCTATGGAGACATTGTGGAGAAAACATATTATGTGCCATGCTTCCAAAAGCTTTTTGCAGAGAATGAATATCTGGAAACACTTGGAAAAGGATGTTATCCGTTATTGCCGTTGACAGCTTATGCGCTGCTTTGCATTTCGGAAAAAGTGGCACAGAACGAGCGGACAATTTTTACATTTCTGGCGGAAGAGGAACAGGGCAGTTTAAGCTGGCTTTTGCAAAAAGGAATAGAGGACTTTATCGGAATCGATAAAATTTATGATTATTTTAAAAATCTGTTTCGGGACAATACGGATCTTCCACAGATCCATAATGAATGGATGAAAGCAGAATATGCAATTTCACAAGTGTCAGAGGATCTGGAGATCCGGATATTAAAGACGATCGCGATTATCCGCATGATCCATAAAGAGGAAGAACTGCCTGCAAAAGAGGAGATATTCAGACTTTCACTGGGATGTGAAGAAAAAGAATTTCAACATGCAATGCAGCAGTTAGTGGAGAAAGATCTGATTATATATAGAAAAAGCCTTGGGGTGTATGCGTTCCGTTCTAACGTTGGGGTTGACATAGAAAAAGCAATCGAAAGCCGCATGGGAGAATTGGAAAGCAGATTTGATCTGTGCAGAAGCCTTATGGATATCGCGGAGATGGATTACGAACTGCCGAAGCGATATAACCAGAAATTTGCGATCACCAGATATTTCCAGTATGAGATCATGCTGCTTTCGGATTTCCTGAAACTGGAAAACAGTGCATATTTATTTGAAGAAAAATTTGCAGATGGAAAAATTTTACTCCTCATTTATGAAGATGAAACAGATGTGTCTGAGGTACAAAAACATTTGCAGAAATTAGCGGATGACAGACTGATCGCACTGGTATCAGACCATAAACTGTCAGTCAGAAATCTTGCTTTAAAATATGAGGCAGTCAGAAGCCTGAAAACAGATGAAAAATTTATCGAAGATAATGTGGTACTGCTTCAGGAATTAAATTTGTATGAGGATGATATTGTTTTTGAGATAAATACAGTGTTAGAACAGGATTTTTCACCGGAAAGCCGGAACACAGCTGTATTTGGAGGAAATGGAGAAACAGTGGTCTGCGCAAATCCGGCGGACTGGAACGATTATTTAAGCAGTGTATGTGAAAAATATTATGGGCATTCTCCTAAGGTAAATCATGAACTTTTGAATATCGGGTGTGTTGGTGCCCAATATAAAAAGGCAAGGAATCAGGTCATTAAAAATCTTTTGAATGAAAATGACTGCGCAGGATATATGAAAGGTACCAGTCCGGAAGCAATGGTATATCGAGCAGCGTTTGTCCACACAAAAAATGATGAAGGATGCAATCGTGTCTGCAATGAGATCGAGAGATTTTTTGAACAATGTGCAGGAGAAAAACATTCTTTTGAAATATTATATAAATGTCTGCAGGGAAAAGATTATGGTGCAAGAAAAGGGATCATACCTTTATTTCTGGCAAAAAAGCTGGCTGATACAGAAGGAACGGCCGTTATTTACCTGAAAAATAAAGAATTAGAAGTTTCTTTTGATACATTGAATAACGTGAATGAGTTCCCGGATAAATATGAATTATACATTGAACCGGAGACAGCTGCAAAAGACTGGTATTTAAGAGAATTAGAACAGATTTTCTGTGAGAGGGGAGATTTTACACGCTCCAGACAAAGCAGGATCAATGGAATTGTGGCATGTATGCAGAAATGGTATCGTTCATTGCCGCAATATACGGTAGTTACAGATCATTATTCAAGTGAGAACATTTTAATTGTAAAAGTACTCAGAAGTTTATTAAAGCGTGCAGAGATAAATCCGAGGGAATTGATTTTTGACAGAATTCCAGATGGGATGGAAACAGATGATTATGAACAGGCAATTGTGGGGGTCAAAAATGCTGTCTCGGAGATGAATGGAAAGCTGGATGAACTTTTAACACAGATCAATATCCAGATCAAAAAAGAATTTCATGTGGAAAAAGATACGAATCTGAAGGCATGCCTCCTCGAATGGTACGAGAGACAGAGTCATGCTTCAAAACAGTACATATTAAGTACTGGAATCAGTAAATTCATGTCTTATCTGGATCAATTAGCGACAAATGATGAAGAAGAAATTGTGCGGAAACTGAGCCGGATCGTAACAGATATGTATGTGGAAGACTGGAACGATACTTCTATTGTGCAATTTCAGGAAGAACTGCATCAGATACGTATTGAAATTGAGAATATCCAGGATGCCTCTGCTGCCACTGACAGTAAGAGCAGGTTTATTTTGCAGGATGCAGAGGGAAATGAGGTTATGAAGTATTTTGATGCAGAAATTACAGATTCTACCAGCATTTATCTGCAAAATATGATCGAGGAAGCACTGGATGATTTTGGTGATACGCTGGAGATGAACCAGAAAGTAGCAGTTCTGGTTCAGGCGATCAGGAAGTTATTGTAGAAGGTGGGCAGAAAGAGACCGGATCATTACGAAAAAGATGTGGAGTACAGATATGGAAAAAGTATATTACTTTGATAATGCGGCAACGACATTTCCAAAACATGAAAATGTATATAAGGCAATGGATAGAGGCAAACCGGGATTACGCTGTCAATGCCGGAAGGGCGCTTATGCGCTTGCAGGAAAAGCTTCTGAAGTTATCAGTGGGACAAGACAGCAGATCATGGAATTGACGGAGACAGAGAATGTAGCAGAGGTTGTATTTACAGCCTCTGCTACGCTTCATGTAACGAGATTTTTGGTGGAATAGACTGGAAAAAAACGGACTGTGTATGTTTCGCCATTTGAACATAACGCAACTATGCGGGTTTATTTTATACCAGAAGAGGTATGGTTTTTTGATCACAGAACTTGCTCTCGATGAAAAAGGAATGGAACTGGATCAGGAGAAAATCAGATTTCAGTTCATGAGAGAAAAACCGGATCTGGTAGTGATGTCTCATGTGAGTAATGTTACAGGTTATATTCTTCCGGTGGAAGAAATAGCAGCGTCAGCCAAAGAATATGAAGCAATTGTAGTTGTGGATGGTGCACAGGCATTAGGATTGGTTCCTATTTCGCTTAAAAATAGTCCGATTGATTTTTATGTGTTTGCAGGGCATAAAACTTTGTATGGTCCATTTGGAATCGGAGGTTTTATCTATCATTCCAAATATAGATTAAAACATATGATTGCCGGGGGAACCGGAAGTGATTCACTGAATCTGGAAATGCCGGAGGAAGGAACGGTTGGCTATGAACCCGGAAGTCCGAATATTGTGGCAATTGCAGGATTGCATGCATCCCTGGAAGAGAGAATGACATATTTGAAAGAAAATGCAGATTACTTTTTGGACAGAGAAAAAGAAATGACGGAGTATCTGATACGACAGTTGAAGAAGATTTTCGGAGTGACTCTGTATTTACCAGAACATCTGGAAAATCACGCCGGAATCGTGTCTTTCAATGTAGAAGGCTATCAGGCAGGGGAAGTGGGAATGATCCTGGATCAGGACTATCATGTGGCAGTCCGAACTGGTTACCAGTGTGCACCGCTCATTCATAAGTATCTGGGAAGTGAGAGTTATCTTGGAGTGGTGAGGGCCAGTATTGGCAGGTTTACAACGAAAGAAGAAATTGATGTGCTTGTGGATGCAGTCAGGGAAATTGCGGAAGGATAAGGAGAAAGGTTATGGAATTAAAAGGTGCTGAAATTAGAAATTTAATGGAATTGTGCAATCCAATGCCAAAGAATGGAACTGAAAACAGAAAGTTAAACGTATTGATTCCGTACTATCAGAGACCGTATAAGTGGGAAGAAACACAGATAAAAAATCTGTTTGCAGACTATTTTAAAAATGAGCAAAAAGAGTATTTTGTTGGTTCTGTAGTAATGGTAGAGAATCATGATGGTGGTTTTGAAATTATTGATGGACAACAGAGGATAACAACGCTTTTTCTGTTAAATTATCTGAAATTTATTTTTTTGCGTGCTTACATAGAGGAACTTATTATTGTAAAAAAGGTATACAAGATAGATGGGTACCTATCAAAGTTGGAAAATACAGCAGATAATATTTTTGATGAAAAAATTGTTGATGAAATCAGAAAAATTCACATAGAAATTAATGATTTACTTGAGAAAGCTGATGAAGAAAAAAATGAGGAGCAGAAAGAAAAACTACAGGATCAGGTTTTAAAGGAGTATCAGATTACATTGGGATTACCTGAGAAAAATCTGTCTGACAGGGAAAAATATTTAAATCAATATAGGGGAAAATTATCGTATTATTTAGCAAAGAATGAATTTACTTTAAAGTATAGAAGAATCTCATATAACGAAAAAATGAAGGAAGCATTACAAGATTGCTATATTGAAATTTCAAATGCGAAAAACCCAAAACTTGTTATGAAATGTAAAGAGGATGTAGATGATCCAATTGTGATGCAATACAAAAAATCACTGATATATGAATTTGAAGGGCTGATGGAGAACTGCAGGAATGAAGAGGAAGCACCGTTGAATTATACTGCTACCTTAATTGAAACAATAGAGAAAATGATTAATATGATTCGGTTTTGTGTTGTTATTACGGGAAATGAGGCAGATGCTTATACACTTTTTGAAGTTTTGAATGACAGAAGTTTAACAATAGAAGATTTGGATCTTACGAAAAATCTGTTATTCAAGTGGTATTGCAATCATACATCTGAGGAAGAAAACGTGAAAGATAAGACTATCGAAAAAGCAGATCAGATGTGGGTGGAGGATATTTTCTCAGCAATGACGAGAAAAGAGGAAGCAAAATTAATTTCTTTTTTTGCAGCAGAATATTTTACAGCAGATGAATCGCAGAAATTTAACGATACAGCAAGGTACAGGGAATCAATAGAGAAAAATTATTTACAAACCCGTCGGAGTTATGAAGGGGTTGATCTGCTGAATGATATAAAAATTTATTATATGATTGCAATTACACTTAAGGAGATGGGGTTCAGATATCAGAAGAAAGCAGAAAAGGTAATAGAAACAGAGACTAGTGGTCAGAAGTCCATTACATATAGAACATTGAATTTATTAAATGCTCTGAAATTATATGGTGTTATGCCAGCAATCATTAACTTCATATTAAAGAGATATATCACGTTATATGAAGTAGGAACAACGAAAGAATATGATATTTCCAGATTTACAGATTATATCAAAGGTCTTGCCAATGACAAAGAGAATGTAATGGATGAATATAAAGAAATTCATGATATCTCTTATGAATTATGGAGATATGCGTTGTTGGCGAAAGATTCGGAAATCCCGCGCACTATTGCAAAAAAGTATATTGTAAGAAATTATGTGGGTAATACAGATTTCGAATTCAAAGCAAACATAGATGTTGATTTAAAAGGTGAGTTCCGTGAGTGGGTTTATGACTGGAAATATGGGAGCGCAGACGCCCAATTAAAGGCGAAGGTGTTGTTTATAAACTTATTTGAAAATAGCAAAGAGCATCATCTGCTGAGAAAATTGCCTGCAAGGATCCAGTTTAATACGAAGGCAGTACAGTTAGATCATATGGAGGCGGAGGAGCCGGATACAGCAGCAAAGGAAAAATATTTTGAACCATGTAACCCACATGAGACAAGAGAGATGTATGTGAACAGCATAGGAAATTTTATGATCATGGACAGAGATAATAATACGAAGAAAACAAATTTCCCGCTGCAGGATGCAATGCAAGTGTACGATAAGATGGCACCAGGGCACTGGATGATTACAGAGGTTAAGGAACTTTTGGCAGATGATAAGTTTTCAAAAGAAGTCGTGATTGCAGGAGAACCGTACAGAATTCCAAAAGAAGAATTTTTTAATGAGAGAAAAGCTAGATTATTTAGCTATTTTTACGCATTGTTACAGCGCGGATTGCACGAAAGTGAGAGTAACATTGTCGATTAAGGGAGGAAAACACTATGGCGAAAAATATAGATGATTTACTGCGCGTACTGACTTTCGAAGTCCTTAGCGCAGAGCGCAGAAACCTCAGAAGCAAAGCATTGACAGACCAGAAAATGTCGGAGGAGATACAAAAAATAATTATTGACAACTTAAGAACAAGGTAGAGACAAAGGAGAGGGCAGCATGAAGTTTAAAAGTATCACAATGGAAAATTTTATGCGTTACAAAGGGGTAAACACGATTGAATTCAGCTGTGATCCGGGCAAAAACGTGACAGTAGTATTGGGGGATAATACTGTTGGAAAAACAACGATTGCACAGGCTTTCCGCTTCGGGTTATACGGAGCTGTAAATATGGAGAAATGGAAAAATGCAGATGACTACCAGCTTTTAAATAATGATGTTCTGGCGTTCATGGATGCAGACAGTAAGGCAGCGGTAGCCGTTACGATTGTGGCTGCCGATGAGGAAAAGCAGTATACGATCTGCCGGAAAACAATTTACAGCAGAAATTATCCACAGATGACATGCAGGGAATTTCAGAAAAAAGTATCCATCAAGATAGCAGATCTTCAAGCTTCGGATGTGGTGACAGAAGTAGATGAGAGGCAGGTGGAATATGTTATAAATGAACTATTTCCAAGAAACTTATCTCATTACTTTCTGTTTGATGGTGAGCGTTGGAGTGATGTCACGGTCAACGGTGTCAGAGAAAATATCAAAGAATCCGTACATAGTCTCACTGGATTATCCTCCTATCAGGCAGCACTTTTACATCTGAAAGATATGGGGGCTAACTCTGTCACCCGAAAATTCAAAAGTAAAATCACCGGTGATGGAATGATGTATGATTCGTTGGAAAATGACCGGATGCGGATAGAGCACATGATTGAAAAAGAACAGGAGCATGTTAAGAACATTGATATTAATATAAAAAATTATCAAAAGAAATGTGATGAGATCGAACAATATCTGGAAGAAAATAAGAGTACAGAAATGCTGCAGGGCAAGTTAAAAAATCTGCAGATTGTGAGGGAAGAACAAAGGAAAAGGGCAAATAATCATTATAAAACTTTAGTGTCACAGATCAGTGACAAAGCCTATATGATGTTCTCACAGCCGCTCATTGAAGCGTGTGTGAAAATGGTGAAAGCTGTTGCCGGGGAGAGACGGGATATTCCGCATATGCGGCAGGGAACGATCGATTACATTATTAAGACAGGCAGATGTATCTGTGGCACGCCACTTACGGAAGGCTCCCATGAGCTGGAATGTCTTTTAGAACAGAGAAATTATCTTCCGCCTGCCGATATCGGATCGCTGTTAGGAGAATTTGAGAGAACCGGAAATCGTTGGAAAAACCGTACCGATGGAAGTTATGAAGAATTAATTGAAATGGCGCAGAATGTGGATGACAGTGTCCACGATTACGAAGAAACCTGTAATCAGCTTGAAATTTTGAACCGGCAGATGGATGCGTCATTTGATTTCGCAGAAAAAAGAAGATTGTTAAGACATTACCGCTCCGAAATGGAAAAAACGAGTGTGGAAAAAGGAGAGTGTACAGGAAAAATTTCGAACTACAAAAAAGAGATTGAAAATATTGAAAACAACATGCGCAGGCGGGAAGCTGCAAACGAAGAGAACCGCAAGTGGAGGGCACGTCTGGAAGTTGCAGAAGCGCTTTATGCCAAGATGAAAAAAGAATTTGAACAGAAAGAGCGGAAAACATTTCTGGAACTCAATAAAAATGTGCAGCTTAATTTTGAAAAGATGTTCATTGCGAAAGATAAAAAGATCCAGCTGACCGAACAGTATGAAATACAAATGCTTTATCAGACGGAGCGTGGCTACCGGGAAGAAAAAAATCTTTCCGAGGGAGAGAAGATCGCCCGTAATTTTGCATTTATTGTGACTGTTATGGAGTACAGCAGACAGAAAAAGGCGGAAAAGCTTGGAGTCAGTGAACTTGAAGGAGATACGCTGCCTATCGTGTTGGATGGTCCTTTTTCAAAACTGGGAGATGAAAATATCAAACTGATCGCAGGTGTATTACCGGAAGTCTCGGAGCAGGTGATCCTTTTTATGCTGAAAAAAGACTGGAAATATACCGGTCTTGATTCTTATGTAGGCGCGGCTTACTGTATTGATAAAAAAGCTGAGGAAGCTTTCGCATCGATCAGAAAAATGGAGGAACTTTAAATGGCTGATTTTGAGTTTTTTAAGAAAGAGTTTGAATTTAAAGGAAAGCATGCAAAGATGGCACAGGAATTGTGGGTGAGAGATGACACAGAACGTACTTATTTTAAGCGACTGATCGATCTGTATGTGGCGGCAGCTGTTGTTGGGTTTCGTGTAGACAGAAAGGCAGAGGAAGATTATTCGCCATTTGAGACAAGCAGTATTTTCCCGGAACAGATGTTGAAAGAAAAGGAAAATCTGGATTTTATATTACAGATGATGATCATGCTGAATTACAGAGGAACACTGACAGATGAAGAGTGTGTGAAAAAAGCTTTTCAGGGGGCACAGACGAAGGAAGAATTTGAGCAGTATAAAAAGATGTTCAATGATTATGTCCGTGGCGGTGTGGAAGAACTATACGAACAGCTTATCATACGAAAGGCAGATCCGGATGACAAGTTTCGTGATAACAGAACAGCAAATCTGATGGCACTGATGGAAAGATATGGTGCAGGGAAAATGAACGTTATTCCGGAAAATGAAGATGAAACCGTGAGAATTCAGATTTAAAATGAAAAATATTGTCAAAAAACAGGAAAAAGTATTTACAAATGTCGGAAAAAGGATTAGTATAAAGGGGAATTACAACATACCAAATAATAACCGGTTACTACAATAAGGTAGTAAACCTAAAAGCTCTAATCCCATTCTTCGGAATGGGATTATCTTTTACCCGTATTTATTCAAGCGTATGAAATAAATGGCATTGTCCCGAAAGAGGTTCAATGTAGAACGGAAGTGCAAAAACATTTTTACATGTAACGTTATGTCTGTAGTTGATGAATGCAGAACATGGAAAGGAAGGGTTACTTATTATGGAGGAAAAATTTCAGTACAGAATCGGATTAGACATCGGAATCACATCGGTGGGATGGGCAGTTTTACAGAATAACAGCCAGGATGAACCGGTACGGATCACAGATCTCGGGGTAAGAATTTTTGATGTGGCAGAGAATCCAAAAAATGGTGATGCGTTAGCAGCTCCCAGACGGGATGCAAGGACAACCCGCAGAAGATTGAGACGGAGAAGACACAGATTAGAGCGGATTAAGTTTTTATTACAGGAAAATGGATTGATCGAAATGGATTCTTTTATGGAGCGCTATTATAAGGGAAATCTTCCGGATGTCTATCAGTTGCGATATGAGGGATTAGATCGTAAGTTGAAAGACGAAGAACTGGCACAGGTGCTGATCCATATTGCAAAGCACCGCGGTTTCCGCTCGACCAGAAAGGCTGAGACGAAGGAAAAAGAGGGCGGAGCAGTATTAAAGGCAACGACAGAGAACCAGAAGATCATGCAGGAAAAAGGCTATCGCACGGTTGGGGAGATGCTGTATCTGGATGAAGCTTTTCATACGGAGTGCCTCTGGAATGAAAAAGGATATGTGCTGACACCAAGGAATCGTCCGGATGATTACAAGCACACCATTTTGCGGTCAATGCTGGTAGAGGAAGTGCATGCTATTTTTGCTGCACAGCGGGCACTTGGAAATGAGAAGGCAGCTGAAGAATTGGAAAATGCGTATGTGGAGATCATGACGAGCCAGCGTTCCTTTGATATGGGACCGGGATTGCAGCCGGATGGAAAGCCAAGCCCATATGCGATGGAAGGATTCGGCGACCGTGTTGGAAAATGTACGTTTGAAAAAGACGAATACCGGGCACCGAAGGCAACCTATACAGCGGAATTGTTTGTTGCCCTGCAGAAAATAAATCATACGAAGCTGATCGATGAGTTTGGAACTGGCAGATTTTTTTCAGAAGAGGAAAGAAAGACTATAATTGGTCTTTTGCTTTCAAGCAAAGAGTTGAAATATGGAACGATAAGAAAAAAATTAAACATTGATCCGTCTTTAAAATTCAACAGCTTAAATTACAGTGCAAAGAAAGAGGGAGAGACGGAAGAAGAGAGAGTCCGTGATACCGAGAAAGCAAAATTTGCAGGTATGCCGTGGACTTATGAGTATTCCAAATGCCTGAAAGACCGAACAGAGGAAATGCCTGTTGGAGAGAAGGCAGACTTATTTGACCGGATCGGTGAGATACTGACTGCTTATAAGAATGATGACAGCAGAAGCAGCCGCCTGGAAGAATTGGGCTTATCAGGAGAAGAAATCGATGGATTGCTGGATCTTTCCCCTGCAAAGTATCAGAGAGTATCGCTCAAGGCAATGAGAAAGATGCAGCCATATTTAGAAGATGGTTTGATTTATGATAAAGCCTGTGAAGCAGCAGGTTATGATTTCCGTGCGTTGAATGATGGCAGCAAAAAGCACTTATTAAAAGGGGAAGAAATCAATGCTATCGTAAATGATATCACAAATCCGGTTGTAAAACGCTCCGTATCGCAGACGATCAAAGTCATCAATGCGATTATTCAGAAATATGGAAGTCCGCAGGCGGTCAACATTGAGCTGGCAAGAGAGATGTCAAAGAACTTTCAGGATCGCACGAATCTGGAAAAAGAGATGAAAAAGCGGCAGCAGGAGAATGAGCGTGCAAAGCAGCAGATCATCGAATTAGGAAAACAGAACCCGACCGGACAGGATATTTTAAAATATCGTTTGTGGAATGATCAGGGAGGTTACTGTCTGTATTCCGGCAAGAAAATCCCATTGGAGGAATTATTTGATGGAGGGTATGATATTGACCATATTCTTCCGTACAGTATCACATTTGACGACAGTTACCGGAATAAGGTGCTTGTGACTGCACAGGAAAACCGGCAGAAAGGGAATCGTACCCCATATGAATACTTCGGAGCGGATGAAAAACGCTGGGAAGATTACGAAACGAGCGTCCGGTTACTTGTCCGGGATTATAAGAAACAGCAGAAATTACTGAAGAAGAATTTTACAGAGGAAGAACGCAAAGAGTTTAAGGAGAGAAACTTAAACGATACCAAGTATATTACAAGAGTAGTTTATAATATGATCCGCCAGAATCTGGAATTGGAACCATTCAATCATCCGGAAAAGAAAAAGCAGGTGTGGGCAGTCAATGGAGCAGTGACATCTTACCTCAGAAAACGCTGGGGACTGATGCAGAAAGACCGTTCGACTGACAGACATCATGCAATGGATGCGGTTGTGATCGCATGCTGCACAGATGGGATGATTCATAAGATCTCGATGTTTGTAAAGGAGAGAACTTAGATTTAACAGAAATTTAACAATAGTAGATGAGAAAACAGGTGAAATTTTACAAGAGAACAGTGGACGAGAAGTTTGGCGTGAAAGTGCCACTTCCATGGAATTCTTTCCGGGATGAATTAGATATTCGGTTGCTGAATGAAGATCCAAAATTTCCTGCTGACACATGCGGATGTTCAGAGAGAGCTTGATTATCCGGGCTGGATGTACGGAGAAGAGGAAAGCCCAATCGAAGAAGGCAGGTATATCAATTATATACGACCACTTTTTGTATCCAGAATGCCAAACCATAAGGTGACAGGTTCGGCACATGATGCAACCATAAGAAGTGCGAGAGATTATGAAACGCGTGGTGTGGTGATAACAAAAGTTCCGCTGACGGATCTGAAACTGAATAAAGACAATGAGATTGAAGGATATTATGATAAAGACAGCGACAGGCTTCTTTATCAGGCATTGGTAAGGCAACTGTTATTGCATGGAAATGATGGAAAGAAAGCATTCGCGGAAGATTTTCATAAGCCGAAAGCTGACGGTACAGAAGGTCCGGTTGTACGCAAGGTGAAGATTGAGAAGAAACAGACTTCCGGTGTTATGGTTCGTGGTGGGACAGGAATTGCTGCGAATGGTGAGATGGTGCGGATTGATGTGTTCCGGGAAAATGGAAAATACTATTTCGTGCCTGTGTATACAGCGGATGTGGTACGGAAGGTGCTGCCGAACAGGGCGGCAACACACACAAAACCATATTCAGAGTGGAGAGTCATGGATGATGCCAATTTTGTTTTTAGTCTGTATTCCAGGGATTTAATCCATGTGAAGAGCAAAAAGGATATAAAAACAAATCTGGTAAATGGTGGATTATTGCTGCAGAAAGAAATATTTGCGTATTACACCGGGGCAGATATTGCAACGGCAAGTATTGCCGGTTTTGCGAATGACAGTAATTTTAAATTTAGAGGACTTGGAATTCAGAGTCTGGAAATTTTTGAAAAATGCCAGGTAGACATCCTCGGAAATATTTCCGTTGTCCGCCACGAGAACCGCCAGGAATTTCATTAGAAAAATTGAGGGAAACATATGGGATTTCGAAATATTATGATCAGCAGTAATATGAAACTCCGCATTCAGGATCAGCAGTTAGTTGTGACTGCCGGGGATGAGGTGCATATTCCACTGGAAGATATTAACTGTATTTTAATTGAAAATCAGTCGGTCACATTATCTGCCTATCTGTTACAGAAAGTTGCGGATAGCGGTATTGCGCTTTATGTCTGTGATGAAAAACATTTGCCAAATGCAGTGTTATTGCCAATGGTGCGACACAGCCGTCATTTTAAAATTTTAAAATATCAGATGGAGACGGGAAAGCCATTGCAAAAGCGTTTGTGGCAGCAGGTTGTGATCCAGAAGATACGAAATCAGGCACTGTGCCTGCAATTACTGGAGCTGGATGGACATGAGGAACTTCTCAGAATGTGTAAGGAAGTACAGTCCGGCGACAGGACACATGTGGAAGCCAAAGCGGCAGCATACTATTTCCGATGTATGTACGGACTTGGGTTTTCGAGAGGAAATGATCATATTATTAACTCGGCATTGAATTATGGATATGCAATCATCCGTGGAATGATCGCACGTTCCATCATATGTTACGGGTTAGAACCATCGATTGGTATCTTTCATCACAGCGAGCTGAATAATTATAATCTGGCAGATGACATGATTGAGCCATTCCGGCCATTGGTGGATCTATATGTTTCCAGTCATTTTGATATTTCAGAAATAGACAGTACATTGACACCGGAAATGAAAAAGGGATTGTTTGGAATTATAAATTTTGATATGTCAGTGAAAGGAGATATGCGTATTGTAAGTAACTGTATTGATATGTTGATTGCAAGTTACAGCAGTGCATTACAGGGAAACCGGACAGAGCTTGATCTGCCGGAACTGATACAGCTACAGGTACACAGTTATGAATAAATTTATGAGAATTGTTGTCTTTTTTGATCTTCCGGTCGTCACTGCAAAAGAGAAAAAAGCAGCCGCAAAATTCCGGAAATTTTTGATAAAAGATGGGTACAATATGATGCAGTGGTCCGTGTATTCAAGAATTTGTAATGGAACAGATTCTGTTGCAATGCACAGACAGAGGCTGAAACAGAATCTCCCGGAAAATGGCTCTGTCCGGGCACTTACGCTGACAGAAAAGCAGTTTGAATCCATTGATATTTTATTGGGAGAAAAAACATTTGCGGATTCACCGGAATCTACGGAACTGATCAATATTTTTTAACTAACACACAGGCTTGCCATCTATCGGTAGCTCCTTTACTATTTTGATAGAAACGAGACATATGCATATAATTATAAAAAGCGAAAAAGGATAGCAAGTAATTGAGATGGAAGAACAGACGATGAGTGCAAGAGAGAAAAATAATGTTAAGAATTATGTGAAAGTGAGGTGAGGTGTGTGCTAATGAATACATCTGAGTATCTTTCTATTATTGAAAATATTAAGAGTGAAATCAAGGCTGCGCAATACCGTGCAGCAGTTCATGCGAACGTAGACATGCTGCTCCTTTATCATGATATAGGCTGTGTAATCAATGAGCATAAATCATGGGGCAACAAGTTTATTGACAATCTTGCCACTGATATTAGGATCGCATTCCCGGAGAGTAAAGGATATTCTGTTCGTAATCTAAAATACATGGCAAAATTTGCCGAGACATATCCAGATCGGAAATTTGTGCAGACGGTGTCTGCACAAATTCCGTGGTCTCATAATATTGCAATTTTGGAAAAAGTCAAAGACCCGCAACAGCGTATATGGTACATTGAAAAAACGGCTGAAAACGGATGGTCACACAATGTTTTGATTCATCAAATCGAAAGTAGTTTGTATGAACGTCAGGTTCTGGCGGATAAGGTTACAAATTTTGAACACCGTCTACCGTCTCCACAAAGTGAGTTGGCAGTACAGACTATGAAAGACCCATATGTATTTGATTTCATTCCTTTTCGGGAAAATATGCTTGAACGGGACATTGAGCAGGCACTGGTTCGGGATGTCACAAAGCTTCTTTTAGAGCTTGGAACGGGATTTGCATTTTTGGGAAATCAGTATCCCCTGAATGTAGGTGGTGATGATTTTTACATTGATTTACTGTTCTATAATCTGAATCTTCGTTGCTATGTGGTTATAGAACTGAAAACGGGTGACTTCAAGCCGGAATATGCCGGTCAGCTAAATTTTTATCTGTCGGCCGTAGATGGTATTTTGAAGAAAGAACAGGACAATCCGTCGATTGGTTTGCTTCTGTGTAAAAGCAAAAACAATGTGGTCGCAGAATATTCGCTCAAGGATATTTCAAAGCCGATTGGTGTAAGCGAATACAAAATAACTAGCAGTTTGCCGGATGATCTGGAAAAGCAGCTGCCGTCTGTTGAAGATATTCAGAAACGGATTAAATAAGAAAATTGTAACAAAATTTCTGTTTGACTTTTTTCAAATCAATCAATATAATAATTCCTGAACGAGTAGCAGACTAGCGTAAATCCAGTTATGTTACTCGTTTTTTTATTTTAAAGTTAATAGAAAGACATGAAAAAAGTGTGTAGCCTATCAGCGTAAGTCCAGCTTATTGTGATAGGAGCACACTTTTTTTGTGCCGCAAACAAGGAGGTCAAATCCTCTGCTCCTGCAAGGGCAGTCGCATTTGCTTCGCAAACAAGGAGGATGTATGTCAGAAAGTAACAAAATGAAGGAGATGCCGGTCAATAAGCTCATGGTGCAGATGGGAATACCGATGATCTTATCGATGGCATTGCAGGCGGTCTACAACATTGTGGACAGTGCCTTTGTTGGAAACATGAAGGTGGGAAGTGAAGCGGCGCTTAACGCACTGACACTGGTGTTCCCGGTACAGATGCTTATGGTGGCAGTAGGAATTGGAACGGGTGTCGGAACCAATGCGCTTCTCGCAAGGACACTCGGACAGGGAAATGCAAAAAAAGCTGCAAAAGTGGCGGGCAACAGTTTATTTCTCGGAGTAATTATTTATGTGGTATGTTTCTTATTTGGAATTTTTGGAGTAAGAGCATACATTTCATCACAGACCATTGATCCGGAAGTGATTTCAATGGGAATGAGTTATTTAAGAATATGCTGTGTGGTTTCATTTGGAATCATTTTCTTCTCATTATTTGAAAAATTATTACAGGCGACCGGACGTTCCCTTTATTCTACGATCGGTCAGGTGGTAGGTGCGGTCGTAAATATAATTCTAGATCCGATCATGATTTACGGTATCGGACCGGTTCCTGAAATGGGCGTGGAGGGCGCAGCCTATGCTACTGTAATTGGTCAGGTCGCATCGGCAGCATTATTATTTATTTTTCATATGAAATTAAATAAAGAGTTTGAGCATGGTGTGGAATACATGAAGCCTGATACCGGAATTATAAAAGAAATCTATGCGATCGGACTTCCGGCGATCATTGCACAGGCATTGATGTCTATCATGGTTTATGTGATGAATCTGATCTTAAAATTCAGTCCGTCAGCACAGACCGCATATGGATTGTTCTATAAAGTGCAGCAGTTTGTATTGTTCCTCGCATTTGGACTTAGGGATGCAATCACACCGATCATTGCGTTTGCCTACGGAATGCACAGCAAAAAGAGGATTCAGGACGGAATCAGGTATGGACTGATTTATACGATCGTACTTATGGTTGTTGGTGTGGCGATCACAGAAATTTTCCCGGGTGCTTTTGCGACGTTATTTAATGCGGGGCAATCCAGAGAGTATTTCATCGGAGCGATGAGAATCATCTCCATCAGCTTTATTTTTGCAGGAATCAATGTGGCATATCAGGGAATTTATCAGGCACTGGACGGTGGTATGGAATCACTTGTGATCTCGCTGCTCAGACAGCTTATAATTATATTACCGCTGGCCGGCATTTTCTCTGTTTTTGTCAGAAACGGTCAGATGGGAGTTTCGTTGATCTGGTGGGCATTTCCGATCACCGAGCTTACCGCATGTCTGGTGGGATATGTATTGTTGAAGAGGATCAGAAAAAACAAGGTAGAAAGTTTAAGTTAAGGAGGAGTCAGTTATGGAAAAGAGAATCATAACGATCAGCAGAGAGTTTGGAAGCGGCGGCCGCTTTATTGGTGAAGAAGTGGCAAAGAAACTTGGGATTTCCTATTATGACAAGGATATCATCGGACAGATTGCAGAGCAGTCAGGATTTTCACCGGAATATATCCGGGAAAATGCGGAATTGTCTCCGAAGAAAGGCTTATTTGCCTATGCATTTTCCGGACGTGATATCACAGGGAAATCAGTGGAAGATATGGTGTATGAAGCACAGAGAAACGTGATCCTAAAAATTGCGGAAAAAGAAAGCTGTGTGATCATAGGAAGAAATGCGGATTTTATCTTAAAAGACCGGGAGGATGTGCTGAATGTTTTTATACACGGGGATATGCCGGAAAAAAAGTGCAGCGTATCTGTAAACTATACAATGTCGCAGAAGCTGATGCTGCAAAAATGATAACCGAAACAGATAAAAGGCGTAGAACAAACTATAATTTTTACACAGACCAGAAATGGGGAATGGCAAAAAATTATACATTATCTTTGAACAGCTCGCAGCTTGGATATGAAAGGTGTGGGGAAATCATTATGGAGTGCGTAAAATAGAGAATAGTATGGATCAATAAAAAAAAAACAAACCAGTCCTTTTTTATGATGTCTGAAATTCTGTTAAATTAACACTTCTCAGGTTCCGGATAATCAACCCCGAAAGTTTCAACTGTCACGGTTTTCATTACCTGTGGCTGTAATGGACGGTCAGAGTAATCAGTTGCTGTTTCTGCAATTTTATTGACAACATCCATACCATCGATCACTTTACCGAATGCAGCATAAGCGCCGTCTAAGTGTGGAGAGTTCTTGTGCATGATGAAGAACTGGGAACCGGCAGAATCCGGGATCATAGTTCTTGCCATGGATAAAACACCTTCAGAATGTTTTAAGTCATTTTTGAAACCGTTCTGGGAAAATTCTCCTTTGATTTCATAGCCCGGGCCACCCATTCCGGTTCCGTCCGGATCGCCGCCCTGGATCATAAAACCGTTGATGACACGGTGGAAGATAACGCCGTCATAAAACCCTTTTTTTACTAAACTGATAAAGTTGTTTACAGTATTTGGTGCGATTTCAGGATAAAGCTCTGCTTTCATGATATCGCCGTTTTCCATCTCGATTGTAACAATTGGATTTGACATAATAATTGATTCCTTTCATTGAATATGATATCGTGATTTTTCATATACACACCATATTGTAACGAAAAAATATGTTTTCGTAAAGATAAAACGCAAAAAATCAGATCGTTGTATTCTGAAAGCAGACTCTGATCTTTTGTGCAATGCCGGCATCAATAAAGCCTTTGTCTGCCATATCATCGAGAATATCGCAGGTTTTTTCATGCGAAAAACCCTGTTTATAAGGGCGGCTTTCGGTGAGTGCCTGATAAATGTCTATACACGCCATGATGCGTTCCGGCTCGTTTAATTCAGCGGCAGTTTTGCCGAAAGGATAGCCTTTTCCGTTCAGTTTTTCGTGGTGGAATGCTGCCCAGTCACGGATGTCTTCAAAATCGTTGATATTGGACAGAATCAGATAAGTATATCCTGCATGGTTTTTCATTTTTGAAAATTCTTCATCGGTCAGCTTATCCGGTTTTTCCAGAATATCATTGTCGATTGCCATCTTGCCGATATCATGAAGTGCGCCGGCCAGGTACATTTTCTGAACCTGTGTGGAATCGTAGCCGATGTACTCTGCAAATGCGGCTGCTTTCTCAGCGACACCGATGGAGTGTCTGCTTGTAAAAGAAGATTTATAGTCGACGATCTGTGCAAAAAAGTCGGCGATATTTTTGCAGGTTTCCCAGTCAAAGGTCTGTTTTTCTCTCGGAACGATCTCCCAGAGTTTCGTTTCAAAGGAGTCATCTTTGAAATCTGCAAATTCGTTATCTGAAAATATATGGAAAAAAGCATCCACACATGCGGCGTCAAAAAGTTTATCCGTATGCTGGATCAGGTACTGTTTTACCATATCCCATCTCTGTGTTTCAAATGCACCGCTGTGCCCGATGATATCCACCACATCGGCAAGGTGGATAATGCGCGCAGACAGAGGAACTTCATCCCATTTTTTGTGAAATGGCCCGGTGCCGTCCGCGTGCTCATGATGGTATAGGATTGCATTGGTAACGTCAGTTTTAAAAGGGATTTTTGCAAGATTCTGTTCGCCGTAGATGCAATGCAGGTTCGTAGTGTTTGCCACAAGGTCAGCGGTCAGGTCTGCCGCGGAATGCTCCTGCAATTCCTCGGAAATATATTGTGTGAGGGCGTTGTCGTGCAACAGAGCGCAGATTGCGAGATCCTGCAGGGCATCCTCCGGGAGATCAAAATACTGCCCCATGCGCACACTGATATAGGCCACTCGTTTTCCGTGTTTATTTTTAATGTTTACCAGTTCTGCCTCGATGCAGTCGAGAGCATAGGAACAGGCACTGATCAAACCGATAATATCTATCTCCATGATTTATTTTAATGAAATCAGACCGCTTATAAAGCGATATATCCAGATTTCATCAACCTCCTTAAAATAGTAATGATTCCTATTATTGGATTATAAAATCAGTTTTCCATATTGTCAATATGTTACAGTTCACAGGTTACCCTGCGAACTGTAACTTCGCAGCCCCATATAAAGTTTTGCTTCGCAAAAGGGGGCTGCTCACACCCGCATCACGTTCATACGCACCTGAACAGCATGGTGTTCAGGTGCTGAGTGAACAGTAACGTCAATATTCGTTACAGTATTCATATGACCATGATTAGTTTTAGCAGGAATAGCAGAAGTTTCATATTTTTATATGAAGTGTCTCGAAAAAACTTCCTTGTAAATTTTTTCGTTTTATGGTTTGATAAGTACAGAAAAAGAGTATCGGAGAATAAAGGAGAGAAAAAGTATGCCAGTTTTTGATTTCAGCAGCGCTTCAGAGGAAAAAGAAGCGTTTGTATGTACATATACTGCATTTACATCAGACAGTTCCGAAAAAACACCGGATGATCCGATCCTGGTGTTAGACAACCAGCAAAAACAGTGGAGCCATCATTCCACCGGAGTATTTTGCAACCAGAGCCAGTGGACAGCATTTGAGTTTAAGGAGGAGGACGAGACATTTCGTTCCAATATCCTGCGGATCGATGCACGTTTTGTGAATTTGATCAAATGGCTTGGGGAGAACCGTATCAACGTTCTTTTGTCTGGGGAAAACAGGGCGGACGGCTATGCCGTGTACAAGATCAGGGAAAATGCTTTTCACGGTGGAACGAAACTCTCTGCGGCGGATGGATTTTTACAGTATGTGATGGAACGCCTTTTATCGAGCAGTGCACCGGAGCAGGAGGATGAGGACGAAGAGTTAGACGAGAGCGGCGACAGCATGAAGCTTACCAGTATCCAGAGTATTTCGGATTTCTTAAACTGCGCAGGAAGAACCATGCCGGACAATATCAGACTGTGGGCGAGAAGAAATTTAGCAGTTGCACGTTCCAGCGAAGTGTCTGCCGAGGAACGCCGCCACGCACAGCGCGCACTTTCCATTATGACGAATATCCAGTGGAAAAATAATTATTTTGAAGCAATCGATCCGGTGGAGGCGCGCAGGATTTTAGATGAAGAACTGTACGGAATGGAAAAAGTAAAACAGCGTATCATGGAGACTATCATCCAGATCAACCGCACACACACACTTCCAGCGTATGGACTTCTGCTTGTCGGACCGGCAGGAACCGGAAAATCGCAGATTGCCTATGCGGTGGCAAGAATTTTAAAACTGCCGTGGACGACACTCGATATGAGTTCCATCAATGACCCGGAGCAGTTGACCGGAAGCTCCCGTATCTACGGAAATGCGAAGCCTGGTATTATTATGGATGCATTTTCCATGGCTGGCGAGTCGAACCTTGTATTCATCATCAACGAGCTGGATAAGGCTGCATCCGGAAAAGGAAACGGCAATCCGGCGGACGTACTTCTTACCTTATTAGATAATCTTGGATTTACAGACAACTATATGGAATGTATGATTCCGACCGGCGGTGTCTATCCGATTGCAACTGCCAATGTAAAAGAAGATATCAGTGCCCCGCTGATGTCACGTTTTGCAGTGATCGATATCCCGGATTATACGCAGGAAGAGAAAAAAATCATTTTCTCCAAATTTGCACTGCCAAAAGTATTAAAGAGAATCGGATTGCTGCAGGGCGAGATCGTTCTGACCGGGGAGGGACTGGATGAACTGATCGAGCAGTATAAGAATACATCGGGAATCCGTGATCTGGAGCAGGCGGCAGAGCACCTGGCAGCCAATGCACTGTATCAGATTGAAGTAGACCATGTAAAACAGGTTGTGTTTGATGCGGAAATGGTAAAAAAATTATTTGCGTAAAAAACAAAATATAAGAAAGGTAAAAAGACCACTTCATGAAATTTTTCGTGAGGTGGTCTTTTACTGTCCGAATTAATGGACAGAAAATATGGATAATGGGAAGCAGCAAGAGGGCAAAATGACGGAAAGTGAGGAGCATGGCAGATGAAAACGGAATATCAGATTATTGCGGTAGACTTTGACGGAACACTTTGTACGGACTGCTTCCCAAAGATCGGACAGCCGAATACAGCACTGATCGAACTGCTGAAAGGATTGAGAAGGCAGGGACGCCAGATTATTTTGTGGACGTGCCGCTGTGGAAATCAGTTAGAGGAAGCAGTGGAATGGTGCAGGAAGTGGGAACTGGAATTTGATGCGGTGAATGAGAATCTGCCGGAGATTATCGAAAGGTACGGATCAGACGGAAGAAAGATTTATGCGGATGTTTATATTGATGACAAAAGCTGTTTTCCATGGGAGGTAAAAAAGGATGAGAAAGTTGGATTATGAATTTATTTTTACATGCGGTATTGTTGCATTTATCGCAGCGCTTGGAATGGTAGCTGGCATTGTTGTGCTGGCTGGGGCAAAGATTTATGTTTATAACCTGCCTTTGATCGTGGGAAGCTTTCTGGCTATCGGAGGACTTTTGTGGGGATTATTGTTAGTTTTGAAATAGGGCTACCGCAATCCCACTGGCTTTAGACGGTGGGTTAAGGTAGCCGGAAGCGGAGGTTTGTGCTATACTTGCGTTATGGGAACGTGGAAATCAAAAACAGACACAAATATTTGTTACAGTATCATATTATTTTCGTATGCAAGTATAGAAAGAAATTGCTGATGTCAAAACAAATATCAGATGATATAAAGCAGTTTTCTTATGAGATATGTCAAAAGCATAAAGTCATTATCAGATATATGCAGACAGATAAAGATCATATTCATTACATGATAGAAACAGAACCAACAATGTCTATCAGTAAAATAGTAAATCTGATGAAGAGTTATACAACATATCATATTTGGAAAAGATATCCGGATTATCTACGAAACATTTCTGGAAAGAACATACTTTTTGGACGGACGGATATTTTGTCTGCAGTGCAGGAAATGTATCAGAAGAGATGTTGAGAAAATATATAGAAAATCAAGGGTAGGAAGGTGGCGACAGTGGGTGTTAAAAGCATATAAATACAGGATATATCCTAATAGCGAACAAAGAATTCAGATTGCAAAAACATTTGGCTGTTGCCGTTTTGTTTACAATCAGACATTGGCATATCGGAAAGAAATATACGAGAAAGAGAAAAAGTCAGTTAGTAAAACGGATTGTAATAATTACTGTAACAGAGAATTAAAGAAAGACTATGAATGGTTAAAAGAAATAGATAAATTTGCTCTGACCAACGCAATCTATAACATGGACGTTGCATATCAAAAATTCTTTAAGGAGCATGCAGGATATCCGAAATTCAAGAGCAAACACGATAACTATAAATCATACACAACAAACTTCACAAATGGAAATATTGCGGTAGATTTTGAGACAGGGAAGATAAAACTGCCAAAATTAAAAGCAGTAAAAGCAAGGTTACACAGGGAATACAGTGGGCAGATTAAGTCAGCGACCGTTTCGCAGGTTTCCAGTGGAAAATACTATGTATCCATACTTGTAGAAACGGAGCATAAGGAACTGGCACATACAAATCATAACATAGGAATTGATTTAGGAATTAAAGATTTATGCATTACTTCTGATGGGAAGGCATATGAGAATCTAAAAATCATAAAAAAATACGAGAAACAGCTTGTAAAGCTGCAAAGGCAGCTGTCACATAAAGGAAAGAGAAGTAAGAACTATTATAAAACAAAGAAAAAGATAGCATTATGCCATGAGAAAATAAGGAATATAAGAAAAGATTATCTACATAAAGTTTCACATGAGATTATCAGCGAAAACCAAGTGATAGTTTCAGAAAATTTACAGATAAAAAACATGGTAAAAAATCATCATCTGGCAAAAGCCATAAGTGATGTATCATGGTATGAGCTGACAAGACAGTTAGAGTATAAGGCAAAATGGAATGGCAGGAAATACATCAAGATAGATACATTTTATGCCAGCAGTCAATTATGTTCTGTTTGCGGGTATCAGAATCCAGATACAAAAGATTTGTCAGTGAGGACATGGATATGTCCGAAATGCGGAGCAGAACATGACAGGGATATCAATGCCGCAAAAAATATACTGACAGAGGGATTAAGACAAATAGCATAAAGAAATATATAGGGCAGGGACTGCCCAAATTAACGCCTGTGGAGATAGTAGGTTACGAGGTCGATGAAGCAGGAAGCCCATTGGCTTAAGACAATGGGTAGTTCACCAATGATAAGGTGGAAAAAAGGACAAAACATCGTTACTGCTCAGGCAGTATCTGAGTACTTTGCTGTATCATACATATCAGTTACCATATTTACCAGATTAAGGTTGACGCTCTATCGTGAATTACATATAATAAGCTTGATTTACTGTGCCTTTTGGGGAAGTACCGAAGGCATTTGGAGGAAAAATGAGAAGAAACCTTAATATAAAACAGAGAAAATGGCGGAGCTTTATCTTTGCAACGATTTTTGGTGTGACAGCAGCGACTGCGGTCATTACGGTAAAACCGTTGGAAAGTTATGCCTACACAGAGACGGCAGGAGTATTGAACGATGGCCCGGTGCAGATGCGGAAATCGCCTGTGAATGGCGAAAAAATCACATCTCTGGCGGCTGGAACAGCCGTCCGCGTGATCGATGAAGCGGATGGTTCGGATGGAATGAAGTGGTATAAAGTACAGATTTCCTATAATGGAATGTCATCGACAGGTTATATCAGATCCGATTTTATCACACTGTCATCCGAGGATACTTCTGCGGGAAGTACGATCACAGATAATTCAGCGCAGGGTGCAGCCGGAGTTGTCACCAACACGAACGGCAATGTCTATGTGAGGACAGGTGCGAGCACGGCATATTCTCCGGTCACGACGGTAAAAAGAGATCAGACAGTCAATGTACTCGGACAGACAACTACAAATGGAACTGTGTGGTACAATGTGACATTTAATAAGAATGGTGTGGATTATGCAGGCTGGATCTGTGGAACCTATCTGGCAGTAACCGGACAGACTTCTGCGGATGGATCGCAGGGAGACACCACAACGGTGACGGATGATGAGTATGTTGCATCGTTAAAAGCAGCGGGATTTCCGGACAGCTACTGCAATTCGCTTCTGGCATTGCACCAGAAGTATCCAGACTGGCAGTTCGTTCCGGTACAGACCGGACTGGACTGGAATACCGTCATTGCAAATGAGAGTGTTGTCGGAAGGAATCTGGTGCAGAGTTCTTCCAATGATGCGAGAAAGTCAACGGAGACGGGTGCTTATGACTGGGCGACCAACAAATGGTATGGTTATGACGGAGCAGGCTGGGTAAGTGCCTCCTCCAATTACATAGCATATTGCATGGATCCGAGAAATTACCTGAATGACACGTATATTTTTCAGTTTGAAACGTTAGAATATGCGCCATATCAGAACGTGACAGGAGTTGGAAATATTCTGTCAGGCAGTTTTATGAGTGGAAACTATAGCGATACAGACGGAGCATCGCGAAGCTATGCAGATACTTTCATGGAAGTGGGACAGAACATGAGTGTCAGTCCTTATCATCTGGCTGCAAGATGTAAGCAGGAGCAGGGAAATAAGGGGACAAGTCCTTTGATCTCTGGCAATTACTCTGGCTATAATGGATATTACAATTACTTTAATATCGGAGCATATACGACATCGTCTGCGTCTGCGACGGTCAACGGATTGATTTATGCGAAAAATAACGACTGGAATTCTATTTATAAATCAATTAATGGTGGAGCTGGTATCGTTGGAAATAATTATGTGAAAAAAGGGCAGAACACCTTATATTTCCAGAAATTTAATGTGGTGAATATGAACAGCATATACTCACATCAGTACATGACAAATGTGCAGGCGGCAATGTCAGAAGGAAAAACAATGAGTACGGCTTATGCGGATAAATCACAGGGATTTATATTCCGTATTCCGGTGTATAGCAATATGCCGGAGTCAGCAGTGACGTTTTCAGACAGTGGTAATCCGAATAACTGGCTCTCTTCTCTCAGCGTAAGCGGATATGGACTGACACCGTCTTTCCAGGGAGCAGTAACCGATTATTCCGTGATCGTTGGAACCGAGGTAAGCTCGATCAATGTAGGTGCTTCGGCAGTTGCACCGAAAGCGGGAGTTTCCGGAGCGGGAACTTATGCATTGAATTATGGAAATAATGCGATCAACGTAACTTGTGTGTCACAGAGCGGTTCGGCAAAAACCTACACGATCAATGTGGTAAGACAGCAGCCGGCAGCAGAAAATACCCAGACACCGGAAAGTGGTGGAACAACGGTTGCGGACGGCGTATCCGTTTCTACCTCCTATAAACTGGGAGATACCGTGATCACAGGTATTACACCGGGAACAGGCGCTTCTTCTGTACTTGCCAATATCTCAGCGGGAAGCGGCACGGTCAAAGTGCTGAAAGCAGATGGCACAGAAAATACCGGTGCAGTCGGAACAGGTAATAAAATTGCAGTACATGCAAATGGAACACTGGTGAAGCAGTATGACGTTGTCATTTACGGTGACATCAATGGAGATGGAAAAATCTCTGTGGTCGATCTGGTCATGATGCAGAAACAGATTCTTGGAACATCACAGCTTTCCGGTGCGTATGCAGCGGCTGCGGATATAAGCAGAGATGGAAAAGTTTCCGTAAAAGACCTTGTGCTTTTGCAGAAACATATTATAAATGCAGCACAGATTGAACAGTAACAGGGCTGTGTGGATAGAAAGAGTTATTTTAGTGAGAAAATACAATTTTCACACATAAGAATGGAGAGTAAAATGAAAAAGAAATTAGGTGTGATCATTACACTGTTAACATTATGCATCTGCCTTATGACACCGCAGATGCATGCCAAGGCGGCTTCCGGAAAAACAACGATCGCTGTGTCTGCCGGTTCCCTGAATATCGGACAGACTGTGACGGTAACGGCAAAAGCATTAAGTGCATCCGGGGACAGTGCATATGCCAATATGGTTTTGACCTATGATGCCGGCATTCTGGAGTTTGTGAGCTGTAATGCAACTTATGGCGGTGGCGGCGGAAGTATTTCGGTAGCGAGTGACAGCTTCAGTGTGACATTAAAAGCAATTGCTGCAGGGAAAGCATCCATATCCCTTTCTGCTACAGATGGAGTTATTTTCAGCACCGCGGAAGAATTGGATTCCATGGCAGGCAGCAGCACTTCTGTAACGGTCAAAAACGAAGCAGCAGGCAGCAACACAGGAAATAACAGCAGTGCCGGTAACAACGGAAGCTCCGGCAGCAATGGAAATGCGGGAAATGGAAGCAGTTCTGGAACAGGAAGTAACAACAATACTGGAAGTAATACGAATACGGCAGCTTTATCCGCAGATAATTCCTTAAAAGCACTGACAATCTCACCGGGAACATTGTCTCCGGCTTTTAAGGGAAGTACAACAAAGTATACGGCAGCTGTGGATAATTCTGTGACAAGCATTGCGGTCAGTGCAACGCCTGTAAATGAAAAGGCAACCGTTGAATCGGTTACCGGAAACACGAATCTTGCCGTCGGAGCGAATGTTGTGAAGATTGTTGTAAAAGCAGAAAATGGTACAACAGCCACTTATAAAATCACTGTGACAAGACAGGCTGCAGGAACCACCGGAAGTGAGACGACAACTACAGGCGGTGAAAACGTAGACGACGGAAATGGTGACAGCGAGACTCCAGAAGATACTGAGGAAGTGGACACAACGGAAACTCCGGTATCGGCGGCAGATGTTGTGATCAATAACACGACCTACCATATCGCAGACAATTTTACAGAGGAACAGATTCCGGCTGATTTTACAGAGGCAACGGTTAATTTTCGGGGAACGGAATGCAGAGGTCTGACGTTTGACAAAGGAACAATTTCTCTGATCTATCTGGAAACAGACAATGTGGACGCAACGACCGGCAGATTCTTTATTTATGATGAGACCAGGGATGTTGTCTATGATTTTATGAAGTTTACTGCAGGTGAGAGCAGTTATGTGATTCCACTTTTGGCACCGCTTGATTCGGTATTGCCGGACAGCTATGTGCAGGTGTCTTTGCAGATGCCGGAAAGCACGGTAATGACGGCGTATCAGCTTCCGGTAGCAGGATGGAGAGGAAGCTTCGGATTTTATGTGTTTTATGGAGTGAACCAGGACGGAACCGAAGGCTGGTATCAGTATGATGCGGCAGAAGGCACTTACCAGCGTGTCAATGGAAATATCACCGAGACAGCAGATTCTTCTTCGGATGATCTTGCAGCATTGCAGAGCGAGTATGATGAACTCTCAAAGAAATATAAAGATGCAAAATCCTTTTCCAGAAACATGATCGCTGTGCTTATTTTTGTATTGGCAATCGCAGTTGTGGTCATCCTGAATATCGTTCTCTTTGGCAGGAAGAAAAAAGGAAAAGACGAACTCTTAGAGGACAACGATTCTGAGAACGAAGAGTCTGAGTACGAGAGCGATGAGGAAGATGAAGTCGAAAACGAAGAGAAAACAGAGAACACAAAAAGAAAAACCTTCTTGGGAAAAATTCCACCGAAAAAAAGAAAAAAATGAGGATGAGGACGATTATTTCGATGACGAGGAAGAGTACATCGAGGAAGAACATCCAATCAACAGGGCTTACCGCGAATGGAATGATTATGAGGATGAAATTCCATCCCAGTCTAAGAAACCAGTGACAGAAGAAACATCTGAGAAAAAATCATCTACAGAAAATGAGAAAAATGGATGTGCCGCAAAAAAATGAAACTTCTATGAAAAAATGAAAAAGGATTGGAAGTTTTCGACTTAAATGATTTATAATATAAAATAGAATGTAGATAATTGCGAAACTCATTCATAACGTAAATTAAATTGTGAAAAATCAACAAAAGCTTGAGAAAACACTGGGGAACCGCCGGTACTTAGAAGGCAGGTGCGACATTTTTTATCAGGTCTGTGCATTTACTGCACAGACCGTGCGAAGATGATTCAAGAGTGAGCAAATTCCTATCTGCGAAGCAGATTTTATATGAATTTGCGAAGTACTGCGAAGAATGAGCAGTACCGCTGCGAGTGACACGTAGCGGAAGCGTGTTTTCGAAAATTTTGTTGATTTTGAACAATTTGAAATAGCTTAAGGAGAGTTTGCAATCACCTAATAAATAATGTGAGGAGACAACATGCAATTACCATACACTGTAAAAGCCAAAAAAGCGATTGATATCGCCGGCAAAATGTCAAAATCATTACATCATAATTATATCGGAACCGAGCACTTACTGATTGGGCTATTGAAGGAAAATTCAGGAGTAGCGGCAAAAATTCTGAATGAGAATGGTGTAGAGTTAGATAAAATTGTAGATCTGATCAAAGAATTGATCGCTCCGGCGGAGGGAACAGCAGTAGCAGAATCAGATGGTTATTCACCGAGAGCAGCAAAAGTTCTTGAGAATGCAGAGAAGGAGGCAGTCAGATTCCATGCAGATGCCATTGGAACAGAACATATTCTGATTTCCATGATCAAAGAGACAGACTGTGTTGCATCCAGATTACTGACAACGCTGTCCGTCAATATGCAGAAAGTCTTTGTGGACACTCTCATTGCGATGGGGGAAGATGCAAATCTTTACCGCGAAGAATTTCAGAATGGCCGTCCGGGAAAAAAGAAAAATAATGAGGGAACCCCGACGTTGGATCAGTATTCCAGAGATCTGACACAGCTTGCAACGGAAGGAACACTGGATCCGGTGGTTGGACGTGAGGAAGAAATCCAGAGAGTGATTCAGATTCTAAGCAGAAGAACGAAGAACAATCCATGTCTGATCGGAGAACCGGGAGTTGGTAAAACGGCTATCGTGGAAGGAATCGCAGAGCGTATCGTATCCGGCCTTGTACCGGACTCTGTTCAGGGAAAAAGAGTGGTATCTTTAGACCTATCCGGTATTGTGGCTGGTTCAAAATACCGTGGAGAATTTGAAGAGCGTATCAAAAAAGTGATTCAGGAAGTGACAAAAGCAGGAAATGTTTTGCTGTTTATCGATGAGCTTCACACAATCATCGGTGCCGGTGGCGCAGAGGGCGCGATCGATGCCTCTAATATTTTAAAACCTGCACTTGCCCGTGGTGAGATTCAGATCATGGGAGCAACGACAATCACAGAATACCGTAAATATGTAGAAAAAGATGCTGCACTAGAGCGAAGATTCCAGCCTGTGACGGTGGAGGAACCGGGCGAGGAACAGACAGTTGCAATTTTGAAAGGGCTTCGCGGTAAATACGAAGCACATCATCATGTAAAGATCACGGATGAGGCAGTCGAGGCGGCAGTCCGCCTGTCAGCGCGCTATATCAATGACCGTTTTTTGCCGGATAAGGCAATTGATCTGATGGATGAAGCAGCAGCAAGAGTACGGTTTGGCGTGTCTAACCATACAGAGAAACTTGCGGAATTGAGAAATCAGATCACAGAAAAGAATTACAGTTAGAGGATGCTCTGAGCAATTCCGATATTGCGCTTGCAAAACAGTGCAAGGAAGAAAAGAAGCATTGGAAGCAGAGCTTGAGAAGCAGACAAAAAGCGCAGCGTGAGATCCGCAGAAAGAATCTGTCTGTCACAGAGGATGATGTGGCAGATGTTGTTTCCGGCTGGACAAAATTCCGGTGAAGAAACTGGCAGAAGGCGAGGCAGCCCGCCTGAAAAATTAGAGGCAACGCTGCACAAACGTGTCGTTGGTCAGGAAGAAGCTGTGACGGCTGTGGCAAAGCGGTGAGACGTGGACGTGTCGGTTTAAAAGATCCGAGAAGACCAATCGGTTCGTTCCTGTTCTTAGGACCTACAGGCGTAGGTAAAACGGAGATTTCAAGGCACTGGCGGAGGCTGTTTTCGGCAATGAACAGGCGATGATCCGCGTTGATATGTCGGAGTACATGGAGAAACACAGTGTTTCAAAATGATCGGTTCCCCCGGGATATGTCGGACATGAGGACGGCGGTCAGCTCAGCGAGAAAGTGCGCAGGAATCCGTATTCCGTGATTTTGTTTGACGAGATCGAAAAAGCGCATCCGGATGTATTCAATATTTTACTCCAGGTGTTAGACGATGGACATATCACGGATTCCCAGGGACGCAAGGTGGACTTTAAAAATACGATCATTATCATGACATCAAATGCCGGAGCACAGTCCATTGTGGAGCCGAAAAAATGGTTTTGCATCTTCGGATGATGAAAAGCAGAATTACGAGCGCATGAAAAACAGTGTGATGGAGGAAGTGCGCAGGATTTTCAAGCCGGAGTTTTAAACCGTATTGATGAGACCATCGTATTCCGTTCACTGAACAAAATGATATGAAACAGATCGTCACATTAATGTTGAAAGATCTGACAGACCGTGTAAGAGCCAGATGGATATCACACTTCATGTGCGTGACAGCGTGAAAAATTATATTGTGGAAAAAGCATACGAACCGAAATATGGAGCAAGACCACTCCGCCGCAAAATCCAGAATGAGATCGAGGATCAGCTTGCAGAAGAAATCTTAGACGGCAAGGTGAAAAGGGTGATGAAGTGATCGTCACTACGAAAAGAATGCAGTTGTTTTGAAGTAAAGGAACAGTAACACAAAAAAAAAATCCTTAAAAATGATGAAAATGCTGGCAATCGAAATGTAGTTGAGCTATAATGATTTTACAAAATTTTTACGGTGCAGCAGGCAGAGAAGGACTGTACCACAGGAGGAAAAGATGAGCGCTATTAGTGAATTAATTCGTTCAGAAGCAGATGGAACGATCAGTTTTGGAGATTACACTCTGGATGCAAAGGCAAAGCTTGATAACTTCGGGCATCAGGGAGATCTTTATAAGGTAAAAACTTACAAAGACATCACCAAGCTGGAGCGTAATGGTATGTTTGTTTATGAATCCGTACCGGGAACAGCGGCATATCATTTGAATGCAACGGACACAGGAATTTCTTTTTCCGTGGAAGGACCGGAAGATGCTCAGATCACACTGGAGTTAGAAGAAGAGACTGAGTATGAAATTACAGTGGACGGAGCAAGCGCAGGTAAGATGAAAACAAATCTCGGTGGCAAGTTGACCGTCAGTGTGGAACTTGGAGAGAAACCGGTAGAAGTTCAGATTCAGAAATGCTAAGAAATGATAAGGGGTTGTCAGAAACGGCAACTCCTTTTGCTGTCAATAAAGGAAGGTTATATGGCAAAAGGAAAAACAAGTATTTTTTTCTGCCAGTCCTGCGGATACGAATCGTCCAAATGGATGGGGCAGTGTCCGGGATGTAAGGAATGGAATACATTTGTAGAAGAAGTGGTGGACAAAAAGAGTGCGGGCACACTGGCAAAGCAGAAAGCGACAGCGTCAGAGGCAAAGGTACTGCCTCTGTCCCAGATCGAGATGACCTATGACAAGCGTGTGTCAACAGACATGAAAGAATTAGACCGTGTACTTGGCGGCGGTATTGTGCAGGGTTCCATGGTGTTAGTGGGAGGTGATCCCGGAATCGGAAAATCCACATTGCTGCTTCAGGTGTGCAGGAATCTGTCGGAGCATAACATAAAAGTGCTCTATATTTCCGGGGAGGAATCTTTGCAGCAGATCAAAATCCGTGCGGAGCGCATCGGAAATTTCGGGGACAGTCTGAAACTGCTGTGTGAGACAAATCTTGACACCATAAAGGCAGTCATTGACCGGGAAAAACCGCAGATCGTTGTAATTGATTCCATCCAGACGATGTTTAACGAAGAGGTTTCCTCGGCACCGGGCAGTGTATCACAGGTGCGCGAGTCCACAGGTGTTTTGATGCAGATCGCAAAGGGAATGGGAATCTCCATTTTTATTGTGGGACATGTGACGAAAGAGGGAGTGGTGGCAGGACCGAGGGTGTTAGAACACATGGTAGACACCGTGCTTTATTTTGAGGGAGACAGGCATGCGGCTTACCGTATTTTAAGAGGTGTAAAAAACCGTTTTGGCTCCACAAATGAGATCGGTGTATTTGAGATGCGGCAGGACGGACTTGTGGAAGTGGAAAATCCGTCTGAATACATGTTGAGCGGTAAACCGGAGGGAGCGTCCGGCTCTGTTGTGGCATGTTCCATGGAAGGGACTAGACCAATCCTTTTGGAGGTGCAGGCACTTGTATGTCACAGTAATTTTGGTATTCCGCGAAGAACAGCGGCAGGAACGGATTTTAACCGTGTCAATCTTCTTGATGGCGGTTCTGGAAAAAAGACTGGGCTTAAAGCTGGGTGACTGTGATGCCTATGTGAATATCGCAGGAGGAATCAAAATGAATGAGCCGGCAATCGACCTTGGCATTGTTCTTGCATTGATCTCAAGTTACAAGGACAAACCGATCGATGAGAAAACCATCTGTTTTGGCGAGGTCGGATTAAGCGGTGAGGTCCGCGCGGTAAATATGGCAGAACAGCGGGTGCAGGAGGCAAAAAAACTTGGCTTTGAGGTCTGTATTCTACCGGAGGTCTGCAGAAAATCCATGACAGAAGTAAAAGGTATCAAGCTGGTCGGTGTGAGCAATCTTTTAGATGCCATGAATTATCTGAAATAAAAAAATTGTATGAATTTTATAAAAAATAAAGGAAATTGAAAAATCCTGCCGAATAATAAAAATATGGAGATTCTATTGAAACGATTTTTTATATGGTGCTTCGGGAGAGACTGTCAGATATCAGAGAGGTGATACATATGACAATACGGGAAGAACTTGAAAAAATGGAGCGGGAAACATTAAGCCCTTATGCAACGCTCAGTGTGAACACGAAAGGCAGGGAACGCGAGGAAGAACAGTGCGATGTCCGGCCTGTTTTTCAGCGAGACAGGGACAGAATCCTGCATTGTAAGGCATTCCGGCGGTTGAAGAATAAGACGCAGGTTTTTCTGACACCGAAGGGAGATCACTATAGGACAAGACTTTCCCATACCTTAGAGGTATCGCAGAATGCGAGAACGATTGCAAAAGCACTGCGTCTGAATGAAGATTTGGTGGAAGCGATCGCATTGGGACACGATATGGGGCATACGCCGTTTGGACATGCCGGAGAGTATGTGTTAAACGAAATCTGTGAAGACGGATTCCGGCACAACGAGCAGAGTGTCCGTATCGTGGAAAAACTTGAGAAAAACGGCATGGGTTTAAATCTGACATGGGAAGTGCGGGACGGTATTTTAAACCATCAGTCCAAGTCAATGCCACATACGCTGGAGGGAAAAGTTGTCCGTTTATCAGATAAAATTGCCTATGTTTATCATGACGTGGATGATGCGATCCGTGCGCAGAGATCCTGACGGAGGATGATATTCCGTCAGAGATCCGTAAAACACTTGGTTTTACCACAAAACAGCGCTTAAATACACTCATACATAACGTGATCATGAACAGCATGGATCAGGATGACATCCGGATGTCAGCAGATATTCAGGAAGCCATGTTTGAGCTGCGCCATTTTATGTTCGATCATGTATACACGAATCCAATTGCCAAGGGTGAGGAAGTGAAGGCTAAGGCAATGATCCGGCAGCTCTTCGGATTCTACAAAGACCACATTGAGTTTCTGCCGGAAAAATACCTCGCCATGCTTGATGAAGGGGAAAAGACGGAGCGCGTGATCTGCGATTACATTGCGGGTATGACCGACCAGTATGCCATCACCAAATTCAGCGAATACTTCCTGCCGCAGGCCTGGCAAGTGGATGGTTACTAAGCCAATATAGCCTGCGGCGTGCGGAAGGCGGATGGGTATTATAGACAATTGCGAAACTCATAACAACCTAAATTGAATTGTGAGAAAGTGACAAAAGACATGAAAGACATTGGGGAGCCGCCGGCACTTAGAAGGCAGATACAACGGTAAGTTGTGTCTGGCTTCTTAGTACCGTTGCGAGCGACACATAGCGAAAGCGTGTCTTGAATGTTTTTGTTAATTTTGAACAATTTAAAGAAGACTATGAGGAGTTTCGCAATTGGCTAATAGATATTAAAACGAAAGGAGGACACGCAGTATGCCATATTTTTCGGATGATATAATTGAAGAAGTGCGTTCCAGAAATGATATCGTGGATGTGATCGGACAGTATGTGCATCTGACGAAAAAGGGAAGCACCTATTTTGGACTGTGTCCTTTTCATAATGAGAAAACAGGATCGTTTTCTGTTTCTCCGAATAAACAAATGTACTACTGCTTCGGCTGTGGAGCCGGAGGGAATGTTTTCACGTTTATGATGCAGTATGAAAACTTTACCTTCGGGGAGGCAATGGAAGCCTTGGCGGACCGGGCGGGTGTTGCCCTGCCCAAAGCAGGAATATTCTGCCGCACAGAAGAGAGAGGCAGATAAAAAACAGCGGCTGTTGGAGATCAACAAAGAGGCAGCCAGATACTTCTATACATTATTGCGGAATGACCGTGGAAAACATGCACTCGCTTATTTCCAGAAAAGAGAATTGTCTGAGGAGACCATGAAAAAGTTTGGTCTGGGATATTCGGATCAGTACAGTGATGACTTATACCGGTATCTCCGTTCCAAAGGGTATGAGGATGAGATCTTAAAAGAGTCGGGGCTTGTGACGATCGATGAGAGACGCGGCGGCTATGACAAATTCTGGAACCGTGCCATGTTTCCGATTATGGATGTCCACAACAAAGTCATCGGTTTCGGTGGCAGGGTGATGGGCGATGGAGAGCCGAAGTATTTAAACTCACCGGAAACACCGATTTTTGATAAGAGCCGGAATCTGTATGGACTTAATTTTGCAAGGACCACAAAGAAACCACAGTTTTTATTGTGTGAAGGATATATGGATGTGATCGCGCTGCATCAGGCAGGATTTGACAATGCGGTGGCATCACTTGGAACTGCGCTGACGGCAGGACATGCGAATCTGTTAAAAAGGTACACCAAAGAAGTGTATTTAACCTATGACAGTGACGGCGCAGGGGTGAAAGCTGCACTCCGGGCGATTCCAATCTTAAAGGAAGTAGGGATTACGACAAAGGTAATTAATATGCGTCCGCACAAAGATCCGGATGAATTTATCAAGGCTTTGGGAGCAGAGGCGTATCAGGATCGTATCGATCATGCAGAGAACAGCTTTATGTTTGAGATACGCATTTTAGAGCAGCAGTACGACATGAAAGATCCGGAGAGCAAGTCAGCCTTTTATCATGAAGTGGCAAAGAAACTATGCTCCTTCACAGAAAAATCGAGCGTGATATTTACATTCAGGCAGTTGCGGAAAATATATGCTGCCAACGCAGGATTTACAGCGGCTTGTCGGTAAATACGGAATGCAGATGGAAGGCATCCGAAAACAACCAACCCAGTTAAAACCGGTATCAATGAGAAAACGCCTCCGCCAGAGGAATCAAAAGAAGATGGAATGAAGCAATCCCAGAAACTTCTTTGACATGGCTCATAGAGAATACCGGATTATATCATAAGATAAAAATATATCGCACCGAAGGATTTTACGGAGGAGATATATCATAAGGTAGCTGAAGTATTATTCCAGCAGTTTGAGGAGAGCGGAGAAGCAAACCCGGCGAAGATCGTCAGCATGTTTCCAGATGAGGAGGCACAGAAAGAGATTGCGGCGCTTTTCAATGCAAGAATCCATGAGGTCGAGTCAAAAGAAGACCGGGAGAAGGCATTGAAAGAGACCATTATCCGCATCAAACAAAACAGTATCAAGTATCGGTCCGAGCATTTGGCACCGACAGATATGGCTGGTCTGATGCAGCTTGTAACAGATAAACGTGACCTGGAAGAATTGGAGAAATTCATATTTCCATTGATTAGGGACAAAATAGTAGAAACTTGAGAGGATGAACCAAAATGGCAAAAAGACAGAAAACGAGGTAAAGGAAACCAAAAAGAAGCAGCAGTGATGGATGAAGCTGCAAAAGAAAAGTTTCAGCAGAAGTTAAAAGATCTGTTAGCCTTGGCCAAAAAAAAAAGAACATGTTGGAATACCAGGAGATCAGCGACTTCTTTGCGGACATGCAGTTAGAGGCAGAGCAGTTTGATAAAATTCTTTGATTTTCTGGAAGCAAACAATATCGATGTACTTCGGATCACAGATGATGATTCTGATGATGAAATTTTACTCGATGTAGATGATGAAGACGAGATTGAAGTGGAAAAATCGACCTTTCCGTGCCGGATGGCGTGTCCATTGAAGATCCGGTCCGTATGTATTTAAAGGAGATCGGTAAAGTACCTTTTAAGTGCAGAGGAAGAGATCGAGCTGGCAAAGAACATGGAAGCCGGTGCTGTGGCAAAGGAAAAATCGCAATCTTAAAGAGCAGAGAAGAGAATGCAACGGAAGAAGAACTTGCAGAGATCAAAGAAGAAATTAAGAATTTGCAGAAAGATCTTGATGGGGGATGAGGCAAAGAAACGTCTTGCAGAAGCAAACTTACGTCTGGTTGTTTCCATTGCAAAAGATATGTGGACGTGGAATGCTTTTCCTTGATCTGATCCAGGAAGGTAACCTTGGTCTGATCAAAGCCGTGGAAAAATTCGACTACCGCAAGGGATATAAATTTCTACCTATGCAACATGGTGGATCCGTCAGGCAATCACAAGAGCAATCGCAGATCAGGCGAGAACGATCCGTATTCCGGTTCATATGGTTGAGACGATCAATAAACTGATCCGTGTTTCCAGACAGTTACTTCAGGAGTTAGGACGTGAGCCAAGTCCGGAAGAGATTGCAGCAGAGATGAATATGCCGGTAGAGCGTGCGTGAGATCTTAAAGATTCCCAGGAGCCGGTTTCTCTGGAAACCCGATCGGTGAGGAGGAGGACAGCCACTTAGGTGACTTCATTCAGGATGATAATGTGCCTGTTCCGGCCGATGCAGCCGCATTTACCCTTTGAAAGAGCAGTTGGAGGAAGTACTTTGGAACATTGACCGAGAGAGAGCAGAAAGTTCTGACACTCCGTTTTGGTCTGGAGGACGGCCGTGCAAGAACACTGGAAGAAGTTGGAAAAGAGTTCAATGTAACACGTGAGCGTATCCGTCAGATCGAAGCAAAAGCGCTCCGCAAACTTCGTCATCCAAGCAGAAGCCGCAAATTAAAGGATTACTTAGAGTAAAATGGTAAAGATTTCAAATCGTTTAATGACAGCCGCAGCTCTTGTCACACAGGATATACACTGGCAGATGTTGGAACAGATCACGGATATATTCCAATCTATCTGTTACAGCAGAAGAAAATTCCAGCTGCAATTGCCATGGATATCAATGAAGGACCGTTAGAGCGGGCAAAAGAACATATTGCTTTATATGGATTGCAGGCATACATACAGACATCGTCTCTCAGACGGCGTGGCAGCTTTGAAACCCGGCGAGGTGGAAGCTGTCCTCATCGCCGGTATGGGAGGCGGACTTGTCATGCATATTTTAAAAGACGGGGAAAAAGTCTGTCAGTCTGAAAAGAACTCATCTTGCAGCCGCAGTCCGAGATTGAGCGTGTCCGTGAGTTTTAAGAGAAAAAGGATATACCATTCTTGCAGAGGACATGGTGTATGAAGATGGAAAATTCTATCCGATGATGAAAGTGCAGTATCAGGATGAAAAGGCACAGAAAGCTTCGGAAGAGTTGAAACTTTCAGATCTTTATGGTGGATTACTCCTAAACCGCCATCCTGTGTTGAAAACTTTTCTTGAAAAAGAAAAGCTCATATACACAGGCATCAAAGAGAATCTTGAAAACAGCCGGCGTCAGAAAAAATCAGGACACGGCTTGCAGAAGTGGAAGACATATTGCATTATAAATGAACTTGCATTACAGTTTTATGTATAAAAATTGGAGTGTATAATGTGAATATAGAGTTTGGAAAAGAAGAATCGAGAAATCGGTTCTTTTTCTATCTAAAAGAGAAAATATAAAATTGTTTCATATTGAGTACAAGAATATAATGTGATAAGATATATCCATAAATATGAAATTTATATATATGAATAAAGAACGAGAGGAAAATAAAATGACAATCAGCGAGAGAATATTAAAAGTATTGAAAGACAGAAATATGACAGGTTGGATTGCGACCAGTACCATCAGCGAATGGAAAAAGAAAGACAAATCCTACTGCGGATAAAATCATGGATATTTGTAATGTATTGCAGATAACACCAGAACAACTTCTTACAAGGTATCGAGGATGAAGAAAACATTACTGTTACAAGTCGTGAGAGTTGTTTTACGCCTTATGATATTCAATTGGTTCAAGATTACCATGGACTTAAGGAAGAACAGCAGAAGCGTCTGATGGCTTATATGGAGGCTTTAAAGAAGATACAAAGTCTTGAAGAAATATAAAATAAATTTGTATATTGTGATTCGGATTTGAGGTTTTGTTTTGGAACTTCAAAATAACCAGAGAGGAAATTTGATGAACGAAATTACCAATATAGTTGAGAGACCAACATTACTGCAGCAGGATATTGAACTATCAAAATTAATATATACGATTCGCGGAAAACAGATAATGTTAGATTGTGATCTGGCTATACTGTATGGTTATACAGTGAAAAGACTAAATGAACAAGTAAAGAATAATAAAAATAGATTTCCGGAAGATTTTATGTTTCAAATGACGAGGGAGGAAGTAAACGATTTGCGGTCGAAATTTCCGACCGCAAATATAAATCCCAAAAAGCAGATATTTACCCCATGTTTTTACCGAACAGGGAATTTATATGTTGGCGACAGTGTTAAGTGGTGAAATTGCAGAAAAACAAAGTATTTTTATAATGCGTGCATTTCGCGAAATGCGGCATTTTATTTCAAGCAATGCTCTTTTGTTTGAAAGGATTAATGCTGTTGAACTGAAACAACTGGAATTACAAAAAGATGCGGAGGAAAATTTTACAAAAATATTTGAATATATATCCAATCATGAAGAGGAATGTCAGAAGATTTTTTTTGACGGACAGATATTTGATGCTTTCAGTTTACTCACAAATATTATTACTCATGCCCAAAAGGAGATAATTCTTATTGACGGATATATTGATATTATTACGTTGAACATTTTGGCTAAGAAGAATATAGGGGTGAATGTTTATACATACACGTTGCCTAATACAAAGTTATCGGCTCAGGATATAGCAAATTTTAATGCACAGTATCCAACACTTACCGTAAAAAAAACAGCATCTTTTCATGATAGGTTTCTGATTATAGATGGTAAAGAAGGATATCATATTGGAGCTTCTCTAAAGGATGCCGGTAAGAAATGTTTTGGCATAAACAGAATAGAAGGAGTCGAGGACATTAAAGATATAATAACTAAAGCACAGCAGACAGGGAAATAAAAGGGGAGTATAATCCCCCTTTATTTCAAAAACATCCGCATCATCTTTTCTTTCAATCCGGTATATTTCTGATACCGGATCGGCAGATCCATCCACGTTTTCTTATCGACAATACTGCGGTAATGGCTGAAGGTTTCAAATCCAACCCTGCCGTGGTAGCTGCCCATGCCGCTCTCACCGACACCGCCGAATGGCATATCGCTCGTTGCAAGATGAATGATCGTGTCATTGATACAGCCGCCGCCAAAACGGCAGGTATCTAAGACCTTCTTCTGTGCAGCTTTGTCCTCACTGAAAAAATAAAGCGCAAGCGGATGAGGGTGGGACTCCACGGTATCAAGCGCTTCGTCTAATGTGTCGAAGGTGAGGATCGGAAGCAGTGGACCGAAGATCTCTTCGCCCATCACAGCGTCGTCCCACGTAATATTATTGAGAACGGTAGGCGCAATGCGGAGCGATTCAGGCTCTGACTGTCCCCCATACACAAGCTTTTCCCCATTGATCAGCCCGAGAATGCGTTCAAAATGCTTTTCGTTGATGATCTTTCCGTAATTCGGATTTTTCAGAGGTTCTTTCCCAAACTGCTTTTCAATCTCAGCTAAGATCGCAGTGATAAGCTCATCACGGATGCGTTTGTCACAGAGAATATAATCCGGCGCAACACAGGTCTGTCCGCAGTTTAAATACTTGCCGAAGACAATACGCTTTGCGGCAAGCCGGATCTTAGCGGTGGAGTCAACGATACATGGGCTCTTTCCGCCAAGCTCTAATGTGACAGGGGTTAAATATTCAGCCGCATGGCGGAGTACCTCCCGTCCGACAGTCTTTCCGCCGGTGAAAAAAATCATGTCAAAACGCTGCTGTAACAATGCTTGATTTTCTGCGCGGCCGCCATCGACCACTGCAACATAATGTGCCGGAAAACATTCTTCAATCATGGTCTTTCATGACATCGAATGTGCAAGGGGCGTAGGCGCTTGGTTTTACGACCGCAGTATTTCCCGGCTGCTATGGCATCGATCAGCGGATCGAGTGTCAGTAACACCGGGTAATTCCATGGGCTCATGATCAGCACGGTTCCGTAAGGGGAAGGGGAGCGGAAGCTCTTTGCGGCAAATTGGGCGACCGGGGTGGAAACACGTTTGCTGCGCATAAGGCTGCGGAGATGCTTCTGCATCCAGGTAAGCTCGGACAGCGTCAGCCCGATCTCACACATATAGCTCTTCCACACGGCTCTTTCCAAGATCCTCCTTCAATGCCGCAGCGAGGTCGGCTTCATGGCGAATCATAGCCTCCTTCAGACTTTCTAACTGTTTCAGGCGGAATTCCGCCGGGATCGTTTTGCCACTGGAAAAAAAGTGGTTCTGTTGTTGTAAAATATCCTTGATCTCCTGTTCGGTCATGAGGATGCCTCCTTTTATCTTCCGGATCGATCAGACAATCACCTGTTCTGACTCAACCTGTATCCGTACATCTGATACTTATATACTATCGAAAATAACATACTTCTGCAAGTGTTTTACTTCCGGGCAGACAGGAAAAACAATTCTTGAAAAACGGCGCTTATAATGCTACAGTAATAATACTGATGATCTGCAGCAGAGATCATGGCGCAGATCAGTTTGACAATAATGTGACTGCCGGATACGAAGGGCAGATTGCGGAAAGGCATGGAAAATAAAATGAACGATTATAAAATAGGCACAAAATGTGTACAGGCAGGATATACCCCGGGGAATGGACAGCCGCGGCAGATCCCGATCATCCAGTCTACCACTTTCAAATACAGCACCAGTGAGGACATGGGAAAACTGTTTGATCTTGAGGCATCCGGATATTTCTATACACGGCTGCAGAATCCGACGAATGATCATGTCGCAGCCAAGATCGCTGCAGCAATGGAAGGCGGCACAGCCGCAATGCTGACCTCAAGCGGACAGGCAGCGAACTTTTTTGCCATATTCAACATATGTGAGAGTGGAGACCATATTGTGGCATCATCCTCGATCTACGGCGGAACCTTCAACCTCATTGCAGTTACGCTTGCCAAAATGGGGATCACGGCAACCTTCGTGTCTCCTGACGCATCGGAGGAGGAGTTGAACGCTGCATTCCGTCCGAACACAAAGCTGATGTTTGGCGAGACGATCGCCAATCCGGCATTGACAGTATTAGATATTGAGCTCTTTGCAAAAACAGCACATGCGCACGGCGTACCTCTTATCATAGACAATACATTTCCAACTCCGGTCAACTGCAGACCATTTGAGTGGGGTGCGGATATTGTGACACACTCCACCACCAAATACATGGATGGACATGGTGCGGCAGTAGGCGGTGCGATTGTTGACAGCGGAAAATTCGACTGGATGGCACACGCAGACAAATATCCGGGACTTTGTACACCGGATGAGAGCTACCATGGCGTGACCTATGCAGAAAAATTTGGCAATGAGGGCGCATTCATCACAAAATGTACAACACAGCTGATGCGTGATCTCGGATGCATCCAGTCGCCACAGAACGCATTCCTGTTAAACCTTGGACTGGAGTCGCTGCACGTGCGTATGCCTAAGCATGTGGAAAACGGACAGGCAGTTGCAGAATTTCTGGAAAAACATCCAAAGGTAGCCTATGTGAACTATCCGGGTCTGCCTTCCAGCAAATACTATGAACGTGCCAGAAAATACCTGCCACATGGCGGATGCGGTGTCGTTTCATTCGGATTAAAGGGCGGCAGAGAGGCTGCGTCTGCTTTTATGCAGAACTTAAAGCTTGGAGCGATCGAGACACATGTGGCAGATGCAAGAACCTGCTGTCTGAATCCGGCGACCTCCACGCACAGACAGATGACAGATGAACAGCTGAAAGAGGCAGGTGTTCCGGCAGAGCTGATCCGGATAAGTCTCGGTTTAGAGGATAAGGAAGATCTGATCGCAGATATTTCGAATGCGTTGGATGCGATCAGGGACTAATATGCAGAAAAAAGAAAGTGCAGAGAGAAAAATGAGTAAGATAAAAACAAAAAAAGTGCTGACACCGGAGCAGAAGAAAAAGCGCATCCGCAACATCATCATTGTCGCAGTGATCCTTGTGGCAGCTTCCATTGCAACTTACTGGATGCAGCCGCAGAACAAAGCGCTGGCAGAGAGTGAAGTGTTCAGCGAAGAGGAAGTGAAGGCACAGGCGGAAAAAATCATAGGGCTTTTAAATGCAGAGGATTTTGACAGCCTGCAAAGCCTTGTTGTCCCGGACATGCAGGAGATCATGAACAAAGAGCGCATGGACGAGGGGAAGGCGCGGATCTCGGAAGACTGGGGAGATTTTGTTTCCATTGAAACAATGCAAGATGCGGAGATCATACAGAGAGGTGCGCATATCGCAGCCGTTTACGTGACCTCAGAATATGAAAACATCGAGGTGCATTACACACTGGCGTTCAACGAGGACATGAAGCTGGCGTCCTTTGGGATCCAATAGCCGGATCATTCCTGCGGAAACATATAGGAAAAATAAACATCCTTAAAATTAGCGTAATTATCTCTTGAAATCGGAATCTGTGCGCCGGATTTTGTGAAGAGAGAGGTTTTACCGAACTTTTCAACGCAGCTTAACGCTGCAATATAGCTGCGGTGGCATTTATAAAACCCCTTTTTCCACTGTGAAAATTGTTTCACACTGGTGAAAGGGTTCTTTTATGGAGATCACCGAGCCGTCTTTCAATGTGACTAAGACACATTCTTATTTTGCGCTTCTAGATATTCGACATCCTGAAAATAAATCGCCTGGTAGCCGGAATCTGTTCTTGCCGCGAAATGAGCCATGGAAGCCTGGTGGACTTCGTACCAGCTGTCGAGGACCGCATGGAAACGCACTTCGTCAAGAGGTTTCAACAGATACCAGAAAGTGCGGACTTCATAAGATTCCAGCGCAAATTCCGGTGAGGAAGTCAGAAAAATGATCGGAACGTGCGGGTCATGCTGGCGCAGTTCGCGTGCGGTATCCATGCCGCTCAAAAGAGGCATGATCATATCAAGCAGGATCAGATCCATGCCATAAGCCCTGTGTGCGGAGATCAGTTCGTCACCGTTTGTGAACCGGTAGAGCTACAGTGTCAACTGATGCGCCCGGCACCAGGAATCAAGACTTTCTGAAAGCAGATCTAAAAATTCAGTTTCATCATCACAAATCGCAATCTTTACCATAATAAATTTCCTCGCTTAAAGAATAATGCGGACTACAAAGTCCTCACCTTCCATGTAAAACTGGTACTGTCCATGTTCCTTCTCTACATAATAAATGACGCTTTGAACACCGATACCGTGATTCTTTGCCGTTGTAACCGGGATGCCGTTTGAAAAAACAGGTGTCTCTGAAGCCGGATTCTTCTGCAGGATCAGAAGGTGGTTTCCCTTTTCAAAAATGCTCAGATGCACGATACGTTTTTCCTCAGGGAGCTTCGTGACCGCATGCATGGCATTTTCCAGAAGATTGGAAAGGATCGCACAGAAAGTCATCTCAGAGCAGCAGAGTGTCTGTGAAGTCTGGATCTGTACGTCAAAAACGATCTGATTTTCCGCAAACCGTGTCTGGTAAATGGAAAGAACCGAATTCAGCAGCTCATTTCTGCAGAAAGAGTGGATGACAGTGTCGTCATATTGCTTATTGATCTCCTGAATATAATCAAGCGCACGCTCCGGTTCCTGCTGGGAGATAAAAGTCTGGATGGCGGCAAGATGATGGCGCATGTCGTGCCGCAGGATCTTCATGCGGTGTTCGCTGCTGCGGACCTGCTCAATCTCCGAGTGCAGGGAGTTCAACTGCATATTGGTAAGCTGACCGTATTGTTCAGCACGGTTTTTCAACTCATATTCCTGAAAATAGACGAACAGGAAAATGACATAGGAAATACACATGGCAAATGCGAGAAATTCCACGACCACCTTATTTCCGGAGTAGAGAAGCATGGAGAACTTTGTGGTAGAGTAATCAAACACATAATAGACAAATGGCATTGCCCCGAGGATATACAGTTCCCGGTCAGATTTTGCCAAAAAGCAGTGCGGTAGTCTGGCACAGATACCGGCTTAAGAAAGCGAAAACGGCAACAGTCACGATAATCCTTACCAGGTAATAAACCCATTCCAATCCGCTCAGGGATAAGGCAAAAATACCTGCCCAGTTGCTGAACTGGCAGCACAGATAGGCGGTCATAATAGAGATTATGGAAGGCAGCCAGCGGAAACGGTAATAAAACACCAGCAGCAGAAAAAGCGGCAGATGCACGAAAATCGGATAGACGGCTTCCGTGAACAACGAACCGAATACCGTATTGCAGATCAGAAAGAAAAGTCCGGATACTGCTCCACCGCCAAGAAGAATGCAGACATTTTTCTTATTCTGTTTTACCCCGAGAAAAAAGGCGGACAGAAAAATGCCAAACAGCATTGTCGTTAAGTGGTGTGTATAAGTTAAAATCTGAAGCAGCATGTGGCAGTCCTCCTTGTTTCACAGTTATGATACATCCATTATAAAAAATTCGGAAAACCAAAGCAAGCCTGCATCTTACAATTCACGCCATATAATTACAACTCACGCCGAAATCCGGGTTTTGGATGAACGCTGTGATAAAATGAAAAAAATGGTAAAGTGACATATGTAACTATTCAGAACCCCATTCGCAAAACCGCTCTTTCAGAGCTTTCCGGCTCATGGTAGTTACTTCGGCGGTGGTGTTGTTCAAAATTATGCTCATTCATGCAAGCATGATTCGCAAGCTGTATGAAAATCCACACTCTGAATAGTTACAAACAAATGCAGGAGGAGAATACACATGATAAGAAAAAAGAGAATGAGCAAAGGAATTGCAAAAATACTTTCCGGTTTACTGGTATTCGGAATGGTGGCAGGACTTGTTCCGGCAGTACCGGTGGAACAGTGCATGCGAAGGCTGAAGGGGAAAGTGAGCAGAACGTAACAGCTGCGGGGAATCCTGAGCATAAGCATTGCGTATGCGGAACTGGGGAGCTGACAGCTGGAAATTGTAGTCATGAGGAAAAGGAATGGAAAGGAATTTCTGATCTTAGTGAAATAACTGAAGAAGGATATTACTATCTGAAGGATAATGTGACAATCCAGAGTGCATGGAATTGCCCATATGACGTAACATTATGCCTGAATGGACACAGCATTACTCGTGAAGGTAATGATGAACAAGACATATATAATAATGGGGGGAATGCTGTTATAAAAATAACCAAAAACATTAGTTTTGCCCTTACGGACTGTCAGGAAACGGTTGGAACTATTACTCATAAGGCAGGAGTAAGCGGTGAAGGTGTTTATAATGCTGGAAATTTTAACATGTATAATGGTAAAATTTCCGGTAACAATGGTGGTGTCACAAATCAAAGAACCTTTGAAATGTATGGGGGAATAAACAATCTGTCAGAATACTGTCTGAACTTTACGGCGGAGGAGTATATAATAAAGATACAGGTACATTCAACATGTACAGTGGTACAATCACTGATAATACAGCAAGCACTGGCTACTATGATGGTGGCGGAGGTGTGTACAATGAAGGTATGTTCAGCATGTCCGGTGGACATATTTTCCAAAACAAGTCCACTAATCATGGTGGAGGAGTAAATAATGGAAGTGGCACATTTGAGATGTCCGGAGGCGAAATCTCTAAGAATACTACCACTAATCGTGGTGGAGGTGTCTTCAACAAGGGAGGCACATTCATTATGTCTGATGCAGCAAAGATTAGTGAAAATAAAGCAATGTATGGTGGAGGTGTCTATAAGGAGAGTGGAACATTCACTATGTCCGGAGGAACAATAACCGGTAATACAGCAGCCGGTTCGGCAGCATATGCGTCAGGTGGAGGAGTGTATAATGAAGCAGAAGCATTCACTATGTCCGGAGGTACAATAACCCAGAATAAATCACAATATAATGGTGGAGGAGTATATTATAAAAGCGGCACATTTGAGATGTCTGGAGGAGCAATAGCTGATAATGAAACAAAAGTGTATGGTGGAGGAGTATATAATAACGGTGCGTTCACTATGTCCGGAGGTGAAATAACTCATAATAAATCAGAAAAGTATGGTGGAGGAGTACAGCATGCATCGCTAGAATCTTTTAAAATGAGTGGTACGGCTAAGATTACCAATAACACGGCTATTTCCGGGGGAGGCGGTGTTCTAGTAGAAAAAGGCCGTGCAATAACTTTGGGTGGTGCGGTAGAGATTACTGGAAATAAAGTTGGAGACAACAGAGATAATAATCTATATCTTGGTCGGGAAACAACGGTGCAAACAGACTCTATGACAGGAAAAGAAACAATAGGCGTGACTACATATAATTCACCAACAGATGATTCTTCGGTTACAATTACCAGTAATGCTGCAAGTGCAGGCTGTTTTTTCTCTGATAATAGTGCTTACGAAATAGGTACGGATGCAGCTGGAGTTGTATTAAAATGCAAAGAAAAATTACCTACTGTACCGGATCCTGAACCAAAAACCTTTACATATGATACAACAGAACATACTGGTATTGAATTAGGTGAAAATTATACAGTTGCTAGTGGAACAAATAGTGCAACAGATGCAGGTACTTATGAGGTGATTATAAAACCGTCTGCTGGCAAAACATGGGAAGATGGAATAGCAAACGAAAAGACTTTTAACTGGGAAATCACAAAAGCATCGCAGAATGCTCCTACTGGTCTGGTGGGAGAGAAAACTATTACCGCAGGTGGCAGTGACGGCAAGATTACAGGCGTGAATGAGAATATGGAATACCGTAAATCCGGGGACAGCTCATATATAGACTGCACCGGCAAAGAGATTACCGGACTTTCTGCAGGAACCTACGAGGTCAGATACAAAGGGGATAAAAATCATGAGGAAAGTCCAGCCTTTGTGGTAACAGTTCCGGATGCAGATAAGCCTGTTTATATCTTGGAAATTATCAATGGTACAGGTAATGGAACGTATGTGGAGGGTACTGTTGTAACGATTACAGCAAATCCGGCTGCAGATGGAAAAGTATTTGATAAGTGGGTGAAGATGTATGGCGACGCAGTTATTGCTGATGAGAATAGTGCGACAACTACTGTGACAACCAAAATAGCACCAACCCAGATTCAAGCAACCTATAAGGACAGTGAGACAATACCAACACCGAATCCGGAGCCGACGCCGAATCCAAATCCGGGACCTGAGCCAACCCCAACCCCGGAGCCAGCCCCAACACCGGCTCCAAATCCGACACCGGAAGCAACAACCCCGACACCGGATCCGGCACCGGCGACATCAACACCGGCCACATCAACCACAACAGCACCGGCATCTTCGGCAGCTGCAGCACCGGCTCAGGTAACGTATGATATTTTGGATGGAGCGGGCAGTTCATGGACACAGAATACAGATGGAAGCCTTGCAATCAGAGGAAGCGGTGAGATTTCAAAATTCCGTGAGGTCAAGGTGGACGGAGTAACGGTTGATCCGGTGAACTATACGGTCACAGAAGGATCTACCATCATTACATTCAAACCGGAATACCTTAAGAGCCTGTCAACAGGAAACCATTCTTTCGAGCTTGTCTGGACAGATGGAACAGCGGCAACTAACTTTACGGTAGCCGAAAACACTGACCAGAGTGCAAAATCTCCAAAGACAGGCGAAGATTTCAGCAGAACACTTTGTACAGTACTTCTGATGGTTTCATGCGCAGGACTTGCAGGAATGTTTGTAAGAAGAAAAAGAAACAATGTCAGATAAGATGAAAGCAAAGCAGATTACAAGCAGGGTTTAGAAATACAAGGGAGAAATTCTATGAAGAAAAAAATATTTGCATTCCTGCTCAGTGGCATGATGCTGATGGGAATGATGCCAGTCACAGCGATGGCAGATACTTCACACACACATTCAGTGGGACAGGACAATAGCCAAAATGAAACTTGGATTGCGATTTCGAGTCTGGATGGGATAACACAGGATGGCAGTTATTATCTGACACAGCCTGTCACTCTCAATACTACATGGATATGTGATTATAATGTAAAGCTTTGTCTGAATGGAAATAGTATTACTTGTGATGCAAGTGACAGTGACACTATTGTCATAAATAACGACAAAACATTTATCCTTACAGATTGTCAGGAAAATGCCGGAAGCGTTACTCATAGCGAGAGTAAAACAGGTAGAGGCATATGTAATAATGGAACATTTTACATGTATGGTGGGAATATTTCCGGCAATGCTGTGACAGGTCCGAAATATTCAAGCGAGTATGGAAAAGAATATAAAGGCGGTGGTGTCTATAACAGCGGTACTTTTTACATGTATAAGGGCACAATCTCCAGTAACTCAGTTAAGGTTAACGCTAATGCAGATGAAGGAAACTATAGCTATGGTTACGATTATGGCTATGGTTATGATCGATATTATAGTCAGTTCAATGGAGGCGGTGTCTACAATGATGGAAGTTTTACTATGTCTGGCGGTTGCATTTTAAATAATGACGCTGACAATGATTATGGCGGTGGCGTGTATAACAGAAATAGATGTGAATTGTCAGGCAGTGCTTTAATTTTCAATAATAATGCAAGACTAGGTGGAGGTATATATAATAGTGGAAGTTTTACCATGTCTGGCGGCAGCATTAATGAAAACCATAGCGGTGGTGCCGGAGGCGGAGTTCTTAATTATACTAGTGGTACATTTACTATGACAGGTGGATTAATCTCTGGTAACGCTACAGAAAGATCCGGAGCTGGTGTATGCAATTGGGAAGGACAATTTATTATGTCTGACAATGCGGTTATCAGTCATAATGTTTCTACGGATACATATGGTGGAGGTGGTGGTGTATTTAATTTCAACGGTACATTCACTATGAATGGTGGTTCTATCAACAATAATAAGGCTCCTAAAGGCGGTGGCGGTGTAGAAAACTATGCGGAGAATAATTATAAAATAATATTTACCATGAATGGTGGAACTATTTCTGGTAACGAGGCAGGAAAGCTTGGAGGAGGAATATGGCATCATGTTTATCACATTAACAGCAGTGATAACGCAGAAGGATTATTTGTCATGAATGGAGGTACTGTGAGCCGGAATAGTCTGACAGATACTTCTTCTGGCAAGGGCGGTGGTGTATATATACAGTGATGGTGATATGATACTATCTGGTTCACCGAATATAGCTGGAAACACAGCAGCTAATCTGTATCTTGCTTCTGACAAGCTTGTATCAGCATCGGGACTGGCTACAGGCGTGAGAATTGGTGTGAATAAAGAAATAGTTCAAAGCGGAACAACTCTGGTGACTATTACGAATGATATTGTAAAAGAAAACTATTTTGTTTCGGAGAACAGTGCATATGAAACAGGTATGAATTCCGAAGGATATGTTGTCATGAACTTAAAAGATCCTTCATTGATTCCATTGTACGCTTTAACGGTTGAAAACGGCACAGGTTCAGGTAATTATGCAGATAATACAACCATTACAATCATGGCAAATGCACCTGAAACTGGAAAAGCATTTGATAAGTGGGAACTGATATCGGGTGATGCAGTCATTGCGGATGTAAACAATGCTACAACTACTGTGACAACCAAAATATCGCCATCTCGCATTAAAGCTGTTTATAGGGATGAGACTCAGACCCCAGCACCAAAACCAAATCCGGAACCGACACCGAATCCGAATCCGGAGCCAACCCCAACACCGAATCCGGAGCCAACACCAACACCGGATCCAGAGCCAACCCCAACACCGGATCCAAATCCGACACCGGAAGCAACAACCCCGACACCGGATCCGGCACCGGCGACATCAACACCGGCTGCATCAACCACAACAGCACCGGCATCTTCGGAAGCTGCAGCACCGGTTCAGGTAACATATGATATTTTAGATGGAGCGGGCAGTTCATGGACACAGAATACACATGGAAGCCTTGCGATCAGAGGAAGCGGTGAGATTTCAAAATTCCGTGAGGTCAAGGTGGATGGAGTAACGGTTGATCCGGTCAATTATACGGTCACAGAAGGATCTACCATCATTACCTTCAAACCGGAATACCTTAAGAGTCTGTCAGCAGGAAACCATTCCTTTGAACTTGTCTGGACAGATGGAACGGCGGCAACAAACTTTACGGTAGCCGAAAACACTGACCAGAGTGTAAAATCTCCAAAGACAGGCGAAGATTTCAGCATGGCACTTTGCACAGCACTTCTGATGGTTTCATGCGCAGGACTTGCAGGAATTTTTGCGAAAAGAAAAAGAAACCATGCCAGATAAGGCATTGCACAAATAATTTTTTAAAATGAAAAATAAGCTGATTACAGAGATAAAAGTGGGCAGGAAATTTACAAAAAAATTCTATTTTTATCAAAAAAATGAATAATAGAAAGAGGAGATTCAAATGAAGAAAAAGTTATTAACAGCATTACTTGTTGGAGCAATGGCTCTTAATATTACAGCATGTGGTGGTTCATCAGATGCAGCAGCACCAGCTGACAATGACCAGCAGACAACTACAACAGACACAGCAGCTGATGATGCAGCAGATACAGAAGAGGATGCAGTGGATGTGGAAGATGCAGCAGAAGCAGCAGACACAACAGAGGAAGAAGGCTTTTCCCTTCTTGATGTAACAGCAGATCTTGTTGATGCAGCATTATATGCAGTGGATGATGATAATACAGAGTATGTGATCACACTCTTTAGAGATCCGGATGGATATAGCTATGTTTCATTAATGATCGTTCCACAGGATGGACAGGGAGATGTCCTTTGTGGAGCATATGATGATTCTAATGTAACAAATGTTACAGATGAAGATAACATTGACTGGACTGAGATCAGCACAACAGATGTTTATACAGGTGATGATTTCTCAGCAGTATTTGTAGAAGCAGATGACGGTTCCGTTGCAATTGCAAATTCAGATTTTTCCCTTGTTATGGAAGGTCAGTATCTGACAGCTGATGAAGCAATCGCTTATATGGGAGCAGCAGCTAACTACATCAACTAGTTTTTTTCAGATATGCGGAGTAATGGAAGAACGGCTGCTTCGCATATCCTTACATAATGTAATTCAAAAATCCTGCACACTTTTATCTCTGTAATCAGCACACATTTATATAGAAGCTGTAAAATTCGCATTGAGTTTTACAGCTTTTTTCGTATGGCTTTAGCCAAAACACAAAGCTAAAAATGGCAACTAAGTTTATAATGTGACACATTAAATAATTGCGAAACTCTCGAAAACCTAAATTGAATTGTGAGAAATTAACAAAAGACATGAAAGACACTGGGGAGCGGTCGGTACTTAGAAGGCAGGTGCGATGTTAATCGTGCCTGCCTTCTATATCTAGATACCAAACACGTAGCGAGAGCGTGTCTTGAATGTTTTTGTTAATTTTTCACAATTTAAAGAAGCCTACAAGGAGTTTCGCAATTGCCTAAATGTAACGCTAACTCTGTTTCTTAAAAAACGCTTTTGTTTCCCTGACAACAACCCCACTCAATGCGAACAGTGCGATCATATTTGGCAGAGCCATCAGTCCGTTGAAAATATCAGCGATCGTCCACACAGCGCTGACGGTCATATATGGTCCGATAAATACTGCAAAAATATAAATCCAGCGGTAGACTTTCACATGTTTTAAATTACCGCCGCTTAAATATTCAAGACAGCGTTCGCTGTAATAATCCCAGCCGAGAATTGTTGTAAATGCAAAAAATACAAGGCAGAGCATTAATACAAAAGAGGACACGGCCGGAGGGAAAGGAAGTCCCTGCTGGAATGCGTAAGTGGTGACTTCCACACCTTCTAAGCCTTCGACCTGCCATGCGCCGGTTAAGACGATGGAGAGTCCGGTCAGTGTACAGATTACGATCGTGTCGATAAAAGTTCCGGTCATGCTGACAAGTCCCTGACGGACAGGTTCTTTTGTCTGTGCAGCAGCTGCTGCGATCGGGGCGCTTCCGAGTCCTGCCTCATTTGAGAAAATACCGCGGGCAACACCTTTTTGCATAGCGACAAACATACTTCCGACAGCACCGCCGGTAACAGCTTTCGGTGTGAAAGCAGCGGTTACGATCACTTTAATAGCTGCAGGAATTTCAGTAATATTGCAGATGATCAGGATAATGGCAAAAGCAAAATAAAGGATCGCCATAAAAGGTACAACGATCTGGCTCACACTTGCGATCCGTTTTACACCGCCGATCAATACGGCTGCGACACAGACCGTCAGTATCAGGGATGCGATCACGACTGACCAGGAATATTCTCCGAGGAAAGGAAGGATCTTGACACAGTGTGCATTGTCCGGATCAAAGAAACCGTTGATCGCACTTGCGATACCATTGACCTGGCTGAAAGTTCCGATACCGAAAAGTCCGACACAGACGCCGAAAAATGCAAAAAGCTTTGCAAGCCATTTCCAGTTTTTTCCCATTCCCTGTTCAATATAATAGAAAGGACCGCCAAGGCTGTGGCCGTCAGGAGCAACGATACGGTATTTGACAGCTAAAAGTCCTTCGGAATATTTGGTAGCCATTCCGAGAAAAGCGGCTGCGACCATCCAGAACAGAGCGCCCGGACCGCCGGCGCAGACAGCGGTTGCAACACCAACGATATTACCGGTACCGATCGTTGCGCTCAGAGCAGTACAAAGAGCTGCAAAACTGGAAATTTCGCCTTCTGCCTCTTCCTCATTCTGGATCATCCATTTCAGCGCAAGGGGAAGCTTCCGGATCTGTAACAGACCGAGGCGCACCGTAAGCAGCAGACCACCCGCCATGATCAGCACCATTAATGGCACACCCCAGACAAAATTGTCAACATTGACAAGAAAATCATTAATTACACTCCACATGTTTCTAATCCTCTATCTTTCTTTCAATATATACATCGAGTGCATGTAGTATCACAGAAAAATATCTTGCAATGAAAATGGGATGATGACCGGAAACAGGATGAACTGACAGAAAAATATCCCATATAAAAATATATGGGATAGGAAGATACATAATCAGAAAACTTCATATAAAATGAAATCTTATGTGTGCAATTAAGATATCTTCTCTGTCCGCTTGCCTGAGAGATTCATACGAAAACGTATGTTGCACCTTCGGCCCCCGGTTCATCCGGGCGTCTCCAGAGAGTCGATCCATTTACAGTTGCACCGGTATGACCGGCACCTGAGAGTGTTACTCCTTCGGTAGACTTGCGTCGTTTTCCTGCAAACTTCATCTCGAAATTGTTGATTCAACTATATCGTGTAAGAATACAAATTGCAAGGAGGTTTTTCCTGTTTTCCTGCATTTATGCAAAAAAATAGGGAGAAAAAACTGATTCATAAGAAACGCTTATAAAAGAAAACAAGTATACGAAAATATAGGCAGAAGAATAAAACTGTCAAATTCTGAAAAAAATATAAAAAGTGTGAAAATGTCTTGATGTTTCGGAAATTTTGAGAGAAACTAAAAGAAGAATGACAACAGAGTAACAGGCAGAGATCCGTGTATCTTCGGAACGTGATCGCGGAGATATGGATTGATGATGAAAAAGTGTAAGAGAAGGGGGATTTTTTTATGCTTCAGGAATGGAAAGCAATGGAAAAACCGGATGAGGAAGAAATCAGAGCGGTGCGCCTTGCCGCTGCAAAAGAAAAGTTAGCAAAGCAGCAGCTTTTGATCAAAGAGCAGAAGATACCGGTACTTGTGCTCATGGAAGGCTGGGGAACCGCCGGAAAAGGTTCCGTGATCGGTCAGGTAATCCAGAATATCGATCCGCGTTTCTTCAAGGTGGAATCAATGGGAGAAAAGAGTGAGGAAGAGCGTCGAAAACCATTTTTATACCGCTATTTCAGACGAATTCCCGGAAGAAGGAAAATTCGTATTTCTCGATTCGGGCTGGATGGATGAGATCGTAAAAGACGAGCTGCACGGAAAACTTTCCGATGAGGATTACGCAAAAAGAATCGAGAGTGTGAGACGTTTTGAGCGCCAGCTTACCGATAATGGTTATCTGGTCATGAAATTTTTCCTGCATATCTCGGAGAAAGAACAGGCAAAACGGATCGAACACTTGGAGCATGAAAAAGATACGGTCTGGCGTGTCAGCAAAAATGATCTCTGGCAGAACCGGCATTATGAGAAGTGCGAAGAGGCATTTTCTTCCTATATGAAAAACACAAATATGCCGTCTGCGCCGTGGTACATTATTGATGCAAAGTCAAGAAAATGGACGGAACTTCAGGTTTTAGAGACATTGACACAGGGAATCGAGATTGCGTTGAGTAATCAGAAACTGGCAGTGCCTCTTTTGCAGAATGTTTTCCCGTTAGTCCCAATGCCGCTTTTGTCAGAAGTGCCGTTAGACAAAGAGATTGAGACGGACGAGTACCGCAAAGAACTGAAAGAATTGCAGAACCGGCTCGGTGGAGCTGCACAATCGTCTTTACCGGAAAAAAGTGCCGGTCATCATTGCCTATGAGGGCTGGGATGCAGCAGGAAAAGGCGGCAATATCAAGCGGATCGCAGGAGCGCTCGACCCGCGCGGTTACGAAGTTCATCCGATCGCAAGCCCGGAACCTCATGAGAAAGCAAGACATTACCTGTGGCGTTTCTGGACGAGACTGCCGAAAACAGGACATATCGCTATTTTTGACCGCACCTGGTACGGAAGAGTGATGGTGGAGCGTCTGGAGGGATTTTGCAGTGAAAATGACTGGATGCGCGCCTACAATGAGATCAACGAATTTGAAAAAGAACTTCACGACTGGGGCGCTGTGATCATCAAATTCTGGGTGCAGATTGACAAAGATACGCAGCTTGAGCGTTTTAATGAGAGACAGAATACACCGGAAAAACAGTGGAAGATCACAGACGAGGACTGGCGCAACCGTGACAAATGGGATGCGTATGAGACAGCGGTCAATGAGATGATCCAAAAGACCAGCACCTCCTATGCTCCGTGGCATATTTTAGAGTCTGTCGACAAGAAATATGCCCGGATCAAAGCTCTTAAGATCGTTGTGGAGGAGCTGGAGAAGGTGTTGGGGTAAAGGATAATATTAAGCCAGCTCAGCTTCCAGCTTATTAATATGTTTGAATTCAACGATCACCATGCTAATACCGACTGCAAAGGACAGAAGGTCGGCAATCGGTCCTGCATAAAGTACGCCCATAATGCCGAAAAAATGCGGTAGCGCAACGATAAGCGGCAGCAGGAACAGGATCTGTCTGGTCAGGGAGAGGAAAGTTCCCTTGTACGCTTTTCCGATGGAACTGAAAAACATCGAGGAGATCGGCTGCAAAAAGTTTAACCAGGTGAAGAACAGGAAGGCTCGGAAATAGTTGACACCGAACTCAAAATATTCTTCGCTTCCGCTTCCGAACAGACCAAGGATCTGTCTCGGGAAAAGCTGGAACAGCAAAAAGGAAATAATGGATACAACCGCACCGACTGACGCTGCGAGAAGGAAAGCGTCAGTCACCCGTTTGTATTGCTTTGCACCGTAATTAAAACTTTCAATTGGCTGGCTTCCCTGGGCCAGTCCGATAACAATAGAAAAGTAAAGCTGGTTTACCTTCATGACAATTCCGGCACAGGCGATCGGGATGGATTCGCCATAAACGGACTGTGCGCCGTAGTGTTTTAACAGGTTGTTCATGACGATCTGCACGATCATCACGGCAATCTGGTTAATGCCTGAGGACATGCCGATGGAACAGATCTGTGCGAGAACTTTCCCGGAAGGGATAAAATGCTGTTTTTCTAATGTCACAGTGTGGTAATGCATGAAGTAACGGATCGCGATCGCAGCGGAGATGATCTGTCCGATGACAGTCGCCCAGGCAGCACCGTACATTCCCCATTGGAAACCGAATACGAATAGTGCGTCTAAGACAATATTAATGACAGCACCTGAAACCGTGACAAACATTGCCATTTTCGGGTTGCCGTCCGCACGGATCAGGTGACCGCTTCCGATGGTTAAGATAAAAAATGGAAAACCGACCGCTGTGACGCGGACATATTGCTCTGCCAGTGGGAGTACATCTGCCGGGGAACCAAAGAACACTAACAGCGGATTTAAAAACAGTTCGGTGATAAGCAGTAAAAGAAATCCGAGTGAGAGCAGCATAGTGATGGAGTTGCCGATATAATAAGGCGCTTCCTCTTTTCGTCCAGCGCCCATATGAAGGTTAAAGCTTGATGCTCCGCCGATCCCAAAAAGCAGTGCCAGCGAAGCGCAGAGCATAGAGAGCGGAAAGGCGACATTGGTTGCAGCATTTCCGAGCGTGCCGACTGCGTTTCCGATAAAAAGCTGGTCTGCGATATTGTAAACTGCGCTGACAAGCGTTGCGATAATGCTTGGAACAGCAAAACGTGCCACCAGCGTGGAAATCCTATCGGTACCAAGTGGATTTGTCATTTGTTTTTTCTGTGTCATGTTGATAAACTCTCTTTCAATTATTATAATAGCAGCCATAAAAAAGTTGCTTATTTGTAAAAATATATATAAAATTGTAGCAGGCAGAAGAATTGTAAGCTTACTAACAATTTATGTCAAGATAAAAATTTACAGGAGAAGTGTATGTCAAACACAACAAAAATTGCGTTAGAAGCATCCTTAAAAGAGCTTTTGAAAAAGAAACCTTTTGATAAGATCACCATCGCAGATCTGACAGAGGACTGTGGGATCAGCCGTATGGCATTTTACTATCATTTCAAGGATATCTATGATCTGGTAGAGTGGGCATGTGTGGAAGACGGCAAAAAAGCCCTGCGGGATAAGAAAACTTACGATACCTGGCAGGAGGGTTTGCCCAGATCTTTTGAGGCAGTGCTAGAAAACAAGCCGTTTATTATGAACGTTTATCATCGGTGAACCATGAAAAATCGAGAGCTTTCTATACAAACTGACATACCAGCTGATTGCGGATGTTGTCGAGGAAAAATGCTCCAGAGATCATCTGCCGGAAACAGATAAACAGTTTATTGCAGATTTTTACAAATACGGTTTTGTCGGAATCATGTTAGACTGGATCGACCGCGGAATGAAAGAGGATTATCAGAAGATCGTAGATCTGCTCGCAGTGACGTTGCATGGTAATATTGCCAATTCCATCCGTAATTTTGAACAGGTGAAGGAAAAAATGTAATTTGCGATAAAGAAGATTTGAGCAATTGAAAGAATATTATGGGGCGTTTCGCAGACACCCATAGGATTTTTTACAAAAAAGGTGAAGTGATAAAATTCTTTATCATTTCACCTTTTTTGTAAATTGGCAATCATTTTGGGGCAAGCTATCATAGAGACATCAAAAACAGATAGACAATTGCGAAACCCTAGAAACCTAAATTGAATTGTGAAAAATAACAAAAGCTTGAGAAAACACTGGGAGCGGTCGAAAACTTGAAGGCAGGTACAACAATCGTTGCGGACTGGCTTCTTAGTACCGTTACCAGCGACACGTAGCGCGTGTTTTCGAAAATTTTGTTGATTTTGAACAATTGAAAGAAGATTATGAAGAGTTTCGCAAACGCCTAAAAAAGAGGATCATGAAAGGAGAAATGAACCATGGAAAAGAAAAACATTGACTTGAGTAGCTGCACTTGCAGCAGGAGCAGGAGCCGTGGCACTTGCCGCAAAGAATCATAAGAATAACGTCAAAATGAGGTGAAAAAGCGGCAGCAAATGCACCTGAGCAGGAATACCGCAATACAGAGCGCGGAAAAATGAAAAACAGCAAAGGCATTTATTATACCAACGGTAACTAATGAAGCTTTTGTAAGACCAAAGAAACCGCAGGCTGACGAAAAGTGCATATATAGTAGAAGCGGCCTTGTTTCCGGCAGCAGCCTGTTTCTGGTAAGAGATGGACAGATGCCGGGAGATCACATCCATATTTTGAGGCAATGGACATTGCAGGTGGAGCATGTGATGGCATTTATGATGCGACCAGAGGTTATGTAATGCGTGGCGGACGAGATGGAAAATCATTTTGAGTGTCTGTGGATTTATCCTGAGCATTCCATCCATTGAGACGCTGGAGTTTCTGTTCTGGATGCTGCCGCGGAAAACTGCCCCGCGGGAAATACCGTAGCAAAATATATTTCGTAGATTATTTTTCCCGCTTGACATCTGCCGAAAGAAAATGCTATAGTAGGTACAACTTAATCACAGGCAATGAGAAGAAGAGTAAGCAAAACGAATGTCAAAGAGAGCTTCCGCAAGGTGAAAGGAAGTACAGGAAGTTTGCCGAACATGGTCTTTGAGCCGATATGCTGAATCATTAAGCAGTCCGCGCTCCCTGTTACAGAGCTGCGGTAATATCAGGATTTCCCTCGTACCTACAGAGGTTTGCACGGTGACGCGCAAATGAACTTGGTGGTAACACGATCTTTCGTCCCCTTATTGACGGAAGATTTTTATTACAATTTTTAAGCAAGAATATCAAAGGAGGAATTTTTATGAAATTCAAAAAGACAATCATCGCATCCGTTGCCGCATTGGCACTCACAGGTTTTATCACAGGCTGCGGCGATGACAAAAAATCAGCGGCTCCCGCTCTGAAAGACAGCAGGGCGGTCACTCAAAGTGGGCGTATCCCCGTCCCCACGCTGAAATCCTCGGCGCCGTGAAGGGCTTGCCAAAGAAGGCATCAATGTGGAAATCATCGAATTTACCGATTACGTACAGCCGAACCTGGCATTGAACGATAAAAACCTTGACGCGAACTACTTCCAGCACCAACCGTACCTGGATGAATTCGCCCGGTCAAGAAATCTGAAACTCGTTTCCGCAGGAGCGATCCATCTGGAACCGATGTCCGTCTTCTCCAAAAAGATTAAAGACTTGAAAGATCTTCCCGACAGCGCCCGTGTAGCTATCCCGAACGATCCTACCAACGGCGGCCGCGCGCTCCTCGTGCTCCAGTCTGGGGGCTTATTAAGCTCCGTGACGGTGCCCCCATCACCGCTACACCGCAGGACATCACAGAAAACAAAAAGAATCTTCAATTCTCTGAACTGGAGGCGCCACAGCTCCCCCGCTCGCTGGAAGACGCTGATATTTCCGTTATCAATATCAATTTTGCCCTGGAAGCAAAACTGAATCCGAAAGATGCCATCTTCACCGAAAGCAGCGATTCCCATACGCAAACATTGTCGCTGTACGTGAAGGAGATGAAACCGCCCTGAAATCAAAAAACTGATCGAAGCCCTTACCAGCCAGGAATCCAAAGATTTCATCGAGAAGAAATACAACGGCGCCATCAAAGCCGCCTCTCTGATTAAACAAAAGATTCAGATAGGACCTCTTCTGCCGGACAAACCAAATGCCCGGCAGAAGAGGTCCTTTTCATACCAGAAGAAGGTCCGCATTATACATCGGTCTCCTGATGTCTGCCTTTCTGTTATCTTTCATCCCGCATTTTACTTCTGTCATCTGCCGCACGATTCGTAGTTTCCCAGAATTTTAAAATAACTGCACATGGAAGACAGTCCCTCCAGTGTCCGCGTATTTGATGGATCTTCAGCGAACCCATGACATCGATGTGGAAGAAATACTCAAAAGGTTTCCCTTCGAGCGGACGGGATTCCAGATGGGTCATATTCATACCGCCGTAGAAAAAGTATCCCAGCACATGGTAGAGTGCGCCCGGTTCATGCCTGACGGAAATGGCAAGAGTGATCTTATCCGCTTTATCGGATATTTCCATTTTCGGTGCGATGATGAAGAAACGGGTGTAATTGTTTTCATTAAAAAAGATATTTTCTTTCAGTACGGAAAGCCCATACAGCTTCGCCGCCGTCCGGCTTGCTACGGCCGCCTGATTTTTCTTTCCATCCTTTGAAACACGTTCCGCGCTTTGGGATGTGGAAAAATAAGGTTTCAATTTCCAATCCCGATGTTCATTGAAAAGGACGGCACTGGGCAAACCCGGGGATGGGAGTAGACCGTATCGATATCTTCCATTTCCGCTCCCGGCAGTCCCAGCAGGTGGTGCTCAATTTTTACCAGTTCTTCACCGACGATGGCGCAGCCGTAGCCCCTGATAAGGTCATAGACTTCCGTAATCCCCCCGGTGGAGGAGTTTTCAATGGGTACAACGCCGTAATCAATCATTCCTCCCGCAACGGCTTTCGTCACATCTTCAAAGAGGGGAAATATATTTCTTCCGCCCCACTTACCGAAGTGCCGTTCCATGGCCTCATAGGTATAGAGCCTTCGCGCCGTAACAGCCGACGCGGATCCGTTTTTCCATAGTTTCTCCTATATCCATTTTCAATTTCACAAGCAGACCTTTTTCCTTTTTCTCCTCCGGCGTTGGACGCTCTACAGTGCGGACCACCCGTTTTTCCATTTCTTCCCGCCGCTTCCGCGCTTCTGTCGATTCAAAGGGACGGGCCGCGTAAAAGCGGGCGGCATACGGGGCGGCGCCATGATTTTCGGCACAGTAAATTTCGGCACCTTTTCAAGCTGCCGGCTTCCCCACGCCCCAAGGGACATAATGGTATGCGCCGGCAGAAGGGTCGGGCACGTTCCGTTCCGCGATATACTTCGCCCCATTAAAGGGAACGCCGCGAGACGTTCCAGCAATTGCGCCGCCATGACCTGCGGGGAGAAATAAGAGAACGGCAGTCCGGCGCCATGCGCGCAACAGAAGAAAGAAATGCCGCCTTCACTTCCTCCGCCGTCATGTTCTCCCTGTGGCGCACCTCATCTAAAAGAAGGATCATTCCCTTTTGGGTAGGAAATAAGTTTTCATAAGGAATGACGGTATTTCTATTCCCCATCCCCGACATATCCAGGAAGAAGACAAGGAACAGGCAGGAGAGCGCCTTATCCCCCGCTTCCGCACGAAGATGGAAGTTTGCCATGACATAGTACAGGTTGCGCAGCTTCGACCATTCTCCCGCCATGGTATAGATGGAGACCTTCTGCTGAAAAGCGCGCTCCAGTATATCCCTGGCGGAACAGGGATTCCCTTTCAGAGCCAGAGCAGAACGGGACTCGCCGATTTCTCCTTCCGTAAGCCCGTAGTTTTCACGAACATTCAGGACATACGCCATATGGCGTCCCACCTCGGTACGCCCCTTTAGGTTCCAGCACATATACTTTCGGTACAGCGTGGTTATAATTTTTTTCAGGAACTTCATGGATTACACGCCGGACAAGTTCTGTATGCGATCCTTCACCGGAGAGGCCGTATCGTTTAAGGAAATCGGAAAGCGCCTTATCGGGAAGCATATTCACCGTTTCCCGGGGAGTGCTTTCGCGGATCCAGCCGTCAGCATAGAGGCGGTCCAGACAGAGATCGGCGTCGCTGCCGTAAGTGGCATACAGATAAGACGGCATCTTTGCATGCACCGGTTTGCCGTCAAAATAATCCAGTATGAGTATCTCACGTACAGAAAGACCCACTCGTCCCGCCTCCTTCTCATCATACTTTATTTTTTAGTATAGCAAAACAAAAGTATGATTAAAAGTCATAAACACAAACCACAGGAAAATTTTTGTCCCTGTACCTAAATTCCGAAAAGCGCTTTTTATCTTATCCCATATCCGGCATCCGGAATTTAATTTCCGTCCTTCGATACTAAACGCCCATGTGCGTCCCCAACGGCACTGAAAACAGGAAGCAGGACGGAAAATATGATTGCCGCTGTTACAAGACCTACAAAAAGCAAAAGAGAAGGTTCCAGAATCTTTCTGAATCCTGTCAGTTTCTTTCGTTTCTCTGTCATAAGATGAGCGCTCCGCTCCAGAAAGAGAGGAAGCCGCCCGCTTTCCATTCCTACGTGGATCATGCGGGCAAGGGCGGTATCGCCAAAGGATCTTTCCATGCTTTGGGCAAAATCGCCGCCCCGCTCTATATCCTTTTTTATTTTCAGCAATTCTTCTTTTACGGCGCCGTTATCCGTTATGTCCGCTATATCAGCAAGGGCGTCAGACAAGGTTTTCCCGCTTTTCAAAAGTGCCGACAGAGCAAGCGTCACACGGATAAGGTACAGTCTCCGGATAAAAGGGAAGCGGAAAAGAAACGTGTCTGTACTTCTTTTTCCCCGTTCACTTCGTAACCAGACGACACCGCCGACTGCACCCAAGAGAAGTTCAACAAGAAAATAAACCCTTTTCCTGTAAGAACAGGCCCAGTAGCACCGCCCTCGTCACCGCCGGAAGCGGTATATCGAGGGCGTCAAAAAGCGCGGCAAAGGACGGCAGTATGACAGTAAGGATCAATGCAAATACAAGAAAGGAAAAGAAGAGAACAAAAACAGGATAGGAAAGAGCCGACTTCATACCGGCAATAAATTCTTCTTCCTTGCGATAGCACGCGGCGGCCAGGCGGAGCTGTTCCGGAATCGTTCCCGACAGCTCGCCTACCTGCAGAAGGGCTGTAAAAGGCGGAAACGCACGGGATCCCGCAAAACTTTCCGCAATGGAGTGCCCTGCTTCGATGGTCGCCTTGATCTCGCCCAGAAGAATCTTTTCTTTCCCGCTCCGGCCGCCGCCAAGGATGTCCAAAGTTTCGGTTACGGGAATCCCCGCGGAAAGAAGTGATTCCCATTCTTCAGCCAAATCGGCGAGACGGCGTCTTTGAAAAGGGACACTTTTTTCTTTTCTCCCGTTTTTCTTATGGTCATCGGTGCAGCCCGCGGCTTTTGAGTTCATCCGCTGCTTCTCTTTGCCGGCAGCCGCCACTCTTCCTTCCTCTCTACTCCGCTGTCAGCGTACGCTTTATAAAGGAACTCCATTTTACTCTCCCGCCAAATGCAAAGTTCTTCTCGTTCTTTTCTGTCACGCCCTTTACCTTGTATACCGCCTGGCGCAGAGTGCGCATGTCATTCACACCCGTTTCCATATAGGACAGGACCTGTGCTTCTTTTCCTTCGAGGATGAGGTTCGCCACAGCAGGTATTTGTCAGAATTTCACGGAGCAGTACAGTTTTAGTTCCCATCCGCCAAAGTCTTTGCGCCGACACGCAGCGGAGGACGGAAGAAATAATCAGGCGCACTTCGTTTTGTTCTTCCGCCGGAAATACATGCACCATGCGGCCGACGGCTTCCAGAGCGCGCCCGTTGTGGAGCGTCCCCAAAACGAGATGCCCTGTTTCTGCCGCGGTAAGCGCCGCCGCTATGGTTTCTGTCCCTCATCCCCTACGGCAATGACATCAGGATCCTCGCGGAGATTCGCGGACACCCTCGGCAAAACTTACCGCGTCACGACCGATTTCCGCTGACGGACAAGGGATTTCACGGAAAGGACATACTCCACAGGATCTTCCAAGGTCACGATGTGACGCGCTTTTTCCTTGCCGATTCCTTCCAGTGCTCTTGCCATGGTGGTGCTTTTCCCGCTTCCTGTAGGGCCTGAAAAAAGGACAAGGCCGGAGGATAATTTTGCAATCTTCTCGCCATTTTTCATCAGGATCTTTTCCACACGGTCAAGCACGGGCAGCACACGGAGCGCCGCGCAGTCTTTTCCGCCCGCCCGGTACAGATGGATGCGGAACCGATTTTCTCCTATGGAAAAAGAAGTATCGCATGCACCTTTTTCTTCATACACTTTTCGTTTATCCGGTGAAAGGCAGGAATGGAAAAGCATGTCAAAAACTTTTCTCCGCTCTTCTTCCACTTTAAGTCCGCCATATTCACGGACAATAACCCTTCCGCCTTCCGTAAGATGGATATCTGTAGCCTCCGGGTAAAGGGCCAGCCACTGTTCAATATGTTTCATAGTCACTCCCATAAGAGCGCCGCTTCCTCAGGCGGGACGGCGCCGCTTTCCATTAACCGCAAAAGGGATTCCTTCAGGGAATACTGTCCCTTTTTCATACATTCTGAAACTCTTCGGCTGCCGCGTTTTACGAAGCAGCCGCCGTTCCTCTTTTCCTATTTCCAGCATTTCAAAACACCGGTCCGCCCGTCTGCACCTTTCCCTGCAATGATCACATCCCTTTGCCATGTATGCCCGTCTCCCGATAAACGCTTCAGGAAACAACTTTTCTTCCGTCATTTCTCTTGTAATGACCATTTCCTTCCGGCAGGCGGGACAGAGTTTTTTCACAAGCCTTTGAGAAATGATAAGGACAGCGACGCGGAGAGCAGATACGGC